>Ga0193738_1000674_pt1 | contig 15896 bp, 19 predicted proteins | sample L2a1metaG_FD_144927 | JGI IMG/M metagenome (GOLD analysis project Ga0193738, IMG submission 144927) | Soil microbial communities from a riparian zone of the East river system, Colorado, United States - L2a1 | ecosystem: Environmental > Terrestrial > Soil > Riparian zone | place: USA: East River...
GTTTCATAAGACTGTTAATGGTCATCCCAGAATAAATACCCTCTTTTGAATTCCATACATTTTCACCGATCACTCCATCATAACTTGAGATGCTGCCAGCATTCATATTTCCGCCAATGATCAGGTAGGCGGGCTTGCAAAGATTTATATTGTCTTCCCAAATAAAAACCGCCTGCCTGCTGGTTTTTGGAAACAGAACAGAACATTTTGCAACTTCTTTTTCAGAAAAATAATAAAGATCCTTTACGACATTTACCGACCCGAAAACACTTACAAGATATTCGTGGGAGTAAAATCGCAACAGGTCTTCTGCAAACTGGATATCTTCGGGCAATGGAAGCTCTTGCTGATTAATTGCTATTGAATAAAGCGTATCGTAATCCTTTTCAACGATCATATTTGCCAGTACCGAAATATTTTTCTTTTGAAATAAAATATTGGCCGTATCATTTTCATTACCGCAAAAAAACCCTTCTTCCTTTAACTCCTCCAGGCTTTCTGTATATTCATCTTTTAAAGAAGTGATATATGTAAATGAAGAACTATTCTCTGTATAAAATGTTTCAATACTTCTTGTAATGTTCAAGGTATCTTTTTTCTTTTTACTCTTCCGGGGTTTCAAAATATAAATATTTACCATGATATCATTCTGCGTTCTGCTCCCGCCTGGTGTAAAATTCTTCTTACTTAAATAATTTCCGAGTTTTTTTGAGGAAAGAGAAGATGCGTACAGAAAATCTTTGGCAGAATATTCCTGGCTATGCAGATTGCACACTACTAAAGCTGAAATAAGAAAAAGTATAGCTCTCCTCATATAATATGTTGTTCGTTAAACACGCAGCCAGGCGGGGTTTTAAAAGAATATTGGAGTTGAAAATTCGGAGGTGGATATAATGGTTTCCTCAATAACCGTACCGGTAGAAAGGCTAAAACATGTTCTCCCTTCAAAATTACTGATTTATCCCAAGCAATTGATATGGTTTCTAATGAATATTTAGCGGAAAACCGTCAGGCCCTCCATTTAAGGGTCCCCTCTTTGCTTTCTTTAACCCGGAACCTTACGATTTTTCTTATTAAAGGTAATGGCAAAGGTTTATCATGCGGAAATTGAACCGACCCTTCTGCAGTTTTATATTTTGTAAGCTCTTTCGCAAAAGCTTTTAGAGCGGACGTCATCGGATAAAAACCAATATGTTTTTTGAATACAGCAAATGTGACAAGTATTTTCTGGTAAGAATAGGCAGGCATGCTCCATTTTAAACCTTCTGCTGCACCCAGTGCTGCTGTCCTGATGCATTCATGTAGCTTCCATAATCTCTGTTGTACTTCGGCCGGCGCAGCATAAATATATTCCTCAATTGTTTTCGGTTTCATTTGATCGTAATGACAATTTAATTTCCTTTACTTGCCTGCCAAATAAACCATACATTCGAAACAACATATAATATCAATACTACCAGTGAAGCAGCAACATCAAATTTATAAGCCTTTGCCGCTTTGTCCCTTTTAATAAGATTTAATGAATATGCATTGGCGGCAATAGTCGTAAAAATAAAAAATAAGGTAATACCATGCAGCAGATCAACTAATGTAAAAGAACTCGATTCCGGTAAAGCAGAATCAATAATGTATTTGTTACCAATGACAGCAAATAATGCACCTACCGTTAATCCGAAACGGGAGTCCATTCCATCGGCATGTATGTAAAAACATACATAGGATATAAGAAATGCCAGGTACATACCTAAAAACATCTTCCAGAACAGCCCAGAGGCTTCCCGGCTGACAACCAGCCTTATCCTGAATGAACTGTATTCTGTACGTGGCTTAGCAAGTTCTTTATCTCCAAATCCGGTTTCATACGTTTTTATTCCCGTTGAAAGCAAACAACTATCAATGGACCAACCCCGCAGTGTAAACCGTGAATCGTAATGCTGACCAATGGTATCTGCGACAAAAACCATCGATCTTGAATCGTACTGGGAATTTTCGAATGCGATCCGAAGGCTTTGCCTGTCAAAAGGAAAATTATTGATCCTCCATGAGTCCTTCATTACACATTGCAATTTCATTTGCATATTGATCACGCCATCACTACTATCGACGGTTACAAAAGACTTGGTCACATTTTTGGCCTGCGGTATCTCAAGGTTATTATAAAAATCAAAATCCTTGTTCTTATATTTTAGCCAGATCCAGAAATTGACGCTGTACTCCTTTTGCTTAAAATCTATATCATGTATGCTGGTAATATAAATACCGATGCTAACAGTATCGGGTTTTCTTTCCTGCGCATTTACATTGAAATAAACAAGGGAAAAAATAAAGAGTGAAAGTATTTTAGAAGTAATATTGTTGCGCCTGTATATCCATTGCATAGGCGTAAGATAGAAAACCAGCGATAAAAAACAACGTAATTTTACACCGTATAAATTTTCATTTCTTTGAGGAACTGTATTGTTTTTGGCTTTTATTTTTTATTGGCTGATGCCTCATCAGGTCATTTATTAAGTCCCGGACAATAATTGGCGATCGTGATTCTGTAAGGTAGCTATGAAGTGAATCTCCGTTTTCCCAGGTATTGCTTCCATCCTCAGCTATTTTTATTTTTCCTGTTTGAATATTCCACCATGGTTTGTAACCTTTCACCGCGATCAGCACAGCCGTCTGATCCCAGCTCATTCTGCCGGCACTATCCTGCGGGCTTAATGGGATACAGATCCGGAATGCATCTTTTACAGGGCTGTTTTTAATGGATCGATCATTTACCAATGGCAACCCGGTTTTTATTGTCATTCCAATTTCAACGCCGCTAAATAAAATTGATGTTCCCCAATTTTCAAAAACAATTTTGGAAGATGTGGCATCCATTCTAACATTGAATTCATTTCCCGCAGGAAAACTACCTGCCATACAAACCAATTGTTTTACTTTTTTTCTCACTAATTCTTTCCCAGTAAGCTTTGAATATTTATCAGGAGATGAATGTAACAAGCCGGCCAGGTTGGTAAGAAAGCCAACCGTTATTATTATCACAGATCTATCAGGTTGTGATGCCAATGCTTTTCTATAAACGTCCGTTGCGCTTAATACTTCATCATTCCTTTTTATTTTATGAGGATAATTCAAAAGAAGTGTGTCTGTCCAATGCTGATTATCCTTTAATTCCAACGCCTTACCTTTTGGAACTCCGATTAATAAACCAGGTCTTTTGAAATAAGTATTTAATACGTTAAAGACGGCTGCAACTCCTTCATATTTCGTGCTGGCAACAGTTGCAAGAATATTAATATAACCACTGTCGGCAAAAGCATGTAATAAAGTAAGAGCCCCTACATCATCATAGTCCGGCCCCATATCGCTATCGAAGATCACCGGGAAAGGTTTAGTTTTTTGCGCCTGTAATGAAACAGAGATCGTTAAACAACAGAAAAGTAATATTTTATAGATCACTTTTTGACTTTTACTTTTTATAATATTCACTCCATGTTATAGTTTTACCGGTTTTAGCAGATTGCCTTGCGGCATCAAGTATCTTTACTACAATATCATTTGTTTCAGCAGAAGAAAGGTCATATTTATTCATTTTAATATTACCGCGGATCACATTGGCAAAATAAACAAAGGGGTCTTTTCGATCGTCGCTTAAGGCGGAAGCCATGAGAATTTGAACTTCTTTCTTTTCATCTTCTTTTAGCTGCATATTTGTTCCGTCCTTGCAAAAAACAAAACCGGTTTTTCCATATACCTGCATATCCTTACGACCAAAGGGCCAGTTCCATGATGCCTGTATGATCACCTGCGCCTTTTTATAGGTAAGAATGATCGTCGCTTCATCATCCACTTTTGGATATAGCTCAGGTTTTATTTGTTGAGTAACTGCCGCTACTGTTAATGGAGTTTCTCCATTCATGAGCCATGTTGCAAGATCAGCGCCGTAGCAGCCAAAATCGATTAACGCCCCTCCGCCGTTCAGAACAGGATCGGTAAGCCATTGGAGGAATTCAGCACTGCAACCGATCTCAACCGGGCCCCGATGACCCGTATGAAAAACTATTTTGCGGATATCACCGATCAGCTTGTCTTCTTTAATTATTTGATAGGCTTTTGCATTACTCCCATACCAGGTAGTCTCATAATTAGTAAGCAAATGAATATTATGCTTTTTTGCAAGGGCCAGCATCTTTGTCACATGCTCATTGCTTACGGCTAATGGCTTTTCAACCATAACATGAATACCACGAGGTGCACAATATTCGACAACCTTTAAATGTTCATAAATATTATTAAACGCAAGTACAGCCTCAGGTTTTGTTTTTCCGATCGCTTCTTCCATTGTATTATAAACAATGTCCATACTATAGCCATATCGCTTTGCATATTTTTCCGCCAGTGAACGATCAGGCTCCGCAATCCCGACAACGTCAATATCTTTCTTATTTTGATACCCAAGTATCCAGCCCACATGGTCATGTACAAGACCGACAACAACCACACGCAATGGTTTTTGTTTTAGCGTATCATTTTGTGCTATCCCCGGCATGTAAACAGATATTATGAAGAAGGCTATCAAAAAGCGCAGGAGCATGGGATTGATTTTTAGCAAATATAACTTTGTGGAACCGGACAGTTAAATTATGAATGGCCCTGTATTTTGGTTCAGGATGGTTAAATTTACAATCCAGATCAAAATTTAATTATGAAAGCAAAAATTATTTTAAGCGTTGCGGCAGTTCTTATTTATTCGGTTGGATGTTTAGCACAAAATCCCCCGGTGGAAACTCAAAATCCCTATACTGACTATAAGCCTGCTAAAGCAGGACAAACAAGAGTGGCAGGTGTAAAAACAAAAACAGCTTATAAAGTAGATAAGATCGCAGAGAAATTAGGACTGCCATGGGCTATTATTCCCTTACCTGATGGGCGATTGCTGATAACTGAAAAAAAAGGTTCTATGCAGATCCTTGATCCAAATGGCACTGTTGTAAAAAAAATCACGGGATTTCCTGAAGTTAATGCATCCGGCCAGGGAGGCATGCTTGATGTAGCATTAGATCCCAACTTTAGTAAAAACAAAATGATCTACTGGTCTTTTTCAGAAAAGTACGATGCTGGAAATCTTATGGCGGTTGCCAAAGGAGAGCTCAATGAAGCAGAATCAAAGATCAATAACCCGGTTGTTATTTTTCGTGCAACACCCGCCTTAAAAGGTGGTCTGCATTTTGGTTCAAGGCTAGTGTTTGATAAAGACGGTAATCTTTTTGTAAGCACTGGGGAACGATCAGCGCCTGAGGGAAGAAAGCAATCGCAATGGCTTAATTCCGGGCTTGGTAAAATTTTTAAAATAACGAAAGAAGGCAAGCCTGCACCGGGAAATCCTTTCATCAATCAAAAAGATGCAATGCCCGAAATATTTGCTTATGGAATTCGCAATGCACAAAGTCTCGATTTTCATCCTGAAACCGGGGAATTATGGGAAGCAGAATTTGGACCCAGAGGCGGAGACGAAGTAAATATCATAAAAGCTGGAAAAAATTATGGTTGGCCAACCATTACCTATGGAATTGAATATTCAGGAGGAAAAGTTGGTGATGGTATTCAGCAAAAAGAAGGAATGGAGCAGCCGGTTTATTACTGGGACCCGGTGCTTTCCCCAAGCGGAATGGTTTTTTATAAAGGCAATGTAATTCCTGAATGGAAAAATAATTTATTTATCTGCGGACTCAGCAGCATGCATATTGCGCGGCTTGTTATTGCAAATAATAAAGTAGTCGGCGAAGAAAGATTACTGGATGACAAAAAAGAAAGATTCAGGGATGTTGCTTATTACAATGGTATGCTATATGCCGTTACAGAGGGGGGCAATCTTTACAGGATCAGTAAAAAATAATAAGATCAATGGTAAGTTTATTGTGTTACGATTCGCCCCGGCTTGAAATTTGATATTTCTTTTTCCTAGCTTATATGAAGAAAGAAGAAAATTTATGGGAACTGTTGCAAAGACTGGATGAAGAGGCTGGTCAGTTCAATTTTCATTTGAATGAGGCCAATCGCTATTTTGACAAATCAGCATTAGCAACGAAGAACATATTGGAAAAGCATGAAAGGCGGTTGCACAAATTGATCGCGAAAGTTCAAAAATCTTTAAAAGATTTTCAAAAGCAAAAGAAGACGAAGTAATATTTATGGTTGAATTAAATCACCAAACGATATAAGTAACCCCTTCTATCAGTTGATATTGTTTGCCGGATTTTAAACCACCCTGGTAACCCTGCCTGTCAAGTGATGTATACCATGTGTAAACGGATGATCCTATACTTTTTAATTTCCCCCTGATAGATATATCATCAAATGTAGAGTAGTAAGTGATCTGGGTTGAGCCGACCGATTTTATCTTTCCGCGGTATGCTTCATTTTCATAAGAATTATAAAAGGTAATATTTTTTTGCCCGGCACTTTTCATTTTCCCTTTCATTGTTTCATTTCCCGGTTCGATGTAATAATTAAAAAAAACATTCCCCATTGATTTCACCTTTCCAACCAACGCCTCATTTTCTGTCGATCCATAATAAGTAATTGAAGTGATACCGATGTTTTTTACTTTGCCATTGAGCATTGAATCAAATTGCTTTTCATAATATTCCACTCTTCCCATGTATGGTTGGAGCTTCCCGGGTTCTGAATAAAAACGGCCGGGCTCCAATTCATTTCCCCATTCAAGCACATTGCCATCCTGCGAGATCTTTATAATGATCTTTTGATTGGTAATATAAGAAAACGATGAGAACTCTGATCCATGTGAAAAACTTATGAACTTTAAAGTTTGTGAATATCCGACGCCATAGATCAGGAAAAAAGCCAGTAGCACAAATGATCTTTTCATATATCCTCGTTTATATACTGAAGATAAAAAACTTTATGCAAACGGCATGGTTCAAAATCGTATTAATATTCATCAAATTCTATCCTCCATTTTTTCCAACTGCCCGGGTTCCGTTCACCAGTTTCATTTGTTCTTTTTATAGACCCTTTTCTCCCCATCCTTATTATCTATATCTGCAATTTTCTTTTCCTCTTCGGTTTCTGGCTTAATGATCTCGTCCTTTGCATTACCATGAGGATATCCTTTAAAATCCTCGTCAATTTTATTGTCAGGATTTTCCCTTACTTGTTCTTTTTTCGTGATCGGCTTTGTTTTATTATCCATAATTATTTTCTTAAATAAGGGTAATTATTATGCCAAAGAGTTTGAAATCGTGTCGTTATTCGTATAATTTCTCGTACCTATCCTGAAGTGATCATAAATTTATCCCAAAAGGTTTAACGGGGATTCTTTCCTGTTTTATTCCTGCACATTCTATTATCTTGCTTGTAAACTCGACCCTTTGAAAAACTATCTTATCCTGGTCATTACGGCAGTTACTGTATGTCTTATCTCCTGTAGCGAGATGGAAAAAAGCAGCTTTGAAAACAAGCCGCTGGCTGTAAAGAAAGAAACCAAACTTATTAAGCCAAAAAAGAAAAAGACGAAAATAAAAACTGCCACGACCGGGAAAACAAAAACCGAAACTATTCCTTCAAACGATGAAGAAGCAGAAGAAAAAGAAGAACCGACAACATCACCGGAAAACACAACGATAAGAAATATTCTTACTAAAAAGATAAATAACTATGCCATTCAAAATGATCTGTCAACTGAATATTGCTTTTTAGTTGATATGAGCTTACCAAGTGGGCGTAACCGGTTTTTTATCTATGATCTCAAAAAGAATTCGATTATCAATACAGGGCTCGTTTCTCATGGAAGCTGCAATGAAACATTTCTTGCCCGCCCCCGGTTTTCCAATGAGAATAAGAGTGGATGCAGTTCACTTGGGAAATACAAAGTAGGAGAATTTTATAAAGGTAAATACGGGAAGTCTTTCAGGCTTTATGGACTTGATGACTGTAATTCTAATGCCTACAAAAGAGCGGTCGTTATACATGGATACGATTGTGTCCCGGATAAAGAAATCTATCCAAGAGTGCTTTGTAATAGTTTCGGCTGTGTAATGGTTTCCTATAATTTTTTTGACAAGGTCTCCACCATAATCCGAAAATCGGGAAAGCCAATTGTCCTTTGGATATATCAATAATTCCCTACATTCTATTTCGACCGTAAAACCAGGCGTGTTTCTTTATTCTTTTTTAGTAGAAGATCCGTTCCGCTCAATTCGTATCTATCTATACTGTTTAGCGCAGTAAGAAAAGTGTTTTCAAATTCAATATCATTACAAGTCATTTTTGTACTAACCACTTCGGTAAACCTGATCTCCTTTTTATCAACGTTATAATTTCCATTGATCTGGTTACATCCTCCATTCCCGGAAAACTTTTTTGCAGCCACGTCAAAAGCAATATGGGCATCCCTGCGACCGCCGCTTTGCTGTACGGGCACTCCTTTCATTTCCACTAATACCCATTGTTGGTGTCCCCAGCCAGCATCTGGGGAAAGTTTTGGACTACATTTGAATGTCGAAATGGCTATAAATAAAATGAATAAGTATTTCATGTTTAGTATTTGCTTTATCTATGGAACTGTATATAAAACTGTGCCAGTCAGATTCATCTCTTTGTAAATGAATCCGCAAATACAAACTGGCATATTTTTTATGATATTAGCAATCGATATAACAGTGAAATTTAAAGACATCTAAAATGAAATTCTTAAAATCATCCCCTTTGCTTACGGTCTCATTCTTATTGGCAGGTTTAGTCCTCAACAATCCTATCGTGGCACAAGGCGATGAGAAAGACGATAAGATCATAGCGGATGCTCACCTCGCCAAAGCAGAATTTATCAAAGGCGATGCTCTAATGCAAAATTTATTTGACAACTCTTATGGCTATGTTATTTTCCCTAATGTGGGCAAAGGTGCGATCGGAATTGGTGGTGCTGCCGGCAATGGCGCTGTTTTCCAAAAAGGGTCATTGATCGGCATGGCAGATATGAAGCAAGTGTCTATTGGCTTTCAATGGGGCGGGCAGGCCTATCGCGAGGTAATATTTTTTGAAACCGAGGAAGACCTAAACAGGTTTAAAGAAAATAAAATTGAATTTTCCGGGCAAGCTTCTGCAGTTGCAGTAACAAAAGGCGCAGCTGCTAATATTAAATATAAAGATGGCGTCATGATATTTTCACAAACAAAAGGAGGATTAATGTATGAAGCTTCCGTTGGCGGTCAAAAATTTAAATTCAGGCTGTTGTAGATACCTGGCAGTTATCTTTGATTAAATATTTTCACAATGAATGCCTATGACGAGTCAGTTAGTGTTGAATTAAGATCCTGGCAAAAGAAAATGCTGAAACGTCCCTCCCTTTTTAATGGCCTTTCAAAAAGAATTCAAAAAAGGATCAATAGCTGGATACCTGAAAAGGTACACAACGCTATTACAGTTACGATCAAACAAATGATACGGGGCGTTTTATTTGGCGCTAAGCATACAACTTCTGATGTTTCTGTGGGAGTTAGCTTAAGAGATCGTGAAGATGCCGTAAGAAAAAAAATAGACGCCTACAGAAATACGGCAGCGATCGAGGGCGGTATCACTGGCGCCGGTGGCTTTCTATTGGGACTTGCCGATTTCCCGATTTTGATAGGCATTAAAATAAAATTGTTATTTGAAATTGCCTCGATATATGGATTTAATGTGCATGATTATAAAGAACGGGTTTATATCCTCCATATTTTCGAGCTTGCATTCTCAAGTGATGCGCATAGAAAGAATGTCTATCTTAAAATGACCGACTGGGAAACAAAACGCAACTCGCTGCCTCCGGACATTAACGAATTTGACTGGAGAAATTTCCAACAGGAATATCGTGACTATATTGACCTTGCAAAAATGGCGCAACTCGTACCAGTGATCGGTGCACCGGTTGGAGTGATCGTAAACAGCCGGCTAATAAGGAAGCTAGGCCTTACAGCAATGAATGCTTACAGAATGAGACTGATCAAGTGATCAACTAATTTATTTTGCCGGTGGTCCTTCCCATAATACTTGTTCTATTATCCATTTATCCCCTTGCCTGGAAAGCAGCACATAATCAATGCCCCACCAGGCAGTAACTTTTGCTGAAGCAATTGTATTCCCGACATCAAGCACTTCAACTTTTTTAGGAGAATCAGGTTTCGCAAAGTTCTTTTTGGTCATAACATTTTTTGCATAATCCAATGCCCCGCGGTATGTCATCTGTCCATCAAAATCATAAACACCCGTGTTACTATTTTTCCAATAGCCGATCTTATGCAGCGATGGTTTTAAGGAAGCAATAAGCTTGGTGGTATCGCCTTCATAAAATCCCTCGATATAATTCATGCAGGCTCTTTCAACTTTTTCTTTTTCCTGTGCAGTTGAAAATTTTACAGCAGGAAATAACAATAAAAGGACGATAAGTTTTTTCATGACGTATGTTAATAATAGTAAAGTAACAATGAATAATCAGACAAGCAAACCGTTTACATGAACGGGGATCCCTTCTTTAACTGCTTAAAGGCTTTAACGGACATCAAAACTGACCAAATGTGTTTAAAGGAACCAATTATGCTCTGTTTAATTTAAATCCCTCAAAACTCATTTCCTCTTAAACAACTGTGGATATGATTTAAAAAATGGTGAAACAAGAAATATAATAGTGTTGTCTATATTCTACATCCCGAATTAATTCATAAGCTAAATGATTCAGGAACAATAATTGTTGAGTTGATTAAAACACTTGTTATGGGAGAAGTAAAAAATCTTACAGCTGATAACGCTGTTGAAAAAATCCGCGAGATTGCGAAGGATGCAAATATCTGTATGTTTATAACTGACCTTTCAAACCTGCCTCTTGCAGGCAGGCCAATGGCTACACAGGAAGTAGACGAAGAAGGTAATATCTGGTTTATGAGTGATCGGAATAGCGACAAGAACAAGCATATAGAAAATGATGATCATGTTCAGTTATTTTATTCCCACACCAGTAATTATGAATATTTAAGTGTTTTCGGAAAAGCAGAGGTTGTAAATGACCGTTCAAAAATTGCGGAGCTATGGACACCAATGGCTAAGACCTGGTTTAAAGAAGGAAAGGACGATCCAAATATCAGCCTGATAAAAGTAATACCTGGTGATGCTTATTATTGGGATACTAAAAACAATAAAATGATTTCGTTAATAAAATTTGCAATGGGTGCGATCGGTATAACTCCCAAAAATGATGGCGGCGTTGAAGGAAAATTGAAAGTTTAATTTTTACAGCTAAACAGCCTTTACGGCCGACATAAATTTTCTTATATCATCAGCCGAAGTATACACAGCCGGCGTTACACGAATACAGCCATCTTTACCCAATGTACGGCCAACTGTAAGGATATTATGCTCTTTAAATAAAACATCGGTAACATCTGATGTTTTTTTATCTCTTACCCGGAATGAAGCGATGGCACAGGAAAGTTCAGTGGGAGTTACAATTTCTACTTTATCGTATTGTTTCAATTCATTTATCCAAAGTGATTTCAGGTAATGTAATCGCTTCGAAACTTTTTCAATATCCATCAACTTATGAAAAGCAAGGCTGTCGGGGATGGTCATAATAACAGCAAAAGGTGTAGTTCCAAAATGAGCAAGCTTGCTGATATTATCCTCAGCCATGTTCACATCACCAAACAATACATTCATTTCTTTAATACGTTCTTTCTTTACGTACAGTACTCCTGCTCCAATTGGATTTCCAATCCATTTATGCAAATTCATCCCAACAAAATCAGATCCCAATGCAGGTAAACTAAAGGGCACCTGCCCTAATGCATGGGCAGAATCAGTAATAGTATCGATGCCTTGCTGTTTAGCCATTGCAGTGATCTTTTGTACCGGAATGATCAGTCCATTGATATTTGAAACATGTGTTAATAAAATAACTTTTGTTTTTTCAGTGATCATTTTACGATACATCTCAATAATCTCATCTTCACTGCCAGGCAATAATGGCATATCAAAGGCATTTACCTTTATCCTGCCACGCCTCTCCAGTAATCTGAAGGTTTCTATCATGCTGAAATAATCAAGCTGGTTGATCAACACTTCATCGCCTTCTTTAAATGGGTACCCTTGTATGGCGATGTTCAATGCTTCTGTTGCATTGCGGGTAATGATGATCTCTTCGGGAGCCACCCCGAGAAAAGCAGCCAGCTCTTTATTTATTGTCGTGCTTGTCCCGGGAAAAATTTTTCTTGCAAACCTTGCGCCTTCCCTGTTCGCCAGCAAGATGTTTTTTTGAAAAGCCTGCAAGACAGGCTTCGGCTGTATCCCATAATACCCGTTCTCGAGATTGATATAATCTTTTGAAACGGTATAATATTTATGTGCAATATGTTTCCAGTATTTCTCATCGTCTGCGGCACCATCGCTTTCAAAGTCGCTTGTATCAATTATTGAATCAAAAAAATCTTCAGCTGAGGTAGCCGCCGGCAACCCAGTCATGAGCAACCCGGCGCCTACTTGTTGAATAAATTTTTTCCTGTTGTTTGGCATACAAGAGTTTTAATAGAAAAAAAAATTTGCAAAGAGAAGAAGATTACCAAAATCAAAGAATATAAATTGATGAAATTATAGTTAATCAAATATTATTCGTTATTTATTTAATTCCCATAAGTTAACTGTCTTATCAGCACTAGCAGTTGCTATCCATTTACCATCATGACTATAATCGACGTCCATCACATCGTTTGTATGTGTAGCAAAGGTCTGAAGAAGGTTGCCGGTTTCAACATCCCAAAGTCTTGCGGATACACCAGGGTTAAATTTTGAATTCCCGAATATTTCTTGCAGAAATTCACCGATCATTGGTTTGTCCCTTCCTCCTGTCATCAATCGCCTATCATCAGGGCTAAATGCCACTGCCTGTACATGTTCTGCAACCTTCATTGTCCTGGTGAGTTTTTGTCCAGCTACTTCCCAAAGCTTAATTGTTTTATCATCGCTTGTACTTGCCAGCAATTTACCATCATGACTAAAGGCAATATCCACTACGGTTTCTTTATGTCCTTTATTATCCCAAACCAATTTGCCATCATCAACATTCCATAGCTTAATAGAAAAGTCAAAACTTGATGAAGCAAGTTTTGTTCCATCAGGATTAAACCTTACTGACCATACAATACGTTTGTGACCTTGTAACTTATGTAAAAGATTGCCGGTTTCAACATCCCAAATATTAACCAATCCATCATTGCCCCCACTCGCAATTTTTTTTCCATCCTTACTAAAAGATACCACCCATACTGTGCCGCTGTGGCCTTTAAATTCTTTTATTAATGAGCCATCAGCCAGCCTCCAAAGTCTAATTGTGGAATCATAGCTGCCAGTAACAACAAAGTTCCCATCACTGCTCAGATCCATATAAGCAATCCCTGAAGTTTGTTTTATTTCTTTTACTATTTCACCGGATTGTCTTTTCCATGTCTTAATTGTACCATCAACACTACTTGTAACCAACAACGAATCTCCGGGACTAAAGCGCACCGAAGTCACAATATCTCTGTGTTTTTCAAAGATCATTTCAAGTTTAGCAATACCATTATCGACTCTCCCTGATTTATACAATAATTGATAATAAGCAAGAACACCAACGATTATTAATAAAGGCAGCAGAATGAAGAATAATCTCCTTCCCCCTTTTTTCCTAACCACAACTACCATGATTGAAAATTTATCGAACTGAAAAGTAAGTGCCAGATCATATCTTTATAAGGCATCCCGTAACATCTTCATATAAACCAACCCCTTTTCCTTTGCGAAATTAATATTACGGAGTGGTATAGTTTCCGGGTCTTTATAATTTTCTAATGCTTTGTCAATACTTGCTTCGCGCAACAGGTGAAGCATAGGATAAATTGACCTGTTCGTATAATTGGCCGGATCATTGTCATCTGAATTTGCAAAAAGATATAAGGGATGAAAACTTGCTAACTGGTAAATTCCTTCGTACCCATTTCTTTTCAACCGATCTTCTGCAAGAGAAAGCAGGTCAAGATAATCATCAAACTTTTGAAATGCATTCGGGAAAATAAGAAAACTAGTTTCGATGTCTGCGTCATTGTCCAACCTTTTCATTTCCTGAACGAATGAATCAAGACATACATCCATCTCAGTATTCTCCTCTACCTTGTAAAAAACGGCTTGTTGTTTTACAACTTTGGCAGCAAAAGGGCAAAAGTTGCATCCAATAACCACATCAACGATCCATTTTTTTGTCCTGTCAATTATTTGGTTAGAGCCCATTATTCAAATTGAGTAAGATTTTTTCATAATTGATCTATTGCCCGCAAATAATCATACTGCAGGTCTTCATGAAGACCTTTAAGTGCTTTCTTAATATTTTTGAGTTGGTTTTGATAAATGTTGAATAGAACGGCGTTTTTATCTATGGAGATACCCAACCCTTTCATCGATTCACAGAAATAAATGAGCAGTTCAACTTCTACGATCGCAAGCCCACTGTAACGGATATATTTCTTAGCAATACGAAGTATCTTTCGCAATGTCTTTTTTACAAAATAAACGTTGCTCTTATTAATATCAGCAAACTGCAACGACATTTCTTCCTTTACCGATCTAATATAGGCTGATGTATCATGAGCTTCAAAAAGCAAATAGGTAAGTAGTTCTTTATTCTCTTTTTTAAACTTTGCCAGCCGAAGGCAAAGATCAACAAGTGCCGGGGCAGGTGTATTGACCAGTTCTTGTTTTAACTCATTTATGGTCGAGGCTTTCATTCTTATTTTACCAAAGCTTGTTCCAAAAAAAAATTGAGAACAAGATTATTAAATTGTTCTCAATAAAAATTATTTCCAGGCAAAAATGCTGATCAAAGCAAGCTCCCGGTTTATCATCAATAAAAGATCCACAAACCCTTTATTGCCGATTATTTGTAAAGCGAAATAGAACTGAGTTCTATCTCCCGATTACCATCTTTTATTATCGGTCTTTTTGGGTTTTGCAACCGAAACAGACATTGCTCTGCCTTCTACTTCTTTGTTGTTAAGACCTGCGATCGCTTTTTTAGCATCTTCATCAGAATCCATTTCAACAAACCCGAAACCACGGCTGCGGCCAGTTTCACGGTCACTGATAACTTTGGCAGATGACACTGAGCCAAATTGAGAAAATAATTTGTTCAGGTCATCATCCGTCGTGTGAAAGCTTAAGTTCGAAACGTACATGTTCATAAATCAAAAATTTTAAAATAAATAAAATAATACCTGTGAAGAAGTTTACAGAAAAAAGTAAAAAGGGGACTAACTGTTACTGAAGGAAAAAGTAAAAATTTGAACTGGCCAAATACTAAATGCGGTAAAACTTAAAATCACATGGTGAAGATAGGCTATTAACCCCATAACGGGGCTTTTAAATATCTTCCTGATCCCTATTGGCAAATCCCTCTGGTTATTCGTGTTTTGGATCAATTATTCTAAGGCGCCTTCTTTCTTAGTTAACTGGAAAAATTTTGCGAGGTTGCCGCCAATCGCTTCTTCAAAGGCTGCCTGCATATCTGCTGGTTCGGGATGCTTAAATTTCCATTTAGTAAAATAGTTTTGCAAGGCAGCATCAACTTTACCTCTTCCGACAGAAGCCTCCAGCATATATAACCATAAAGCTGTTTTAATATAAGACACCAAACCATACTCGTCACTATTGGGAAATTTATCCGCCGGGGTCTCCATGGCAGACTGCATTGGCAGGCTTTTTCCAATTGCACCATATATAATTTCCAAAAATTGATCCGGAGGCAATTTTTTCAGGTCAGCAGGCACGTCATCGCCAAATATTGAATTGTACCGATATTTCTCTGCTTCATATCTGAATTGAACATAAGT
>Ga0193738_1000675_pt1 | contig 15872 bp, 13 predicted proteins | sample L2a1metaG_FD_144927 | JGI IMG/M metagenome (GOLD analysis project Ga0193738, IMG submission 144927) | Soil microbial communities from a riparian zone of the East river system, Colorado, United States - L2a1 | ecosystem: Environmental > Terrestrial > Soil > Riparian zone | place: USA: East River...
GTTCATTAAAAAATAAAATTTTAAAAGTAAAAAGCCAACTCTCTTCTTTGAGTTTTGACTTTTTACTTTTTAGTTAAGTATATGAGTGTTGCATTAGCAAATACGATTTACATAAGTGATAAGGCAAAGTCAAAAGTTGTACAACTGATGGCAGATGCCGGTATTGCCAATGACCCATCTTACTTTGTAAGAGTCGGTGTGGTTGGAGGTGGTTGCTCAGGCCTTAGTTATAAACTCGACTTTGATAACGAAGCAAAGCCGATGGACCAGGTATTTGAAGATAATGGGGTGAAAATAGTGACCGATCTTAAAAGCTTTCTTTACCTCGTTAATACTACTCTTGATTTTTCTGATGGCTTGAATGGAAAAGGTTTTTATTTCAGTAATCCTAATGCAAGCCGGACCTGTGGTTGTGGTGAAAGCTTTGCTGTGTAATTGAAATGATATTAATAGAAACCTCCTTGATTTGATCAGGGAGGTTTTTTTATTGTTCTAAATGGCTATGCTTTCGATTTAGGTTTGGGCGGTGGGGGCGGTGGAATTGAAGAAACACCATACTTTTCTGTAAAACTTTTACCTTCTTCTTCTTTCTTATTGATATCATATTTTTCAATCGTACCATCTTTCTTTTTAAGAGTAATAATGTTGCCCTGTCTTGAAATATCAGAAACCGAGGGATTCCGTTTGTAAAAATCATCATCTAACGGGCCGCTAACTTTTATTTTCGACGGCTCAGCTTTCACAACTTCATCCTTAGGTTGTGGTGGCGGTGGTGGCGGCTCTTTTTTTGCAGATTGTGCGTTGCTTGTTATTCCAACAACCAACAATACCAACGGGATCATTATTTTTTTCATAAAGCAATTTTTATCTGAGATGCAAAGCCTAAAATTTTCCATAATTAGTACAGGAAAAAACTAATCATTCTATGATTCTGATTAGTTTACCTTATTTTGCACAATCTATCCAAGCCTATGTGGTCCGTTTGTAAAAAAGAACTACGTCAATTTTTCAGCAGTCTTACAGGTTATATTGCCATCATTGTTTTCCTTTTGGTGAATGGTGTAATGCTTTTTGTTTTTGAGAATAATATTCTTGATTTTGGATACGCTACACTCGATAGATTCTTTCAATTAGCACCGTGGATATTATTGTTGCTTATTCCTGCCATCACCATGCGCAGCTTTGCGGAAGAATTTAAAACCGGCACATTTGAAATTTTACAAACAAGGCCGTTGAGCCGCTGGCAAATTGTTTTAGGTAAATATTTCGGAAGCCTCATCGTTGTTATCATTGCTTTGCTGCCAACGATCATTTATTATATTTCCGTTCAACAACTTTCTTCCGGCGAAGGCATTGATACGGGCGCCACAATTGGATCTTATATCGGGCTTTTATTTCTTGCCTCAGTTTTTACCGCTATCGGTATTTGCGCAAGCAGTTTTACCAACAATGCGGTGATCGCTTTTATTATAAGCCTGGTGGCTTGTGCACTTTTTTATTATGGCTTCAGTGCTATTAGTCTTATGCCAGCGCTTAGCGGCGGCGCCGATTATTATTTTGAGATGATCGGAATAGATTTTCATTATCGCAGCATCAGCCGTGGCGTGGTGGATACAAGAGACATGATCTATTTTGTAAGTGTGATCTTTTTATTTCTTGCAATTTCAAACCGAAACCTTTTGAAAAGATAATAATCAATGAAAGGCATTAATAAAATATGGTCTTCTAAACTCTGGTGGTTATTTCTTTTGATCCTGGTTATTGCTGTTAATTTTTTAGCGTCTCGCTTTCATTCACGCCTCGATCTTACAAAAGAAAAAAGATACACATTAAGTAAGGCAACAAAGAAATTATTGAAAAATTTGGATGAGCCAATAATGATTGATGTTTTTTTGAAAGGCGATTTTCATGCAGGTTTTAGAAAGCTTTCTCTCTCCACATCTGAATTGCTGAAAGAATTTAAAGAAAACGCCACAAGAAACATCATTTATAATTTTCACGAGCCAAATGAATTAATAACGATTGATAGAAAATATTCAGATACTTTGTTGTCAATGGGCGCAGTGCCTATCAATCTAACTGTGCAAGTAAAAGCAGGCGAACAGCAACAATATCTTTTTCCCGTAGCATGGATTAGATATAAAGGCAGAAGTTCATTGGTGAATATTTATTCGGGTAATAAAAGAATAATTACACAAGACGAACTAAACAGCGCGGAAGCATTGATGGAGTACCAATTTATCAATGCGATCAGTAAGATCACCAACGAGGTCAAGCCAATAGTAGGTTATGCCGTTGGAAATGGCCAACCAGCAGGTCCGGAAGTTCTCAGCCTTCAGCATACAATAGACCCTGAAAGCATTCCGCCGCCCTTTGATCAGTTTTTTCCTCCCGAAAAAAGCAGTTATCAACTCACAATATTCAATCTGCAAAATCAGCCCGCCATTCCTGATACTTTTAAAGTGTTAATGATTGTAAAGCCAACATTGACATTTACAGATGAGGAAAGATTTAAACTGGATCAATATGTAATGCAGGGTGGAAAAATTTTCTGGATGATCGATGTTCTTGCTGCAGAGATGGATAGCTTAAAAGCAAGTACAAGAACAGTAGCGTACGAACGGAATCTTAATCTTACTGATCTGCTTTTTCGTTATGGTGCAAGGGTGAATCCTGATCTGATCATGGATCTGAAATGTGATTTTCTCTCTTTTATTGCAGGAGGAACACAGGAGAATCCTCAATTCGAGTATTTAAAATGGAATTATTTTCCATTGTTTGAATCAAGAGACAATCATCCTATTAATAAAAACCTTCGTCTTGTTTCATCACGATTTGTTAACCCGATCGATACCGTAAAGACCGAAGGGATTAAGAAAACCTTCTTACTTCAATCTTCTGAGAATTCAAGAAAGATCGGGACACCGGTTATTATCAGTCTTGATGAAAATAAGAATACTACTGAGGATGCAAAATTTAAGGAGAATGGTATTCCGGCAGCAGTATTATTAGAAGGTAAATTCAAATCATTGTTTGAGGGAAGAGTTTCAAAAGAAAGAGTTGATTCCCTGAATGCTAAAGGAACTCCGTTTATTGGCAAAAGCAATATTGATAACAAAATGATCATTGTTGCGGATGGCGATATTGCACTAAATGATTTTTCATTGCAACAGCAACAGGTCTTGCCAATGGGTGTAAATAAGTATACGGTAGGTTCGCAATACGAATACCAGTTCGCCAATAGGGATTTTATTTTAAACTGCCTTGAATACCTGGTAAATGACGGCGGTATCATGGAAACAAGAAATAAGGACTTTGTGTTACGGATACTTGATACAAAAAAAGTGAATGATCAAAAAACACTTTGGCAATTGATCAATATAGCAGCTCCAATTTTACTCATCATACTCTTTGGGTTCATTTATCAACAAATAAGAAAAAGAAAATACGCTGCCTGATATCTTATCATTCCTGAATACCGTTTCAGCTATCTTTGCTCTTCTTAAAAAATTACAATGACCAAGGAGTTGATTTCCTATTTAGTGTTTGGAGGTGTTTTAATACTGGCCCTTGTATTCGATTTGGGGTTGCTTAGCAAAAAGGATAAAACCATTACTATCAGGCAGGCGTTGTGGCAAACTTTCTTTTGGGTAACACTGGCTTTGGCATTCTTCGTTTATGTTTGGATAGAACGTGGACAGCAAACTGCACTTGAATATATCAGTGGTTACCTGATGGAGTGGAGCCTCAGTATCGATAATATTTTTGTTTTTATTCTTATCTTTTCTTCCTTCCAGGTCAAAGAAAAGTATTATGGTAGAGTGTTGTTGATCGGTATCCTCATGGCCATATTCTTCAGAATAATTTTTATAACGGCAGGTGTGGCGCTTGTTCATAAATTTGAATGGATACTTTTACTTTTTGGTGCCTTTCTTGTATATACAGGGTATAAGATGTTTACTGCAAGTGATGATGAGGAATTTGATCCTCACGATACCAAAGCATATAAGTTTATAAAACGATTTTTGCCTTTAATACCAGGTGATCATGGCGGGAAATATGTGGTGAGAGATGAAAAGGGCAAACGACGTTATACCATTCTATTTGTTGTGGTACTTATGTTGGCGTTTATTGATATTGTATTTGCACTTGACTCAATTCCCGCGATCATGGGATTGGTGGATACTTCGGAGGCTCACCGTGCCGATGCACAACTTGTTATTTATACTTCCAACATTTTTGCTGTGTTAGGACTACGTTCATTGTTCTTTCTATTACGCAGCGCTGTTAGTAAATTTGATTATCTGCAACAGGGGATTGCGATCGTTCTTGCGTTTATTGGTTTAAAAATGCTTTGTTCCCATTGGATCAATCAATGGATCGATAAAACCACCCAGGTATTTATTTCACTTGGCATCATATTGGTTTGTCTTTCGGGATCGATCGCTTATTCTATTTTTATGCAAAAAAAGGGCATTCCCCCCGAGCAGAAAGATCACGAATCATAGGATGCAATTTATTTTTTGGTGAGTTATTTTATCAGTCATATTGCAAAAACGCTGAATGCTAAGGCAAGAATTGTTATTGACAATTCAATTGATTACATTTTTTTTGATAGCCGCAAAATTTTCTCTCCGGGTACATCTTTATTCATAGCATTAAAAGGCCCGCGTAGGAATGGGCACAATTTTATAGCTGAGCTTTACAAGCAAGGGGTGAGAAACTTTATTGTTTGCGAAGAGGTGAAGCATGAAGATCTCACCGAAGCAAACATATTATTTGTTAATGATGCATTTAAGGCTTTACAACAATTAGCCGCATTTCACCGTAAACAATTTGATATACCGGTGATTGGTTTAACAGGAAGTAACGGAAAAACAATTGTGAAAGAATGGCTTTATCAATTACTACATGAGAATTTCAATATTGTTCGCAGTCCCAAAAGTTACAATTCCCAGATCGGGGTTCCTTTAAGTGTATGGGAAATCAATAAGCAACATACGCTGGGGATTTTTGAAGCAGGCATTTCTCAACCTGGTGAAATGGAGAAGTTGAATGAAATTATTCAACCCACCATTGGCATTCTTACAAATATCGGCGAAGCACATAACGAAGGGTTTGAAAGCATGGATCAGAAAGTGGAAGAAAAGATTAAGCTGTTTTCTAATGCAGAGCTTGTCGTTTATTGCAGTGATGAATGGCTGGCGGATAAAGCCATTGTTTTAAAATATGAATCTGTTATCCATAAAACAGGAAAGCATCCGTACAAAATTTTTTCCTGGGGGAAAATACAAAAGGCCGATCTGCAAATACTGGAAATAAATAAGACGCAAAACGATGCGGAGATAATTGCTATTTATAAAAATGCTGAAACAGCAATTCGAATCCCATTTACGGATGATGCGTCTATTCAAAATGCGATCACTTGTTGGTGTATAATGCTTCACTTTGGTATTAAGGAAACTGTAATAGCAAAGAGAATGAAACAGTTGCAGCCTGTCAATATGCGGTTGGAACTTAAGAAAGGAATTAATCATTGCATAGTAATTAATGACAGCTATAGTGCCGATTTGAATTCTTTGCACATAGCGTTAGATTTTTTAAAGCAAATGGGTGGTACGGCAAAAAGCACTGTGATCCTTTCAGATTTTTTTCAAACAGGTATAAACGATGAAGAGCTTTATGAAAGAATTGCAGATGATCTTGTACAGCATAAAATTGACAGGGTGATCGGTATCGGGTTAAATATCTCAAAATACCTGAAGTTTGAAAATGAAACAGCGACCTATACAATACAGAGTGAATTCTATCCATCGACTGAAGATTTCATTTCACGTTTTCGTTTTTCAGATTTCAGAGATGAAGTGATCCTGGTAAAAGGTGCCCGTATATTTTGTTTTGAACAGATAATTCAATTGCTTGAACTAAAGGTTCACCAGACAGAACTGGAGATAAACCTGAATGCTGTGGCACATAATCTTCAGCAATACCAAAAGTTATTGCAGCCCTCTACAAAATTGATGGCAATGGTAAAAGCATTCGCTTATGGAAGCGGTGGCGCTGAAATTGCCAACACATTACAATATCATAAAGTTGATTACCTGGGCGTTGCTTATGCTGATGAAGGAACGGAATTGCGCAAAGCAGGCATCACATTACCAATGATGGTAATGAATGCAGAGAGTGAAACTTTTGAAACCCTTATAAATAACCGGCTTGAACCAGCTATTTTCTCTTTCTCTATGTTGAAATCTTTAGATGGCTTTATAAAAAGAGAAGGAATAAAAAATTACCCGGTACATCTTGAAATTGAAACCGGCATGAATCGCCTCGGCTTTTCCGTTGAGGAAATGGATAAGTTATGCAGACTATTAAAAGCTACTTCTTCCTTTAGAATACAATCTGTTTTTTCACATCTTGCAGCAAGTGAAGATGCGATGCAGGATGAATTTACCAGCAGGCAATATGATCTGTTTCTCAACGCATGTTCTGTTTTAGAAAAAGGCCTCGGGTATAATTTTCATCGTCATATTGCTAACTCTGCGGCTATACTTCGTCACCCGCAAATGCAGCTTGATATGGTTCGTTTAGGTATCGGCCTTTATGGAGTTGATAGTTCTCTTTCCGGCAAACTTGATCTTCGACCCGCGGCTACTTTAAAATCAACGGTTGCTCAAATAAGGAATTTGAAAGCTGGAGAAACGGTTGGATATAATCGCAAAGGAATTATTGAAAAGGATGCTGTGATCGCAACGGTTAGCATCGGTTATGCTGATGGCTTCAGCCGAAGACTCGGAAACGGCGCCGGAAAAGTTTGGGTAAGAGGACAACTTGCGCCGGTTATTGGTACGGTTTGCATGGATATGGTAATGGTGGATGTGACAGGTATACCCAGCGTAAAACAAGGGGACGAAGTAATAATCTTTGGTAAAGAAATTCCCATACAAGAGTTTGCTAACTGGGCAGGCACAATTCCATACGAGATAATGACCGGTATTTCAGAAAGAGTAAAGAGAGTTTATTATGAAGAATAGGGACTCTGATTGCCATTTATGGGTTGACTTTTTATGACTTATTTGACTTAGAGCCTTGCCCCATTCTGCTTATATTTGCCCCCTAAATCCTAATAGGTGAAACTCAAGCATGTAATCTTCATTATTGCCTTAATAATAATCATAGATCAGGTTTTAAAAATTTGGATTAAGACGAATTATCATTTTGGTGAGGCTACTGAAATTACACCATGGTTTCACTTGCATTTTATTGAAAACCCCGGCATGGCCTGGGGCTGGAAATTTGGAAATGAAACTGGTAAAATTGTTCTAACCCTTTTTCGACTTGCAGCCGTCATTTTCGGTACCTGGTATCTGGGCAGAATTGTAAAGAATCATTATCATAAAGGGTTTATTGTATGTGCATCGCTTATCTATGCTGGTGCTTTAGGGAATCTTATTGATAGTATGTTCTACGGAATGATATTCGATAAGGGTTATGTCTTTGTTCCCGCAATAAAAGACTATCAATCGTATTCCGGAATTGCTTCTCTTTCTACCGACGGTTACTCCTCTTTTTTACATGGGTGTGTGGTAGATATGCTTTACTTCCCCATTTTTGATGCCACTCTTCCAAAATGGGTTCCCTTCTGGGGCGGCGAACAGTTTGAATTCTTTAGCCCAATTTTTAATATTGCAGATGCCTCGATCTCTGTTGGTGTCATCACTCTTTTGCTATTTCAAAAACGATTTTTCAAGAGAAAAAAGACGGAAGACAACTTCGCAACTATTGAAACCAGCGCAGATATTAGTGATAAAGTGCAGGTGCAGTAAACCATTCTGTTTAGCACAAGTCTCACCCACACAATGAGAAAAAAGCATTATTTTCATACTCCAAATATCACCTCATGAAGACTTTAATCAAAATCTCGTCTTTGCTGATCTTTACATCAATTATTTTCTTGGCTTGCCAGAAAGAGACCAGCTTTGAACAAGGAAATTCTACGACATCAGTTGGTTCGCTTTCAGTTGATGCTTCCGGTAATTGTCTTGGAGCTGTTGTTTCAGGCACATATATGAAAGACACCGCTATTAAAGCTTCAAATTATGTTGATGTAAGCGTACAGGTTGATACCGTGGGTACATATTCAATTACTTCGGATACTGTTAATGGATATTTTTTTAAAGCGACTGGCACATTTGGAGCTACAGGTACAGCAACCGTTCGACTGGTTGGTGGCGGAAAACCATTAGCCATAGGTTCGAATAGTTTTAGAATAACATATAATAATTCCGTTTGCGATTTTACTGTTGTAGTAACAGCTCCGCCACTACCCACAGGGGGCAGCGCTGCATTTACTTTTAACTGTACAGGTGCAACACCAGCAGGCACCTACGTGGCAGGAACCGTTCTTACTGCTACGAATTCAATTACACTTAATGTGACTGTAACTACCGTAGGCACCTGGAGTGTAACAACAGCACCCGCAGTAAATGGGATTACTTTTACTGGCACAGGAACATTTGCAGCAGCAGGTGCACAAACAATTACATTATTAGGAAGTGGCACACCCACAGCTGCTGGCACAAATACTTTTAATGTAACTGGTGGAACTAGTGCCTGTACTTTTCAAGTCATTACTACAGCTGTTGCAATTTCAGATTATTTTCCACGAACAGCATATAGTAACTGGTCCTATGATGAAACTGTTCCAGGTTCAGGACTTGATACTTTTTTGTCTAAGGTAATACCCCAGACATTCACTATCGGAGGAAATACTTACAGTATCATTATGTATAGTTATGATGTGGCTCAGGGCTTTGATACTCTTGGATATTACCGTCGGTCCGCGCCTAACGGACCTAACTATTATGAGTGGGGGGATATGAGCTATGGTGGTTTGGATAACCCGGTATATGGAGAATTTATATTTCTAAAAGATGACCAGCCGGTGAATACAAAATGGACTTCGGCTACGTTTAGCGGTCCTGCTACCCATCCAGTCACAATGGTCACCTCTAATCTTACGGTTAGATGGGAATTTACCATAGTACAACAAAATGCCACGGTCACAGTCAATGGAACTCCTTATGCCAATACAATTCAGGTAAAGCAGGAAGCACAAATTCAAAATGGTGCGATCTGGATACCTGCATATCATTATCAAAATTATTTTGCAAAAGATAAAGGTCTTATTAAGCAGGAGGCTTTTGACATGAGCACCGGTGCCCCCGTACCTATTTGGACAGATGATGTAAAAAGGCTTGTAATTTATTGATCAGGATAGTTAGAAAATAACAAAGCCCTGTATGTGCAGGGCTTTGTTATTTATTGGCTCAGGGTTTATTCATAACTGGAAAACCAATCACTATCTCTTTCTTCTACATTATCCGGCTGGATTTGTTTGTTTATATTTTGCAACAACCTTGCCTCGTCCTTTTTAGAATAAGGATTTACCATCGGAAGGATCTTCAATCCTTCTGCATATTTCTTTTTGCTTTTAGGATTTGTATAAATATGCAGGTAAGATTTTTTTTCAGCATCCTGCTCTTTTATAACCTTAAGGGGATAGGCTGAAAAATAAAAGTTGGGTTGGCCTTGGCTTTTCATAGTGGACGGAATTTTAAGTAAAGTTTTCATAGCATATTGGAAACGTTAAATTATAAATTTTATGGTGTGACTTATAGGTAATTTTAAAAGAAAAAGCGGGGAAATTTACCCCGCCAATTGTCGTATATTTTCTAGATCTTTTATTAATTGAGTTTTCCAACCATATTTTCTGGTTTCACCCATTCATCGAACTGCTCAGGCGTAACATAGCCCAATTTAACTGCCATTTCTTTTAATGTTGTTCCTTCTTTATGTGCTTTCTGTGCTATTTCTGCCGCTTTATAGTAACCGATTTTTGTGTTTAAAGCAGTTACCAGCATCAGGCTATTATCAACATGCTTTTTAATATTTGCTTCAATGGGTTCAAGCCCGACAGCGCATTTATCATTGAAAGAAACACAGCCATCACCGATCAATCTTGCACTATGCAGAAAATTATAGATCATGACTGGTTTGAAAACATTTAATTCAAAATGACCTGTGGCACCACCAATATTAATTGCCACATCATTACCCAAAACTTGCGCAACGATCATTGTCAATGCTTCGCATTGTGTTGGATTTACTTTTCCTGGCATAATGGAAGATCCCGGTTCGTTATCCGGAATAAATATTTCACCGATTCCGCTTCTCGGGCCTGATGAAAGCATACGAATATCATTTGCAATTTTCATTAAGCTAACCGCAACAGTTTTTAAAGCACCATGTGTTTCTACGATCGCATCATGCGCAGCCAATGCTTCAAATTTATTTTCAGCTGTCACAAACGGTAAGCCGGTAAGTTTTGCAATATGCTTTGCAACATTCTCAGAATAATTATCCGGTGTATTTATACCGGTTCCAACTGCTGTTCCACCTAAAGCTAATTCGCTTAAATGCGGTAAGGTATTTTTAATTGCTTTTAATCCATGATCAAGTTGTGATACATAACCACTGAATTCCTGTCCGACTGTAAGTGGAGTTGCATCCATAAAATGTGTACGACCGATCTTTACCACTTTCATGAACTGTTTACTTTTTTCTGCTAACGTATTTTTCAGCTTTTCAATTCCGGGGATCGTTGTTTCAATTAAAATTTTATAAGCAGCAATATGCATCGCTGTCGGGAAAGTATCATTTGAAGATTGTGATTTGTTTACATCATCATTGGGGTGTAAAAACTTTTCTTTATCGGAAAGATTTCCTCCATTGATCACATGACCACGGTAGGCCACTACTTCGTTTACATTCATATTACTTTGCGTACCGCTTCCTGTTTGCCAAACTACCAATGGGAAATATGCATCAAGCTTTCCTTCTAATATTTCATCACAAGCTTTTCCGATCAGGTCAGATTTTTCTTTTGGTAAAACTCCAGCTTCAAGATTTGTAATAGCGGCCGCCTTTTTCAAATAGGCGAATGCCTTGATGATCTCTTTGGGCATTCGATTAATATCCTGTGCGATCTTAAAATTATCAATACTGCGTTGAGTTTGTGCTCCATAATACGCATCGACCGGAACTTTTACCTCGCCCATTGTATCTTTTTCTATCCTGTAGTCCATATAATTTATTTGATTTTAAAATAACGGCGCAAAGGTAAGTAATGCGGCAAACGGTTGCGCCAATTTTAGATTGGTTCAAACCAATGCTTTACTTTTAGCCACAAATCACTGCATCGTTATATGAAAAATTTTAGTGCATTTTGCCTGCTGTGTTTAACGATTAATTTATCAGCACAGACATATCAACCCAATTGGGAATCGCTTGATAGACGACCAACTCCACAATGGTTCAAGGATTCAAAATTTGGCATTTTTATTCATTGGGGTGTTTATGCCGTACCCGGCTGGAGTACAAAAGGGAGCTATGCTGAATGGTACCAACAAGGTTTGCAAACAACAGATACGGCAAGACAAAAATTTCACAAAGCAAAATTTGGAAACAGAACTTACTATGATCTTGCTAATGATTTCAAAGCGGAATTATTTAATCCCGATGATTGGGCAAAATTGTTTGAGGCATCGGGAGCAAAATACATTGTGCTTACATCCAAACATCATGATGGATTTACATTATGGCCAAATCAAAACGCCAATAAAACATGGGGCTTTCCATGGAATGCAAAGGATATTGGCCCGAAAAGAGATCTGATCGGCGATCTTTTTAAAGCGGTCCGTAAAACTTCTGTACATGCGGGAATGTATTATTCATTGTACGAATGGTTCAATCCTCTTTGGAAAAGTGATCCGAAGAAATATGCAACTGAACATGTATGGCCGCAAATGAAAGAGCTCATCAATAATTATCAACCAGAAGTTTTTTGGACAGATGGTGATTGGGATGCGCCTGCAGAAACATGGAAGAGCCAGGAATTTCTTGCATGGTTGTACAATGAAAGTCCGGTAAAAGATAAAGTGATAGTGAATGATCGCTGGGGCAGTGGTGTCCGGTTTAATCATGGCGGTATTTATACACCAGAGTATCAACCCAATCTCGATTTTGAAAATCATGATTGGGAAGAAAGCCGCGGCATGGGATATAGCTACGGTTATAATCGTGAAGAAGATGCATGGGATTATAACTCTACCCAATCATTAATAATTGCCTTAATTGATAAGGTGAGCCGTGGAGGAAATTTTTTACTGGACATCGGTCCTGATGAACATGGGAAAATTCCACCGATCATGCAGGATCGTTTATTACAAATGGGTGAATGGTTGAATATTAATGGAGAAGCGATCTACAATACAAGAAGATGGAAAACGCCATTTCAATGGAGTGAAGGGAGAAGAGATTACAAAGGAAGTAACGAACATATAACAGGTGACTGGAAAACAGGTGGAGATATTATGCTGAAACTAACTGTTGATCCCGATCCTGGTTATGCAGTAAAAGAAGTTTTTTATACTTATAACCCAACAAGCAATGATCTGTTCACTATTTTTCCAAAATATCCTGATAATAGGAGACTTGTTTTAAAAGATGTAGCGCTGCCAGCTGGAGCTAAGATCAGTTTTCTTTCTACAAAAGAAAATTTGCAATGGAAACAATCGGGAGCAAATGTCGAGATCAGTTTGCCAGAATATAACCCTAACAAGATAACGTCGCCTTATGCATATGCATTGAAGATTGAAAATTTCGGCAAGTATGCATCAAAACCTGAAATAAAAACCGATTATTCAAAGAATGTAATGAAACCAACTGTGATCATGAATGCAGATATGGCAAACGTAATTTATTATACTATTGATGGGTCCGATCCTGATCGGTCATCTATTTTATATAAAGGTTCGTTTATGGCAGAAAAAACAGCGACCATAAAAGCCATTGCAATGATGGGCGGCTCCCTTGTGAATCCCCCTGAACAAATTCCAAGTTCTATATCCACAAAAGAAATAAAAACATATGAATGGAAGAATGCAATAAAAATTTCAAAACCAAAACCTGGAATAGCTTACAAATATTTTGAGACAACAGGAAAAATTGATCTTAGTTCTATTAATAACAATCCAACATCAACGGGGATAGCTGATATAATTTCAAATAGTAAAAAGCAACGCACTGATAAGTTTGCTTTCGAGTTCACAGGTTATATTAAAGTTGAGAAAGACGGCATTTATACTTTCTTTACCGATTCAGATGATGGCAGCATGCTCTATATTGATGATGAAGAAATAGTGAACAATGATGGTGATCATGGCAGTGTAGAGAAAAACGGTAAAGCAGCATTGAAAAAAGGGCTTCATAAAATAAAAGTTCTTTACTTTGATAGTGGCGGCGGAAATTCATTGAAAGTTTCTCTGCAACCAGAAGGTGGAAAGAAAGAAGGGATACCAGCGGCTTTATTATTTCATTAATCAACCAGCTATATGAATCAAACCAGGAACTCTTTTCTTTTTGCCTTTATACTTGTCACTAGTCTTTTTTTCCTTTGGGCTTTTTTGCATAATACAAATCCGATCCTGATCCCACATTTAAAAAAAGCTTGCCAGCTTAGCGATACTCAATCATCTTTTGTTGATCTTGCCGTTTACTTAGGTTATTTTTCTATTGCCATTCCCGCGGGATTGGTAATGCATAAATATGGATATAAAAGAGGAATAATAATTGGATTGTGTCTTTATGCAGCAGGTGCATTGTTATTCATCCCTGCAGCATCAGGCAGGACATTCGGTTTATTTCTTGCAGCATTATTTATACTTGCTGCAGGTGCTACCTTCCTTGAAACTGTTGCTAATCCATACATCTCAATATTAGGACCGAAAGAAACTTCAGAACAGCGATTAAATTTTGCGCAATCATTTAATGGGGTTGGTGCATTCGTAGCTCCGCTTATTGGCGGTAAATTTATTTTATCCGGCGTTGAACATACAAAAGAGGAATTGAATCAAATGGCTGCGAATGGAACACTCAATGCGTACTTGCAATCTGAGGCCGACACAGTAAAAATCCCTTATTTAATAATTGCTGCGGTTGTAATACTTGTTACGATCGGGTTTCTATTTACCAAATTACCGGAAGTAAAAGAGTCAGATGCAGCGGATGCACATACAGGGTTTTCATTAAGAGTATTGCGTCATTCTCATGTGAGATGGGCTGTTATCGCACAATTCTTTTATGTGGGTGCACAGGTAGGTATAGGTAGTTTCTTTATACGCTTTTCAAAACAGGTAATGGACCTGGGTGAAAAACCAGCGTCCTATTTATGGGGATCGATTGCTATGGTTGGTTTTATGGTTGGCCGTTTTGCCGGAACATTCCTGATGAAATATATTAAACCACAAAAATTATTGTTGATATATGCGATCATCAATATTCTTTTACTTGTTATCGCATTAAATACGCATGGCGAGGTTGCGGTGTATGCAGTGGCAGCAGTTCCATTTTTCATGTCGATCATGTTCCCAACAATTTTTGCTTTAGGTATAAAAGAATTAGGGGAAGAAACAAAGATGGCGTCGTCATTACTGGTCATGTCAATCGTTGGAGGAGCATTAGCACCGTTGCTGATGGGTGGAATTTCCGATTATACAGGCAGCATGCAAAACGCCTATATCATACCTTTACTTTGCTTTATTGCAGTAGCATGGTTTGCATGGAAAGGTTATAAAATAAAACAAATAAATGTTTCGTCTTAATAATAAAATTGCGGTGATCACTGGCGGCGGTAGCGGTATTGGAAAAGCTATTGCAAAACTTTTTGCAAAACAAGGAGCTGTTGTTCATATTCTTGAATGGAATACGGATACCGCGAATGAAACTGCTGATGAGATCAAAAAAGAGGGTGGGAAAGTCTTTGTACAGAAATGCAATGTTGCCAATCAAAACGAAGTACTTTCAATATTTGAAAACATCGGCACCATAAATATCCTTGTCAATAATGCTGGCATTGCCCACATAGGCAAAGCGGATAACACCAAAGAAGAAGATTTCGATAGAGTAATGTCGGTAAATGTAAAAGGAGTTTATAATTGTATACATGGCGCAATACCTCAATTAAAGAAAGCCGGTGGTGGTTGTATCATCAATATGGCATCTGTCGCTGCACATGTTGGGATACCTGATCGGTTTGCATATAGTACAACAAAGGGAGCAGTGATGGCAATGACATTAAGTGTTGCAAAAGACTATTTGCAGGAAAACATTCGCTGCAATTCTATTTCACCAGCAAGAGTGCACACGCCGTTCGTAGATGGTTTTTTAAAAAATAACTACCCCGGCAAAGAAGAAGAAATGTTTGAGAAACTTTCAAAGACACAACCGATAGGCAGAATGGGAACACCGGATGAAGTTGCAGCACTTGCATTATATCTCTGCAGCGATGAAGCATCATTTATTACGGGATGCGATTATCTTGTTGATGGCGGTTTTGTTAAACTCAATAATTAAACTAAGCATGAAAAAAATACTTTTCAGTACAACATTTTTTTTATCTGTAATTTTTTTATCTGCACAGAATACATACACTCCAACACCAGAAAACCTGGCTGCAAGAAAAGAATTCCAGGATAATAAATTCGGCATGTTCATTCACTGGGGCGCCTCAAGCGTACTTGGTGCCGGCGAGTGGGTAATGAATGTTAAGAATATCAAAGTAGGTGAGTATACAAGGCTAATAAAAATTTTTAACCCTCAGAATTTTGATGCCGCAAAGTGGGTTGGCATTGCAAAAGCGGCGGGGATGAAATATATCACATTTATCACCCGTCATCATGATGGATTTAGCAATTGGGATACAAAACAATCTGACTGGAAAATAACAAACACGCCTTATCACAAAGATGCAT
>Ga0193738_1000676_pt1 | contig 15854 bp, 32 predicted proteins | sample L2a1metaG_FD_144927 | JGI IMG/M metagenome (GOLD analysis project Ga0193738, IMG submission 144927) | Soil microbial communities from a riparian zone of the East river system, Colorado, United States - L2a1 | ecosystem: Environmental > Terrestrial > Soil > Riparian zone | place: USA: East River...
CCTGCTACTATAAATCCTTTGAACTCGGGATGCAAGTTCTGGAGGTTCATTCCGGTTCCCATAAGGGTCTGAGACGACGAAAGCCTTCCAGTCCAAGTCCCCCTCGGGTTCCAACTGCAACGTAGACGACTATCTTCGTCCAGTGTAACGTCGATATATGTACCCTTAAGTTTCTTGAGTGCCCTGATCTCCTGTACCAGTTTAGCCTCTTTTGCACCAACGCCAGCTTTGCGTACGATCCTAGACATAGCCTTGTCATCCGTCGTCACTCCCCCCATCTGGTTCTTGTATGGAGGCAGGCCCAGGGTGTCGTAGAAGTACTGCTGGCACTGCTTGGGACTGGTCGGGTTGAAGTCCCACTGGGATATAGCTGTCAGCTCCGCTTCCTTGGTTGCTATCGATACCTCCAGACGGGCCTTCGTAGACGCTAGGCCTTCTCGATCCACTGCGAGACCATGAACCGTCATATATGTAAGAGGGCCGGCCAATCTGGCGGTTCTGTTGTAGGTGGGCCAGTAGCCGCCATCGGTCATCTCCTTCGATAGTACGTCCCACGCTTCTAACGCCACACAGGCGTCGCGGCCGCAGTAACGCTGAAAGGTTTCCCAGTCTATGTTTGGGTTCTTCCATATCTTTCCATCGTCCTTCCAGTATGGTTCCCTGGTATGTATGCTGGCTATGAAGTCTAGACCCTTATTGAAGTCCGGGTACATAATGTGCTGAGCGATCATAGGGTCCCCTAGAGGGCCCTTGGTGTGGATATTGCACTGCATGAATAGAAAGGGAGCGTCGAAGCCCACTATATTCTGATTGATCTTCATTATGGAGGGATCGCTCATCAGGGAGGCGTATTCCTTCCATACAAGGACTTCATCTTCCTCTGTCCAATAGTCAGAACCCTTTGCATTTAATAAGGGGACCGTCATAGCCTCGGATGGGTCGCAGCTCAGACTGAAACAACTTACCTGGTGGTTCATCACCTCTATATCTGTACATACTCTCCTTGCCTCGCGACACTTCTGTACATAGTGATAGAAGTCTGCGTAGGTCGGTCTGATTATCAGGTTCCGCTTTGGCAGCATCAGCTCTCGGCTCTCCAGCTCCCCCTTGACCTTCTCCATGTCGGCTATTATCAGGTAACGCCATAGGTAGGTTCCGTGAAGGGTAGCCGCTGGGTGGATGGTTGGAATGAACTTGCGGTCGATAGTGTCGGACCACAGGGGACTGCCGCGCCACTTCATCATCGGGCGCTCGTCTCCTGTTAGGAGACCCATTGCCTGCTGACCCATAGGTAAGATGACCGAGGCAGACGATGACCTTATTCGGTCCAACGTAGGGGCAGCTGCATCGAGGCCAGCCGCAGTATATCCCTTTCCTCTGTACCATAGACATTCTCCATTGAGATAGCAGTTGCCTCGCTTGTCCTTCTCAACTGGCTCCTGCCAGACGTTGAGTATATAGCATTGCTTGCGGATCAGGCCAGCGGAGTGGAGGCAGTCGTTGAAGACGTCTCCAGAGGGGCCTACCAAAGGCCTGCCAAGGCGCATCTCAACTCTGGCAGGCGCTTCGGCCAGCACCAAAAGGCGGCTCTGAGGATCGCCTTCCTCATAGGGAGTGGTCACTTCTTCTTCCCTCCCCTCTGCCTAACACAACTCATCACCTCTACATATAGCTCATTCTGAGCCGTTCTAGCTAGCTGCCTCAGCTGAAGGGCCGTCTCCTGACAGGTCCGCATGTCCCTAAATTGTATCTGCACAGATTTCTGCCAGAGCATCACAGGAACACCGAACTTGACAACTATGAAGAGAGTGATCGGATCAGGGATCATGGAGCTGTCCTCAGGCTGTGGGACATAGCTCCCATGCCACATCTCTCACAGACAGTCTCACCTCCTCCTCCGTGGGCAAAGGCACGCCAGCCTTTGAAGTTGTGCTCGCAAGGACCAGTTGGACAGGCACAATAGCAGGCGTCGAAATTGAAGTTGTGTTGAACTTTATCAGGAGCCCAACCCATCCTATCGGCAACTGCCTCTACCTGCTCCCGTACAGCCTCATTGCGTAAGGCTCTTAAAGCCTCAAAATCAGGCTTTGTCGTGCTCGACATCCTCTTGTATCCTTCTTAAGAAGCTATCCTTATGCTGCTGGGAGAGGTCCCAGCCTATTCCTGTATGTTTCTTCCTATACGCTGCACGTAGGGTCACCCCCGATCCTAGAAAAGGGATCAAGATGTGGCTCCCCGGATCAAGGCACAGGTCCAGTATCTCCTCCATCAAGGCTATAGGCTTCTCAGTGGCATGATCTTTCTTGCCTAACGGTGGAAAATCGAAGACATTGCCCCTGCCCCTACGGGGTAGCTTTGGCTTTCCTTTTCTGGCAAGAAAGAACGGTTCGTAACAAGAGCCCAGCGTGGTATAGGGACTGGCCGTCTGCCCACTCTCCCCCTTCGTCCAGACCGCTGGGATGTCAGGAACGCCGAAGCCCACCTCCCTTAGGATGCGTAGAACGTCGCAATGCCAGCTCATACCATACCAGAAGACAGCAAACTTGTTGTCTTTCAGGCGATCATAGACTAGCTGAGCTGTATCGAAGAATAGGCTGGGGTAGCTGTTCTCGTCCCATTCCCTATATGTAGCCATGGGCCTAGCATTGGTATTTCTGCTTTTCCTCTTGTCCAGATCAACGCCGTAGGGAGGGTCTACCTCAGCAAAGTCAAATATGCCCTTCTTCATAAGGGACATCTCCTTCAAGGCGTCCCCTATCAGATAGTGCTCCTCAGCATCATTGATGGCTGTCTTGATGTGGTCAGGTACTTTCGCCCTGGCAGCCTTGATAACTATCTCTTCTTCAAGGCGCTCAACATCCTTAAAGGCATGATCCTCATGCTCGAACTTGTCCAGTTCCAGCTCAGGAGACTCCTCCATGACACGAGCTAGGTGAAGACTTCTATCTACAGCCTGCCTAGAGCGACCAACCATAGCAGCCTGTTGGTTCTGCGACCATCCTTTTCCAGTGGAAGAGTTGTACTCTCCAAACTCAGCCACCTTAAGATTATAGAGCTTCAATTCCAGCTTATCTCGCTCGTGCCATAGCAGATCCTTACGGGCGATGTTCTCGACCAGCTCGATCTCAAATCTAGCAGTATCGTCCTTGATCTCCCGGACTATGGCCTTGATAGTGTCGACTCCTAGCAGCCTATGTGCCAGGTAACGCCTCTCACCTGCTATCAACTGAAGATTAGTATCCAGCGTGATAGGCTGAATGAGGCCATGCTCCTTAATTAGAGCTGCCAGCCCTTCTATGTCTCCCTTATCCTCTCTTGCCCGGTCCTTGACCTTGATCTTAGCGAGTAGTATCTCCTGAACTTGCATCCCCATCCCCTTCTAGATCGGCTAGCAGTGCTGCTAGTTGGTCAGGCGTCATCTTGTCGATCGCCTTACTGGTCTTCCCCTTGGCACTGCTACTGCGCCGTGCCGTGGCTTTCTTCTCTCTCCTAGGTTCCTTGCTTACTCGGCGGTCTCCTCTCATCTTGCGGACGTGTTCCCGCAGCTCATCTAGGCTCATATGTTCGATGCTCTTGCGAAGTTTATCTAGATGAGACATCTACGTTCCCGATTGGAGTAAGGGAGACTTGCCAATTTTTGGCAGGCCTCCCTTGGTTTACGGTTCAGTCCTTCAGGCGAGGCAGTCTCAGGCGGTTGTAGACGTTGCCGTCATCGCCTTCTTCTTGGTAGAGGAAACTCCTTCCCACGGCACCCAGCAGATCATCCGAGTTAAAGCCGTTGCTTTCCTGAGCCACGCCGAAGCAGGTTAGGAAGCGCTTGATGTCCAGGAGGCGCATCTGCCTCTGGTCGGCCGGAGTGTCCCTATCAGGATATGTGATCCAGTGCCGCAAGAGGGCCGCGTTGGGGTAGGCACTGTCTTCGATCTTGATATAGACAGTAGTCATGGCGTTGCCCTTCTTGGACTCGCCATCCTCCGCCTTTACTATGCGGAGATCATACTCACCCTCCGGCACTGGCTCGGCTTCTTTTGCATCGTCCAGAGGTACGCTGATAAACGGCATCTTGTGTTCCTTATGGTCTCAGTTGGGTTACCTTGGAGCCTGGCACCTGTTTCGCTCGTGCAAGGAGTGCTCCTATCCCACCGGATGCCAGGTCCCCAAAGCCTCGGATAGTCACATCCTCAATCGTCTGAAGACCTTGGATGCTCGACCTCACGTCTTGCAGGCCACGCGGGTCTGGTCTGGTTCTTATTTCATATTTCACCTGTCCTTTCTCCCCCTCAGCAGTTTGGGCTAGCCAGACATTGGTGAACATCAGGGGGAGGATGTTCCTAGCCTTGCCTGGCAACATTAGCTGGGTCTCGATCTTCTTGGTCTTCTCATCCTGGAAGGTCGTAAAGTGGCTGGTGCAATAGAGGCTGATTGGTAGGGAGGAGATGCTGCCAAAGACGTCGGCCATCTTGCTTCCCACCACTCGATAGTCGCCCAACTCTTCAATGTCTCCGTAGCGATTGTTAATAAACAGCTGCCGGTCCATCACTGATTTGGACAGGAAGGTCAGACTGTCCAGAATAAGCCAGTCATAGTTCTTAAAGAAGCCCTGTTCCACCTTCTCGTTGATGTTGTCTATCCACTTCATGTAGACGTGTGGTTCCAGCTTCTTCTTGGGCTTGTCTCCAACAAACTGCTTGTTGGTCTTGGGGTCCTTGTTGAAGCCTTTCAGGGTGGCATCCATCTCGAGGAAGTCCGGATAGAATTCCTCATAATCGACGTTACACCCTCGAAGGGTAGACATAGAGTTGGGATCGAATATGTAGGCGAACTTCCGACCAGGCAGGGTCCATATCTGAGCAGTCTTACCTGTTCCGGTCTTTCCGGCTACCAGTATTCGTTCTTGTGTACTTAGGGCGGCGTCTTTGGCGTTGGGCATCTCTGCTAGCATCCTCCAGAAGTCGATGCGCCTCTTCTTAAAGAGCAGGGGCTCTTCCATATCCTTGTCTAACATTGTATCCTCTTGTAGAAGGCGGTGCAGCCGGTACGGCGACTGCACCTTGTGCTCTGGTTTGTGTTCTGGGCTCTCGCACTACTCCTCTATATGGTGGATCGGCCCACCTGCCTACCCCCCATGTCCAGGGGGATTGTAGTCTAGCATTATTGCTATGACTACAAGGACGAGGAGGGGCAGAAGCCACTCCATTATTCCTGTCCTGGCATCTTGGTTATGGCCCTGACAGCCCACATGCAGCTATTCTGCAGATCAGTCTTGGCCAGCGAGAGGTCCCTACTGGGGCCGAAGGCCATTTCTATAGCAGTCAATGACTGCCATGTATTCTCATAGATTGTCTTCGTAGTGGCCATCAGACGCTTCTGCTCGTCAGTTAGCTGTCCATAATCCTTCCGAAAGGGATCACCCTTTATCGTCGCCATCTGTCACTCCTTCGATAGGTCCAATATGTTCGAGAGGGTCCCAACGCTTAGCCGTAAAGCCTGCTGGAATTGGTCTGTCGATGGGATTGGGCCACGCCTTACAGAGACCGAGATACGCACACGCACTGTTGAAGTCCCAGCAGCTGTTGGTATTCTTAGGGAACGCTCGTAGGTAAGGGTCCGACGCCTTCGCCCTTTGAGCTTCAAGCTTATCGTGTTCGATCCTGCTGATCCAGTCTTGGACTTCCCAGAGCCAGCCATCAAGGTGCTGGAGCTGTCTTTCAACCGGGATGAACATGAACCCTTCGTCGCTTTTGTGGACGAGCGCGGCATCTACCCAAACTCCTCCTACTTGATCAGGAAACATCATGTGGAGGGCATATAGATAGCCGTCCACCTGGGCGTTGGGACTGAAGCTATCCAGGAAGGTCGAGCGAAACTTCCCTTCCTTTCGATAGGCAGTGGTGGTCTTGTGCTCAATGCCGATGATCTTGCCTCGCCGCTTGACAACCTTGTCGATTTTCCCTACATAAAACAGAGTGGGGTCCTTTGGGTCGAGCGGCACAGCAAAGGGCTTCTCCATTGATACTAGCTCGAAATCATCCCTATTCCGGGCTCTATAGTCGATATAGGCGACGATCATCTCTAGGGCCTGGCTGGGCGTCCTGGGAGATAGCTCCTTCTCCTCCTCATAGCCGATCTCGTCGGGAGGAGGCATTCCCTCATCTTGCCAGTACTTACAGAAGGCGATATAGGCCGCCTTGGCCAGTATCTCCTTGGAAGGCATAATCGCAGGAGGGGTCATCCCTGCCCAGATAACCTCCATCGCTGCGTGCCAGCCGCCTCCGAACACCAAGGGTGTCCTAGTTCCGTCTGGTCGCCAATCTCGGACATGGCGATAGTAGAATAAGCGGGGACAGCGCTTGTAGTCGGATATTCTGGTGTTGTCGTATAGACGGAGAACCTTATCGGCTCTCTTGTCATGGTTGTAGGTCACTTGCCATCTCGTTCGTATAGGGCTTGACGTAAATAGACACAGGCATCTAGCAGCTCAGCGTATAGGTCCTTTAGAGCGTCCCGTCCGTTGTGTGGCTGCAGAGGCGTTCCATAGCGCTTCCTCCCAACGGCATCTCTGTTCGACATATCAGCCAGCACCAGGTCCCAAACAGCTGGAAAATCGTTCGGCCTTGGTGCTGGCTGTTCTAGATCATCCGATGCCACGCAGTCTACCTCCGAAGGTTTGCCACAGGATCAGGAGGGCAACTAGCAGAACAACCACCCAGATGATATTCATAATAGGCGGTGGGATCGCGATGCCGATCTGGCCTAGCACGTAGATAATTAGGTAGATCACCCCTACTAGGATGCAGAGGTAGATCAGCATCATTATGACGTTCTCAACCATCATCGGCCTCCTTGCCTGCCATGGCCCTAACTGCCTGCTCTAGGCTAACAGGGCCAGGCACCTCCAACAGATAGTTACAGCCCTGCTTCTCAATATCAGTTATGTGGCCACACTGGTCGCAGGAGCCCATCTTGTGAAAGACGTTGGGCGTCTCCATCGTTAGACGTTGGCCGCACTTTGAGCAGCTGAATTTCTGGTAGCAGAGGCGGCCCTTCTCCGCGTGTAATCTTACTGCTTCGCACACCGTCTTGAATGGGTGATCCGTTTGCGGCTTTTGCAGGAATAGTACGTTCTTGTCCTTCATTGTGTAGTCCTCCAAAGAGGGTAAAGCCCATCAGTAGGCCACCCAGCACTATCATCACCACGGCCATGTCTACCCGCTTCCGAAGACCGGCCACGCTGTCAACTAGGCTCTCCCCGGTATCTCTGACCTTGTCCCGTAGGATACGGGGAAACTCCGCTTTCTTGGCCTTGAAGTGATCCATCGTCTTGGCCTCGACGAAGCCCATGATCTCTTCCATCGTAGAGGCGGCGAAGGTTCCTATGCCTGGTATGGTAACCAGGAAGCCCCCACAGCCACATTGCATGATAGTGGGAACGATCATCTTGACTATGCCGCCCGTAGACAGCTGTCCGTCTATAGTCTGCTGCATTGGTTGTGCCTCTCTACCGATTGGTGGCAATCCGTCCCAGGCCCTCTCGCTCTCAGTTGAGGGCTTCCAATCTACGTCTGTGTCATCCACTTGCTTCGACATTCCCCGTCTCCTCTGCTTGACTTAGAACTATGGGTCTAGATACATAGCGGGCCATAGCGCCGTCGTAAACGAGGTAGTTGACACGTCCGAACTTAAATGATAAGATGCTAGCCGCAATAGCGTTGACTGTGCTAGGCCCACTGATCAGTAGATAGTCCCCCGGCCCTGCGTTGGCTAGCTTACCTTCTATACGCCTATATAAATCGTTGATCTTGAAGCGATCCTGTACGCCTTCTGTCAGGAATACCAATTCCCCGAAGCGGTTAGCATCGGAGAAGTCATGGAACGACTTGTTGGGAACGAACACCTTAGGGTGTCGTATCTCATGGAAGGGCATCTGTACCTTGTTCTCTTGTCAAGCGGGGCTCCAGAGGAATTGGGGTAACTCTGGAGCCCCTGTCGCCTAGCCAACACCACGGGAAGCATGAGGAACTGGCTAGACAATCTGGTTAGTTGGCCCGAGCCCTGATCTCCTTGGCCAGAGCAGCCCTGTCGGCAGGCGACATACGGGCGATCTCTTCCCGTGCCCGCTCAATCGGGGTCTTGGCGGCCTTCCTCAGACCAGGCTTCCACTCAGCGACAGCCGCCTGTATCTCCTCAGGCGACTTCCCCGCGTCGAGCATACCTCGCATGAAGGCCTGGACGGCAATGATCAGACTCCGCTTGACGTGACTAAAGATCACGTCCTCGCCGAACTGCTCCTGGAGGGCGGCCACTGTGTCGCCCAGCTCCCAGTTTGCAGTCACTGAGTTGCCGTTGGTACGCTCTGCTTTTACTTCGATAGCTGCCACTTTTTCTCTCCTATGTTAGGCGTGCCGCATGGCACAACCGGCACGCCATTTATGGCACCGACAGCGCCATATTTCAATCAGATTTTTTAGGCAGATCATTAGCTCCTTTCAACTTGGCTTGGCTTTTTCGCTTCTGTTCACGCCATACAGCACGAACCTCTTCAGATGACTTGAATTTTCCTTTCCGTGGGCCTTTCTTATAAGTGTCATGAACAAGTGCAACTTCCCTAGCCACAGCCACCCACTTCATCTGGTAGTTGTGATCTAGGTGCTCGAAGAAAACCTGAGGCTGCTGCTGATAGAATGCATTGTAAGCAGCCTCAGCCATTAGATAGTCCTTGGGTTTCTTGTCGGTCATTGTAGGACCTTAGGATCGATCTTCCAGAACTGCTTAGCAAACTTGAGCAGAGCTATAAAGACTTCCGGCTCTAGTCCTACCCAGTGATCCCCTTCTGATCGTGGAGCTCTAAGCACGATCATGCCTGAGTCATCCATCTTAGCGTAGAGGCCGTCGCCTAGATATTCTTCTTGTGCCATTGTGTTATCCTACTGTGTACTTGTAGTACCTTATCCAGTGTCGCCAGGCATATCGAAGGATCACTTCTTGACAAGCCTCCATTCTAGACCAACAGCCGCTGCTACTCCCACCATAGTCATATGTGTAGGGTAGCGGGTCCTGCCTCTCCTTAGATTGGCAATAGTTCCCCTGCAGAGGAAGGTCTTGTGGTAGATATCGGCGTTGGCATAGCCGTCTGTCTGGGCGACTAGCTTCTCAATGTCGCTGTCCCGCTTGGGTTTCTTGGGCCTAGTCATCGCACACCTCAAATTTCTCGGTGTTGACCTTATGTAGTTGCTCTAGTATCACGTCGGGAGGCTCCATTACGTGGATTTCATAGTCCGGAATATTCATAGTCAGACTACTTACAGTTATTGGATCGCTATTGAGAACAGGAATAAAGTCAAGCCGCATCTCCTGCACACGGCTCATGTTAACCCAGCACGATCCACTCTTGATCGCTCCAGCACCATCTACGGTTACCTCAGTCAACTCTACAAAGACGTTCTTCATCTTGTGTTCCTTGTTACGTTGGTAGGCCTACGAAGATTGTGATGATGGCCAGATATGCCAGACAGGCCCATGCTACCCAATGCCAGATCATACCCATTCTGCCGCCTTTCTCTCCTTCAGGAATATCTTGAGTTCTTTGACCTCATCCAGAGACTTTATCATCTTGGTGCTGTCAAGTTCAGGAGCACACAGTTTAGTCAGAAGATGCAGCAGGATGATTGTGCCTTCTTCTCCATCCCTGTTGGTTAGGAAATCAAGAAGGTTCTGCATCTTGGCGACCTTTACCATAGTCGTGTCTGTGTCAGTCATGTCCATACCCATAGGAGGTTAACAATCAAGCCTGCTACTGCGATGATCCTATGATCGTGGTCGAGGATAGCCAGCAGGGTTACCACTACCAGACCAAGGGTGACTAGCCAGTCATGTTCCTTGTGTTGCATCAGTTGAACCCCTCGATAAAGCGACGCATCTTTTCTGGGGTGTTCAGATCTCCGATCATCATAAGCTGTACGCCAAGCAGAATGCCTGGATGGTCTGCAGTCTCTGGATGCTTCTTTAGATCGCTTCCCATTGAGGCAAACGCTTCTGTGATATCTCCCTGGTTTATATACTCAAGGGCGGTCTTCTTACATTGTGCTATGTGTTCCTGTCTTGTAGCCATAGCTATTCTCCTTCACCTATGAAGATGGATATAGCGATGAGAAATGCCAGGAGAGCGGCAGCTCCCACGTACATCTCCTTAGCCCCTATGACTATGGCGCTGAAGTAGAGGAAATGAAGAAGGCCCTCCCAAGCGTGGACCTTCTTCCATGCCTTGGAGGTGATCCAGTGGCGGATCAGATCATGTTCGTAGCGATATAGCTTGATCCCGTGTAGGAAGAGACGCCGCATCTTGTTTGATCCTTGTGGATATTGTGCGTGGGCGGAGGATCGCCTGGGAGGCCTGTGGATGGCCCCATGGGTGGGTGGCATAGCCCCCCGTCCCCGAGGCCGGATCGCGACGGCATGGCATCCTCGGGACGCCGGCGATCATTCCGGGTCTTCGGCCTCCCCCGCGAGCTTCTCCCGAGCCGTGTCAATGAAGACAATGGCATCTGTGACATTTCCAAACTTAGTTTGAGCCTCCTCTGACTCATCTCCATCGCCCTCCATCTCGTCAGCGATGGTTTGCAGTTCGTCTGAGTGTGCTGCTAGTGAGGTCATGATACGCTTTAGGATAGTGTCGCGATCGTCTGCCATTTTGGAACTCCCGTGTTGACAACAAAAAGGGTCTGCCCCGGCGCGAGAGGCAGACCCCATGCTAGCCTAGGCTAGGCAACAGCCTCTTCGGCCTGCTTCTCGGCCAGGTTCTCGTCCTGAGGGTCGATGTAGCCTGCATCTACCGCCCAGTGCGTGGCCATGGTGCAGGCCATGAACTTGGAGAGACCGACTGCCTTCAACGCCCTGACGGCGACGTTGAGAGCTTCCAGAGCATCCCCCTCTTCCATGCCAGAGAGGAACGTCTCCTTGATAGCATTCACGTCATTGATCTTAGTCATTGTGTAGACTCCTTGTAGGCCCCGCTGTGGGAAGTGGGGCAGGCCAGGACGCGGGGTGTGACCCAGCCTGCCCCTATGGTGGAGAACCGAGAGAGGACTCCACCAATTCAGATTACTTCTTGGAGGGCTCCGTCTTGGCAGCGGAGGCGCTGGGCTTCTGCGGCTCCTGCCGCGTTGGGCCAGGGCCTGGCTTGTCCGAGTCCTTGGGAGTTGGCACCGTACCAACAGCAAGGTCGAACATTCTCTTGTAGTCCTCCAGCTCACCTGAGCCAGTGGCCCTCAGCTGGTCACCCTCCTTGACAGTGACCTGCATCTTGCCACCTCCGCGCTCGAAGACAATACGGAAGTTGTTGCTCAGCTGTAGGATATGTTCGGTCTTCATAGTTTTCTCCTGATCAGGGAACGCAAAAGGCCCCCGGCCTTGCGGCCGAGAGCCTCGTGCTTGTCAGTCTTGTGGCCGGGCTCTGTAACGACGGGAGGCCGCTGCTCGGCAGATGCGGCACTCCGTCTTACCATTGCGCCGTCGATAGGCATTCCTGCCTTCAACTCTGTGCCCATGGCGGCACAGACGACCCGGTCTCAAGAGACCGAGATTGGCAACTGTTTCCATGTCCTCTAGAGAGGCCCCAACATGGAAGTCAACCGATGGTGATGGCTCTGGGGATGGGAGAAGCCATCTCTGCAGGATGTCGAACATAGGTGCCGCCCTCCTTTCGCGGCCTTCCATTGCGGTAGAGGGCGATTGTACTCTCATAAGACGCCTCACTGTATCTTTGACTAGGCTCGACTCAATGCAGGGGATTTAAGCGGACTTCTACCGCACCTAGCCTGCTCCCTTTGTCCACAATTCAGATAGTCAGTCGTCGTGCATTTCTACTAGCTGGATCGGCTCACCCAGATTGAAGCTCTTAGTCATCGCGTTGAACCTCTCGATGACTAACTTGAAGTCAGCGAAAGCCTCAGCATTCAGAACCTCAAACATATCGCTGGGCCAGCCATCTAGCCATACACGCTTGCGACTGCCGTCGTGGTCTCTATACCAGTACTTAGTCATGTCAGCCTCCATATGGTTCAGACCCGCCAAGGGCGGGTGGGCGGCCCTGGCAGGGATGCTGGACGGGACCTGCCAGGGCCAGACGCTACTCCACAGGGGGGCTAGGGAGCAGCGTCAACTGGGTCCTCTTCTGCCAAGGGGGTAACAGGAGGTTTCCAGTCATGCAATAGGCTGGCGATAGCCGCCAGCTTATGATGTGCCTCTGAATCCTTGTGAACGTAGAAGCACAGATCAACAGTCTCTTCCATATCGAACTGGAAGGTAAACCAGTTGGTATCTCCGTAGCCGGAGACATCCTTCAGGCGGATGTCCCTAACACTATGAAGAGCGATCATAGCCTGCCCCTTACGATCCGAAAGGACCCGTTGGTGAAGTAGCCCGAAGCGGCCCATCTGTTCTTGAGGGCCACCAGTTCAACCCTGGCTCGAAGTTCAGCGTCTTGGGAGTCACCTACCAGGCGGTGTGTCAGAGTTTCCCACTGAGAACCTGTCTTGACTTGTAAGATCAGCATAGGCCCCTCCCGATCCTGGCGTGATGTCACTGAAAAACCGATCATAACACATCATGGTGGTAGGGACAAGCGATTTATTTAGTTGGACTCCGTTGTCTTGCTGGGGCGAAGGGGCACTACCTTATCGGACTCCTCCACTCCACCTATCAGGGATATTCCTGTATATAGTCTGGCACGACTGCCAGTGCCAGCAGGGCGAATCTCTCCTATATCAGGTACAATAGCCCGAAGATCGCGGCCAAATATCTGCACTGAACCTGCATTTATTCTCTGCTTCATGCACCAATTCTCCCAAGCCTGGAATAGCTTGGTTTTCTCTATGGATAGTCCATTCCTAATATCGCAACGCTCCTCGAGAAAATCGGCCAGTGGACTGCTGATCTTGCGAATAGCCATAGCTGTTTCGATGGAGGAGGCTGGCTGTCGGAAGCGACCTGCATCCCGTAGCCGCTGATAGCCTGCTATGGCCCAGTTGAGAATGCCGGGAGCCTCAAGGGAGAGATGATCAAATAGAGTTGGGTCCTCACGGCCGGCAAAGGACTTGGTTAGTTTTAGGATGACAAATCGCTCCAACAGAGCCCCAGACATATCTGCGATGGCTGGCAGCTCATTGGTGAAGACAGTAAATCTGGTTGGGAGAGCTCCAACCCACATGCCGGTGAACTTGCGATTGATAGGTATTGCATCCTCACCTGATATGCTGAGTAGCCTTTCAGCAATGATGGCAGGATCAGAGCGTTTAGAAAATCTTGCATCTGGTATGATACAGGCAGGCCGACCTATCAGATGCTGAAGGCCGAATGTCTCTCCTAGCGAAGCGAGGGTTAGAGCTGCAACAGAGTCCTTGCCCAAGATGAGGCGCATGATCCTGCCAATGGTGCCCTTGCCGCCCCTGCGGGGACCAACAATTAGCATGATCTTCTGAAGAGATGTATCAGGAGTCAGATTATAACCGAACCACTCTTGTAGGGTGTTCTTCGCTTCAATATCAGCCACAAATAGCTCATCTAAGAATTTATGCCACTGGCTAGGGCGAGGAGCACCTGGATCGTAGCGGATATCAGAAGCATAGAGATTGAAATAGGTGGGTGTATGGGGATATAGTCTTGTAGTGGGAACGTGCAGCAGACCATTGGCTACCGATATAAAGTCTCTAGGAGATAGAGCAGCCAACTCCGGCGGAGCCCCTGGGAGCCAGAACGGAGGATCTTGACTGTCATCAATAGCACAGACCGCTTTCATAGCGGACAGAATGGAGTTGACTTGTGACTGCTTTGGTTTCACAGGTATCCTCTTGGATTTGCCACTTTCTATCTCAATAACACGATCTGATTCTTCAAGAGTGATCCAGATTTTACCCCTGATAAATTCATCTGGAATAGTTCGGAATGACCCCCGACAGAATAGCCAGAATGCTCCTCTATAGAAATAACCCTCTCTGGGCTTATTCAGTATGATATCTGATATCTTGCGAGCGGACAGCACATGATCGAGGGAGTCTATTACGTGGCGTGACATTAGGTTGCCTTATTTTGAACACAGTCCCAGGTCCAGGGGAGTCCATACGCGGTCTTACTGTACCCTCCATTATTATGATCATCATAAATACATACCACAATAAGGTAAAGTCCCTGGACCGATCCGGACCGGATATATATTTAGGCTACACCTGCAGCCGATATGCTGCACATCTAAATGCCAATTGCATATAGTGACGGTTGCCAAAAATTGGCAGCCCTCCCTGGTTGACACCAAAACACCGATATGTCTGTCATACGAGATGCATCCCAAGATCACCCACACCCGATCCACTCTAAGTCCTCAGGTCCTACAAGCCTGGCAGGCCATAACAGCTGCTATTGAGAGGTCTAAGCAAAATGCCCAAGACAACCAATCCCGAGAGATGGGCAGAGATCAGGAAACACCTGGGAACAGACCAATTCAGGCTATTGTGGATAAAGCCTGAAGAGAATGTACTGCTGGGATGGTGGAAGATTTGTGACTATCTAGGTGTTAAGGATAGGAAAACACTGCAAATATGGGTCGATGAGTGGGCTCTACCAGCTATTAAGAGACCTGATGGAGTGTGGATGACCACTATGACCAGTATCGATCAGTGGATTATGCTGGCATCCCAGACACAATATGAGAATAAGGTGAAAGATGGCGACACCACCGGCCAAAGACGGGCACTTAAAGCACAGCAAAAGGCATCAGCCCAGATGGAACGGAGACCAACTCAGAGCTCAGTTGAGCCTGTATGATAGGAGGCCTTTCCTCGATCTGTTGGCTGAGTGGCTGGAGTGCTCTCCAGACCCAGAAGACATTAAGCGGTTTGCCTCTAAATATCCAGATAGATATGCAGGCGCAATTAGGCAGTTGGCGCAGATAGGTGGCTTTACTGAGAAAAGAGAGGTCTCAGTCGATGTCCATGTCAACATACGTACTCTCAGTGATAGTCAGCTGGAGGACAGATTGAAGCAGTTGACGGGTGAGCTTAATATACCTGAAATAATAGACGAAACTGCTACAGAGATTAGCAAAACAGGTGAAATAAAATCATCTGATTTGAAATCCTAAAAGTGTCAGCGAAATGCCTATATTAATAGAATAAAAATCTGCGATGAAATCGGCCACTAATCAAATACACAGCGTCTAATTCGATCACATTAAGTTGATGACGAGTTCGCACTACATGCCATAAAATTGCCACAATCATAGCGTACATTGTCCTTGTCAGACGGGCATCCCGCCCGTCTGGTCGACAAGGGACCATCCGCAAGGGTGGACAAAACAATGTCTAATATCGACCAAACTACTGTTGCCAACGAGACACCAGTTGCCGGCAAGTCACCTCGTCTTCGTGAGATACCGGCAGGTGAAAACTTCTCGGCTGTGACCCAGTATCTGGGCGATCGGAAGGTGAACGCTGTCTTCGCCATCCGCCGCGCAGAGGGCAAGCCCCGGTACGAGAAAAAGTGTCTGTTCGACTTCAGTGGTGTGACCGAGGAGCAACTGTATCTCCTCGCAATGTACGGTGCTAAGGTGAAGATCCAGTCACGACTTCGTGATGTAGGCGAAGCCGAAATGCTGGACCCGAACACTTTGGCCACAGTGGACGTGCTGGCAGACGTGGTTCAGGCGCCACGTAACAGTGTCGACAGTGTCACTGCTGCAATCCGGCTACTAGCCCGGAAGTCCGGAGCCACTGAGGACGATGTGCGGGAGGCCTTGGCCTCGTTCGTTGCAACCGAGTAACAGTGCCCTAAAAAGCCCTCGATGGAGATGGCCCCTTGAACGGGGC
>Ga0193738_1000677_pt1 | contig 15854 bp, 13 predicted proteins | sample L2a1metaG_FD_144927 | JGI IMG/M metagenome (GOLD analysis project Ga0193738, IMG submission 144927) | Soil microbial communities from a riparian zone of the East river system, Colorado, United States - L2a1 | ecosystem: Environmental > Terrestrial > Soil > Riparian zone | place: USA: East River...
CGAGTCTCCCTGTGCTTCTCACGAATGAGTCCTGCTGATGCATTTGCATTCCCTCTGCGGTAAAATGTATTTCTTTTCTCATTTCAAAAGCTCCTTCTTCGAAGAAGCTCATAGTCTGAGTCAAACGTCATTTCAACCTTAACACAGCATTAGATTATTTCTTGAAGCCTCTCAGTTTGATCTCTGTCAGCTTGCGTTTGGTATCGAGAGAGAAATCGCCATTCATTACCCATTCATAGTAGGAGGGTTCCTGCGACAGTACTTCGGTCACAATCCGGTTCTTGTGTTTTCCAAAATTAAAAACCTCCTGACCTTTTTGATTGAACACCATCCGTCCACCCAGGTCTACCTGGTTTGAGGCTGTTACTTTGCTTAGCGCTTCAACATCGTTCTTGATCTCACCAATCCGTTTGTTGAGACTGTCTGTAACTTCCATGTCAAGGTAACGCTCCACCTGTGCCATCAACACTTCCATACTGGCCTCGGTGTCAGCCTCGGCGGTGTGAGAGGCCTTTATTTCCTTGTTCACGTAGAATTGATAGGCAGCGGCTAGTGTTCTCTTTTCCATTAAGTGAAAGATCTTCTGCGAATCAACTATCTTTTTCCGGCCATAGTCGAACTCCACTCCATTGCGCAAAAACTCTTCTACCAGCATCGGGACATCAAATTTTAAAATGTTAAAACCAGAGAGGTCGGCGCCTTCAAAAAACCTCGCGTAGTCTTTTGCGACATCCTTAAATGTTGGCTTGTCTCTCACGTCTTCATCATGAAGGCCATGAATGGCTGACGTTTCCGGCGGGATGGGAATGGTCGGATTTAAAACATTGGATTTTCTTAGAATATCACCGTTGGGCATCATTTTAATCACAGCAATCTCAATTATGCGGTCGTGCGTGATGTTGGTGCCAGTGGTCTCGAGGTCAAAAAAGCAAAGCGGATTGCGAAGATTGAGTTTCATTTATAGCGAATGTAAAAGGACCTATATCCGGTGAATGTCAAGCAAGAAGTTTTTCTGCAAATTCCTGAATGTTCATTCCTCCAAAATTCCCAGAGCTCATCAGGAGAAGATTTTTGTTTTTCCATGAGAGTTGTGAGAGGAACGTTTCAAGCTTTGTGGGATCCTGGAAAACGACGGCACCAGGTGCATTGAATGCTTTCTTAATATCTGATTCAGTGAGTACTTCAAGATTTTTATCTTTTACCTTGTCAGGATTAAAATAGATCACTTGTTCCTGTGCTGGCTTTAGGCTGTCCTTGTATTGAGGAAGAAATCTTTTATCCAGACTACTGTAGGTGTGCAATTCAAGGCATGCAACGAGGTCGCGTGATGGTGATATCTCCTTTATAGCCTTAACAGTGGCTTTGACTTTTGATGGGGCGTGTGCAAAGTCCTTGTAGATAGTAGTTGACTTATTTTCGTTTACTTTTTCAAGTCTCCCATCAGCTCCTTCAAAGCTTGACATTGCTTCAAAAAACCTTTCGATTGTGATGCCGATCTTTTTAAGAACTTCTTTTGCAGCGCTAACATTTTGAAAGTTGTGGCTTCCAAAGATCTTTACCGGATATCGGTCTTTTCCATTGGTAAGGACGAACTGGCCGTTGTTATCGGAAGAATGGGAATGGCTTTTATAAGAAATTGCCTGGACATCTGCACGTTCCTTTTTTCCGACGATAAGCGAGAGAGAATCCTGTTCGCAATATATAAGCACGCCGCCCTTTGGCGTCTCGTCCGCGAAAAGATCGAATTGTTTTACATATTCCTCTTCAGTCGTGAAGACGTTGGCGTGGTCCCATGCAATACCACTGATCACGCCGATGTGATGGTTGTACCTCAAGAACTTTGACGTCGGATCGAGCGCCGAAGAAAAGTATTCATCACCTTCAATAATAATAACTGGCGCATCCGACAACCTAACGGTGTGTTCAACTCCCTTAACCCGTGCTCCAATAACGTAGTCAAATTTCCGGCTAAAATGATTTAACACATGGATGATCATGGCAGTTATGGTAGTCTTGCCGTGGCTGCCGGCGATCACGATGCGTTGTTTATTCTTTGACCTTTCGTAGATATAATCCGGATAAGAATAAATGTTCAAGCTAAGAGCCTGTGCCTTCAGCAGTTCGGGGTTGTCTTTGCGTGCATGCATCCCAAGGACAACTGCGTCAAGGTCTTTATTAATTTGGTCGGGGCTCCAGCCTTCTTTATCAGGGAGTAAGCCATGTTTTTTTAATGTAGCACGTGAAGGATCGCGAATTTCATCGTCAGATCCAGTTACGTCATGGCCCTCCGCCTTAAGGGCAATGGCCAGATTATGCATAACGCTGCCCCCGATGGCAATAAAATGAATCTTCTGTTTCTTTTTCAGCATGAAAAAAAATTCCGGTTTAAAGTAAAGGAAAATGTTTGGTGTTTAAAAGCCTGACTATATTGACAATGAATCAACTTACTTTCGTGCGTATCGACTGCACAGGTTAGCGGTGATTGGAATTTATTCACAATTAATTTGTTGGCTAAATGTGTATAAGTTGTGGAGAGACTAAAATGTATTGATTGTACGTTTGTCGCCCTCACAACAAAAACAAGTACAACAACCACTGTATGGAGCAAGGCAGATCAACGTCCCTGAGGTTCGGAAACAAGACAAGTAAACTTATTCCGAGAGATATTTCGGAGAGCCTTGGAAAGTTACCACCTCAGGCGCTTGATCTTGAAGAAGCAGTGCTCGGTGCGTTGATGTTGGAGAAGAACGCCCTTAATGCCGTTGTCGAATTCCTCAAGCCGGAGCACTTTTATTCCGAGCAGCATAAAGAGATCTATTCCGCGATCATCGATTTGTTCAAGTCATCGGATCCGGTAGATATGCGTACCGTGGTAAATCAACTTCGGAAGTCCGGCAAGATCGAAGTGATAGGAGGAGCTTACTATATTGCCGAGCTTACTTCGAAAGTTAGCTCCGCCGCGAATATAGAATATCATGCTCGCGTTATCATGGAGATGGCTATCAAACGTGAGCTGATCCAGGTGGCTTCGGAAATACATCATAACGCTTACGAGGATACGACCGACGTCTTTGAACTTTTGGATAAGACTGAGCAGTCTATCTTTCAGATATCCGATTCAAACCTCCGCAAGAATTACGACAACATGCGTAATCTCATGACGCGGGCGATACACGAACTTCAACTTTTGAAAGACCACAAAGACGGGCTCACAGGTGTCCCTAGCGGTTTTACCGCTCTGGACCGAATGACTTCCGGCTGGCAACGATCTGACCTTGTCATTATCGCCGCACGACCTGGTATGGGTAAGACGGCGTTCGTCGTGTCAGCATTAAGAAATGCTGCCGTTGACTTCAAGGTACCGGTTGCAATATTCTCACTTGAAATGGCGTCCATACAGCTGGTCAATCGTATGATTTCGGCTGAAGCAGAACTTGAAGGCGAAAAAATAAAACGTGGAAGCCTCGCCGACCATGAATGGACGCAACTTGTTCACAAGACAAACAAACTATCATCGGCGCCAATTTTTATAGACGATACGCCTGCGCTATCCGTTCTTGAACTCAGGGCAAAATGCCGGAGGCTTAAGGCCGAACATAACGTGCAGGTTATTGTTGTCGACTACCTTCAGCTCATGCGTGGCGACCAGGGTGGTAACAGAGAACAGGAAATTGCGTCAATTTCACGGGCCCTGAAAGGAATAGCCAAAGAGTTGAATGTACCCGTCCTTGCTTTGTCGCAGTTGAGTCGTGGTGTTGAAACGCGTGGAGGCGACAAGAGACCGCAGCTTTCTGACCTTCGGGAATCGGGATCAATTGAACAGGACGCCGATATAGTAATGTTCCTGTATCGTCCGGAATACTACAAAATTACAGTCGACGAAGAAGGCTTACCTACCCAGGGAATGGGTGAGGTAATTATTGCTAAGCACCGTAACGGTTCCGTTGGAAGCGTCAAGCTTAAATTTATCGGCAAGTATACCAAGTTTTGTGACTTCGATGCTCCGGCGTCATCATACGATAACCCATTCTCTGGAATGATCACGCGCGAAAGCCGACTCAATACTTTTAATTCAGATCCCGAGCCACCCAAGCCGAAGGACGATGATGATTTAACTCCGTTTTAAGTCATTTTTCCACTGATCGATACTATTCCTGATTCATTTTCGTTTTCACCTCACATAGAATCAACGGCATTCGATTTGCTTACTTCTATGTATCTTTGGGGTTTCGATGAGTATTATGCGTAAGTTTTTGGCCGTAAGTGTTCTCTCCTTATTAGTCTTGTCTTGTAGCGATGAAGAAGATCCGGTTGATTGCGAGACCGAGGGACCAATCCTGAGCCTTGGAGTTGTAACCGACGCGACCAGCTGTACGATAGCCGATGGCGTTATCAATGTTTCAGCCTCTCAGGGAAAGGAGCCATACGAATTTTCTTTAAATGATCTGCCTGGTCAGTCTTCCGGTCAATTTAACAACCTGAGTGCCGGTATCTATACCGTTAACTTGAAGGATGCCAACGGCTGCACTGGCACGATCGAGAATGTGACCATCAAAGCAGCTGACTTCACGTTCACAGCGGACATTACAGCGGATAATTCCTGCCTTGGGAGTAACGGATCAGTTACGGTAGACGTAACAGCCGGCAATCCTCCCTACACTTATAAGCTTGGCAATGGATCATTTTCCGATGTGAACACTTTCTCCGGACTTTCAACGGGTAACCACTCAATATCGGTGATGGATAACAACGGTTGTAGTGTTACATTAAGTCTTACGGTTCCCCGGGGCCTCAGTGGAATAAGTTGGGAGAACCAGATCAAGCCGATCATGGAGAACTCTTGTGCGTTGAGCGGATGTCACAATGGATCATCAAGACCTGATCTGAGAAAGTTCGAGAACGCAAAATTTTACGCGAAGAGCATCAAGTCCAAGACTCAGGATCGCAGTATGCCTCGCGAAGGAGCATTAACACAACAGCAAATTGACTTAATCGCATGTTGGGTGGATGATGGAGCTCAGCAGAATTAGTCGTCAAGGTCAAGTAAAAGTTCCTGCCGCGCAGATTGTAGCTCACGCAACGCCTTCTGATTTTTTTCGCCAGTGGCGACTTTAATACCGGCGTCAAAGACAGCCAGCGCCTTTTCATTTTCCGAAATATCCACGTAAAGCTTACCAAGATGGTAATATGTTGGAACGTAGTCGGCATGCTCATTCAACAGTTGATTGAAAGATTCGACGGCTTTGCGCACATCTGATTTTGAGTATTCAAGGGCAAGCGCGTAAAGATTAAAAGGATCATGTGGATCTTCTTTTACGAAAGCTTCGAGTTGTTGAATCCTGCTAGCCATTAGTGAGTTGCAAAGATATTCTGCGCCAATTAAATCCTTTTTCTTAATAACTTGAAAATTGTATTGAATTTGGCGATTGGAAATGGGTTTTTTGTATCTTGACGCGGTTTTGAAAGCACCTTTTTGACCTTACCGATATAGAGTGAAATGAAAATTTTAGTTTGTATTACACACGTTCCCGACACTACTTCAAAAATTAACTTTACCGACAACAATACCAAGTTCGATCCGACCGGCGTACAATTTATCATTGGTCCGTACGACGATTACGCACTTGCCCGGGCCATCGAGTTGAAGGAGTCTTTGTCAGCGACAGTAACAGTGCTCAATGTAGGACTATCCGACACAGAACCAACACTGCGAAAGGCATTGGCGATTGGCGCTGATGATGCTATTAGAGTAAATGCCGAACCTGTGGATTCGTTTTTTATTGCAAGCCAGATCGCCGAGCAAGCTAAGGGAGCAGGTTACGATCTCATCTTGATGGGCCGTGAATCCATTGACTACAATAGCGGAGTAGTTCACAGTCTCGTAGCCGCGTTATTGAATATGCCGTCTGTTTCGCCTGTGATGAAGTTGGACATTGAGGGAGGTACCGCTAAAGTTGCTCGCGAGATTGAAGGTGGCAAGGAGTATTTGGAGGTTAAGCTTCCATTTGTCGCCGGATGTCAGGAGCCAATAGCGGAGTGGAAGATTCCAAATATGCGGGGAATCATGTCAGCTCGGACAAAGCCGTTGAAGGTTATCGAACCCAAGGCCGTCGACAGCGGAGTTAAGCTTCAAAAATTTGAGTTGCCGCCGCCTAAGGGATCAGTTAAGATGATACCGGCTGATAACGTTGCGGAACTGGTAAGCCTGTTAAAAAACGAGGCTAAAGTTATTTGACAGGAAACTATCATAATTGTTAATTATAGAGTATGCCTATACTTGTTTTTGTCGAAGGTGCGGAAGGTAAGATAAAGAAGACCTCGCTTGAAGCAGTCGCTTACGCACATGCCATGGGTGGGCCTGTAACGGCAATTGCATTAGGTGCGGTTGATAAAAGTGAATTAGAGGGACTTGGTAAATTCGGCGCTCAAAAAGTGTTGCATGCATCCGATCAAAGATTGAATGATGGAATCATTCAGGTATACGCATCAGTCCTCGAAAAAGCTCTCTCTGATGAAAGTGCAGACATGCTCGTACTAGCCAACTCATCCCTTGGAACTCCGGTTGCTGCCAAGGTTGCCGCCAGGATCAGCGCAAGTCTCGCGACAAACGTTGTTGAACTTCCCTCAACTAGTTCAGGCTTTGTCGTTAAGAGAAGCATTTATACTGGAAAGGCATTCGCTCTGGTAGAGCTTAAGAATGCCAAGAAAGTTATTAGCATCAGAAAGAATGCAGCGGAGGCAAAAGAGGTCGGAAGCAATGTTCAGGTCACACCTTATACAGCAACGTTTGCTGACTCAGACTTCACTACCAAGATATTATCGTCGGAAAAGTCGACGGGAGAAATACTATTGCCTGAAGCTAATATCGTGGTGTCGGGTGGACGTGGCATGAAAGGACCGGAACATTGGAAAATGCTTGAAGACCTGGCAAAAGTTCTACATGCTGCGACCGGATGCAGCAAACCTGTATCGGACATGGGCTGGAGGCCGCATCATGAGCACGTTGGGCAAACCGGCGTGAAAGTTGCGCCGCAGCTTTACGTGGCCATCGGGATTTCCGGGGCAATACAGCATTTGGCAGGTGTCAATTCTTCTAAATATATTGTCGTCATCAATAAAGATCCGGAGGCACCATTTTTTAAGGCTGCGGATTATGGTATTGTTGGAGATGCTTTCGAAATAATTCCTAAATTGACTGAGGCGATCAAAGCTGCGAAGTAGTGAAGAAAATTAAACTCGAAATACTAGGACTTTCATCAAGTCAATCACAGACAGGTTCATTTGCCCTGGTGCTGGGTGAAACGGAAGGGAACCGAAGGTTGCCGATCATCATCGGGATGTTTGAGGCGCAAGCCATTGCGATCGAGATCGAAAAGATAATTCCGAACAGGCCAATGACCCACGACCTTTTTAAAGCCTTTGCAAATAATTTTCATTTTACGGTTGAGGAAATTATTATTTCTGATTTAAAAGAAGGTGTGTTCTTTGCAAAGATCGTGTGCTCTGATGGTTTGAAGAAAAGTGAAATCGACGCGAGGCCTTCGGATGCTATCGCAATAGGTCTCAGGTTTGATTCGCCGATCTACACCTATGAAAACATCCTCGCCGAGGCGGGAATTGTATTAACCGATGAAGCAGAAGAGGACAAACCAGAGCCTAAGGCTGAAACAAAAGCAAAAGTGAAAAAAGAATCGACACGAAAAGATGATTTCAAAAACTATTCGTTGGATAAGCTAAACGAATTGCTTAAAGACGCAATAGATAAAGAAGATTACGAGCGAGCGGCAAAAATTCGCGATGAGTTAAGTAAACGAAACTAATTTGAAAGCGCCCAGACGGTGGCGTAACCGCATTGATACTTGCCTTCATGGCAATTATTTTATGCGATGAACCGGGTCCTGGTTGATGGCATCGGTAATTCGACCGGCCTCAATGCATGAAGCATTCAATGAATTTTCTCGTCAGGGTAATTAATGACTTTGTCGCCTATCTCAGCCCGACTGACATGAAAACGGCTGGATTAGTAGTGTTAAGTTTATTTTGACGGATAAGATTGTTGTTTTCACCCAGGCTGGACGTTGGTTGTTTATAGTCCAATACAAATACATTTTAACGCAAAGGACTATGAATGCATCACAGCGAATTCCTCGTACCAAGCACAGGGAGGTTCATTCATCTTATCTTGAAAACGTACCTAATTCGCAAAGGCCGCAAAGCGCAGGTCCCATGGGGCGTAGTCGCGCCTTGCTTGGATGTAGGGTATCAGAACTTTCTTTTTTCCGGTCCGATATTTATCGGGCTGACTACCTATGACCAAGCTTGCGCGACTGCAACCGATCAGAACTGCAGTCTGCGCTCTCCGCACATCAGATGCACTATCAAGTCAAAGCAAACGAGTCTCCCTGTCCTTCCCACGAATGAGTCCTGCTGATGCCCAACCGAACGGATCGTTCGGTACGGGCGGGCATTTGCATTCCCTCTGCGGGAAAATGTATTTCTTTTCTAATTTCAAAAGCTCCTTCTTGGAAGAAGCTCACATTCTGAGTCAAGCGCCATTTCAACCTTAATACAGCACTAGCGAAAAATCGATTGTTATTTCAACTAATGCTATCAGCAGATTTGCTAATTTTAGTTCGATCACTATCCTAGGTTGGGGGACAGGAGTATAGCTCCCAGCTGGCAGGGTGACTTATCACGATTGGATAGAACGCGTTTGATCGCAGCGCCATTTGTTACGATGCATTCCGGAACCCTCGCCGGGGCGTTATAGGTTGAATTGAATGATTTTTAAGACATCTTCTGCAACGTCGAACTTTATGAAACTAGCCACCACAATATTGCTCTTCGGAATTTCCGTCAACATTGTTTTTGCTCAAAGGGATATCCAGAAGAAGATTCAAACGCAGCTTATTGAAGCGGTGGACGGCGCAACCGTTGAAATACCAGAGGGGCGCTTCCAGTTCGATGCGAGTCTTTCGTTGGATGGTAAAAAGAATGTAACGATCAGAGGTGCCGGACAAGACAAGACAATCTTGAATTTCAAGGGACAATTGTCAGGGGCGGAGGGAATTAAGATCACAAATGCATCTAATATTACTTTGCAGGATCTAACGGTTCAGGATACGAAAGGTGATGGCATAAAAGTACAACTGGTTGAAGGGATCACCTTCAAGAATGTAAAAGCTGAATGGACCAGGGCAGGTTCTAGCACCAACGGCGGTTATGGGCTCTATCCTGTGCAATGCACCAATGTTTTGATTGACAACTGCACTGCGATTGGCGCGAGCGATGCAGGCATTTACGTAGGTCAGTCTAAATACATAATTGTTCGCAATTCGAAAGCACATCAAAATGTTGCAGGTATTGAAATAGAAAATTCGTGGTATGCCGATGTTTACGAAAATGAAGCATTTAACAACACCGGAGGAATCCTTGTTTTTGACTTGCCGGATCTTATACAGAAAGAAGGAGGTTATGTGCGTGTTTTCAAGAACCAGATCATCGACAATAACCACATCAACTTTGCTCCAAAAGGTAACACGGTTGCGAAGGTGCCCCAGGGAACTGGCGTTATGATCCTTGCCACCCGCAATGTGGAAGTATTTGATAATAGGATAGTAAACAACATCTCAGCTGGCACAGCCATAGTGAGCTATTACATTACGGAGAACCCGATAAATGATAAATCCTATAAACCATTTCCAGCCAACATCTACATACATGATAACTTTTATGAAAGGCCCAAAGTGAAAGCTACGAGCAAGGGCAGACTTGGTAAGATGTATAAGTACAAACTGCGATTTGGAAAAGATGTTCCTCATATTTTGTACGATGGAATCGTAGACTCGTCGACTAAGGATCGAAACATTTGTATAAAGAATAATCAAAATGCATCATTCGCCAACATTGACGCAGGTAACAAATTCAAGAATAAGTCACGCGACATAAAACCCTATGAGTGCGAACAGCCGCCTATCGCACCCGTGGTATTAAGTAAGAAATGAAATATATGAAGTGGGCATGGATCGTTGCGGCCGGAGTTATCTTTAGCATTCTATCCTCGTTTCGCGATGGACAGGAACCAACACGAAAGGAAAAATTATCGGAGTTTGGATTTTTTATAGGCGATATCAAAAAACTTGAGCCGGCAGAAGGTGTAATTCCATACACGTTGAACTCACCTCTCTTCAGCAACTATTCCGAAAAGCTTAGGTTCGTGAGACTGCCACCTGGTCAACAGGCGGAGTACAATGATTCGGTTGTGTTTGATTTTCCTGTCGGTACCGTGTTTATCAAGAATTTTTATTTCCCTAAAGATTTCAGACGACTGGATGGAGAAAGAAAGATCATCGAAACCCGACTATTAGTTCGCGCCGCTGCCGGCTGGGAAGCGTGGCCGTATATTTGGAATGATTCGCAGACGGATGCTGTCTATGATCCAGCGGGTGAAACAAAGACGATAAATTACACCGACAAGTCGGGACGAAAGGTGACGACGCCTTATGCAATACCTAACAAGAATCAATGTAAAGGTTGTCATATCAGGAATCAGGAAATGCTTCCATTAGGACCATCAGCCCGTCAGCTTAACGGCGATCTTCTGTACAAGAGTGGAAAGCACAATCAACTCGAATACTGGAAGAATACAAACCTGATGAAAGGTCTTAATGAAACCTCTGGGGCGCCAAAACTAGCAGTGTGGGATGACGTTTCTTCCGGCGATCTAAACAGCAGAGCGCGAGCATACCTTGATGCTAACTGTGGTCATTGTCACTCACGCCAGGGGCCCGCTAATACTTCCGGCCTTTTTTTGGATATTTCAGAAAAGGATGCGTCTCACCTTGGTGTCAATAAAACACCGGTTGCCGCGGGAAGAGGAGCGGGCGACCTTCAATTTGATATTGTTCCAGGTCAACCACACAAGTCAATTCTTATATACCGAATGAAGACCAACGATCCAGCTATTGCAATGCCTGAAATTGGAAGGGAACAGGTCCATAAAGAGGGCCTTGCACTTATCGAAGAGTGGATCCGTAAAAATTCCTTTTAAAACCGACATATGCTGACTCATACCGAAGAATTGGTCTTTCAGCACTTGTCAAGGTTCGTATCCGATCACAAGAAGGAAACGATCGAAAGAGTTCTTAACCAAAGGACGAGATACATAACGATCATCCTGGAGGATATTTTTCAATCACAAAATGCAAGCGCTGTTGTCAGGACCTGTGAGTGTATGGGCTTACAGGAAATTCACATGGTGGAAAACATAACCAAGTATAGCATTAACCCAAAAGTATTGAGGGGGGCTAACAAGTGGTTGGATATAAAACGTTATCGCTCAAAAAAAGAACATAATACAATAGCCTGTTTTGATAAGTTACGTATTGAGGGATACAAGATATTGGTAGCAGACCCTGATGAAGACGGGATTTCCATACACGACGTTGATGTAAAGGACAGTAGTATTGCTCTGCTCTTTGGAAATGAGTTGCGGGGTGCATCAAAAGAGGCAATCACTAACTGCGATGCGAAAGTAAAAATACCGATGTACGGCTTTACGGAGAGTCTGAATATTTCAGTGAGCGTTGCAATTTGTCTTGATTCATTGATCAATAAACTTCGTAACGAGAACGTTTCTTCGGGATTGAGCTCATCTGAAAGGGACCTCATTCGACTTAACTGGTATCGAAAAATAGTTCGCAAGTCCGACCTTATCGAAAGGGAGTTTCTGCGTACAATTCAGTAACTTTGTCGATCGAGTCAAGTTCTATATAGTGATGCGCTGGTTGAAGAGCATTGTATTTACTGCGTTCCTTATTTTCATATTACTTATTGTTGCATCCAATCTTTGGATTGTAAGCAGTACTTCTCATAACGTATTTTCAGACATCACTAAGTTACCAGATCATCGCGTTGCACTGGTTCTCGGGACGAGCAACAAAACAGTGAGTGGTAATGTCAATCTATATTTTCGTAAACGTATGGAAACAGCGGCCCAGCTTTACAAGATGGGTAAGATCGATCATTTAATACTAAGTGGAGACAACCGGTCGAAGTATTACAACGAACCCATTGAAATGCAGAAGGCGCTTATAAAATTAGGAGTACCTACCACTGCTATTACACTGGACTATGCAGGCCTCCGTACGCTGGATTCTATCGTCAGATGTAAAGAAATTTTCGGACAAAACAGAATTACAATCATCACGCAACCATTTCACAGTTATCGGGCTCTATTCATCAGCCGCTATTATAATATTGAAGCGGTGGCCATGGTTACAGATGAACCCGATAGCGAACACTCATTCAGAATTCGATTGCGGGAGTACTTTGCAAGAACTAAGGCGGTATTGGATCTATACGTATTAAAAACAGCTCCTCGTTTTTTAGGCGAAAAAGAGAATATACAAGTTTCGACAGGCCGCTGAAACCCTGGATGGGATAACTTTAGTTAAATGAATAATTTTGTAATAAATTAAAACCGTGGGTATCGACCTGAAAAACAGATCCGTCAGTGCCAGAATCCGTTGTTTGCTGCTGCTTTGCATGGCACCTGTTCTGGCCTGGGCGCAGGAGACAATCATAACAGGTAAAGTAACCGACGCCAATAACGGAGATCCACTTCCTTATGTTAATGTTGTATTCGTGGGAACCACCATTGGTGTGACCACCGACTTTGATGGTAATTACCAATTAAAAACAACCAAACCATCAGACTCACTGGTTGTCTCCTACGTCGGATATAAGGCAAGAACAAAAGCAATCACAAAGGGCACACGACAAGTCATAAATTTTCAGCTTGAAGAGGATGTAACAAGCCTCCAGGAAGTTGTTTTCCTTGCCGGAGAAAATCCTGCCTATGAGATTTTGCGAAATGTTGTACGTAACAAGAACGACAACGATAAACGGAAACTATCGGCTTACGAGTATGACACTTATACAAAAATTGAGATCGATGTTGATCACATCACAGACAAGTTCAGACAACGCAAAGTCGTCCAAAAAATAACTCAGGTTCTCGACAGTATTGAGCGTATAGCAGGCGAGGATGGTAAGCCCATCTTACCCATGCTGATAACGGAAAGCGTATCGAAGGTTTACTACCGCGACGATCCCAGTCTTCGATACGAGAATATTCTAAGATCAAAGATCAATGGAGTGGGTGTGGAAGATGGGGCAATGGTCACCCAGCTTGTTGGATCGTCATTTCAGGAGTATAACTTCTATCAAAACTGGCTCAATATCGTTGGCAAAGAATTCGTGTCACCCATAGCCGATGGGTGGCGCCTTTATTACGAATATGATTTGGTTGATAGCGTCTACATCGGTGATCATTTTTGTTATCGATTGGATTTCAATCCAAAGAGCCCGCAGGATCTCGCATTTACCGGCAGTATGTGGATTACACAGAAGGGATACGCGCTAAAGCAGATCGACGCGACGATGGGGAAAACAGCCAACATAAACTTTGTTGAAAAGATCAAAATACAACAGGAGCTTGAACCCGCGGAAGGAGGCGCATGGCTGCCAGTAAAAAATCGCGTATTGGTTGACATCGGTGAGCTTACCAACTATAGTGCGGGTATGCTTGCAAAATTCTACACCTCAAACAAGAACTTTGTCGTCAACAAACCTTACGATCCGTCATTTTATAAAACACCTATAATCATGGCGGAGGATGCACGCCTGAATGAAGACGATAAGCACTGGGACTCATTGCGTCACGAACCACTTAGCGAGGCAGAGAAGAATGTTTATAAGATGATAGACACTCTTCAGAACATACCTGTTGTGCGCACCTATACCGATATAATAAAGATTGCTGTAAATGGGTATTACAAACTTGGTAAAATAGATTTGGGCCCATATGTTTCAATTTTTGCAGTTAACTCGATCGAGGGGCTGCGCATTCAGCCAGGATTCCGGACGAACTATAAGTTTAGCGATAAATGGGTCCTTGGCGCACAACTCGGCTATGGTTTCAATGATGAAAAAATAAAATATATGGGCTTCGTCCAGCGAATAATATCACGACAGCCCTGGACGACGTTAACAATTAGAGCGCGTTCGGATCTTGGCAGGGTAGGGATCGATGAAGAAACTGCAGGTGACAACTTGCTATTACTTGCATCCCAGCGTTTCGGTGTTTTTCGCCGCGGATATTATATGAGTGAAGGACGGGTAGTTTTTGGCAGGGAAATCTTCAAGGGATTTACCCAGCGAGTTGGATTCCGGTATTTTACTTTCGATCCGACATTTAACTTCGCCTACTACGAACAGCCCGACGATATTGCAAATTCAGAGATACGTCAAAGTTTTCAAACATCTGAGCTCATCTTGGAGTCACGATACGCCCGCGATGAGTTGTTCATCCAATCGGACAATGACCGGATCAGTTTAGGTACGACACGTTGGCCAGTGATAACAATCCGATACGTCAAAGGTTTCAAAGGTTTCCTTGATAGTCAATTCGACTACGACAAACTTAGACTTAGTTTTTATAAACGCATTCGCTTCGGGCCGTTGGGTGTTGGAAATCTGAACTTGATGGGCGAAAAAGTTTTTGGAGCGTTACCCTATCCGTTGCTGGGTCTTCACCTGGGAAACCAATCCCCGATCTATACGCCCGTAACCTACAACTTGATGAACTATGGTGAGTTTGTGAGCGATCAGTACGCCACCTTGCAGTATCAGCATCATTTTGAAGGATTCCTCCTTAATCGCATTCCATTACTGCGAAAGCTAAAATGGAGGTTGGTGGGATCTGCAAATGTGATCTACGGGGGCCTGAGCCAGGCAAACAAAGATATTAATTCGTCCGAAACCCCGGATGGAGAAGAGACATTGCCTCTGGGATATTTCGACAGTCGCCCATACGTTGAACTTGGTTACGGCGTTGAGAATATTTTCAGATTTTTAAGGATTGATCTTGTCCACCGGATGTCATACCTCGAAAATCCAGATATCAGGAAGTTTGCCGTGATGTTCAGCTTCCAGTTCAACCTGTAAGTCAAACCCTTCCATTCATAGAAATAACTTCTTAATTATAACTCTGCCTCGTTATGATTAAAAATAGCATATTTGTGCCCTGAATTAATTTTGTAGTTTAGTTCAAATCATGAATGTAAAAATTTCTCTTCCGGACGGTAGTGTTCGGGAATATCCGCAGGGAGTTAAAGGGTCGGAGATAGCTTCTAGCATAAGTGAAGGCCTGGCACGAGTATCATTAGCCATTGAAGTAAATGGTGAGGTATGGGATCTTTCTCGTCCGATTCAAAATGATGCTGCTATAAAAATACTGACTTGGAATGACAAGGGTGGGAAGAACACCTTCTGGCATTCATCCGCCCACCTTTTGGCTGAGGCGCTTGAAGCACTCTATCCTGGAGTTAAATTCGGTATCGGTCCTGCAATTGAAAACGGATTTTATTACGATGTCGACCTGGGTGGTCGTTCATTTGGTGACGAAGACCTTGTGGCGATCGAAGCAAAGATGAAGGAACTTGCCAAGAAGGAAAGTGTCTACGCGCGAAAGGATGTGAGCAAGGAAGAGGCGCTGGAGTACTTTACAAAAAAAGATGATCCTTATAAGATCGAGTTGATCAACGGACTTGACGATGGAAAAATCACTTTCTATCAGCAAGGTAACTTTGTTGATCTCTGTAAAGGTCCGCACATTCCTAGCACTGGATTCATAAAAGCGGTGAAATTGCTGAATGTTGCCGGGGCATACTGGCGCGGAGATGAGAAGAACAAAATGCTCACCCGTATTTACGGCATCACGTTCCCCAAACAAAAAGAACTCGAGGAATATATTCACCTGATAGAGGAAGCAAAAAAGCGCGACCATAGAA
>Ga0193738_1000678_pt1 | contig 15848 bp, 19 predicted proteins | sample L2a1metaG_FD_144927 | JGI IMG/M metagenome (GOLD analysis project Ga0193738, IMG submission 144927) | Soil microbial communities from a riparian zone of the East river system, Colorado, United States - L2a1 | ecosystem: Environmental > Terrestrial > Soil > Riparian zone | place: USA: East River...
TCACTACTCTTATTTCTTGCTTTTTAATGCTGCATGTTGTTGTTTGCGCAGCATGTAGAGATATAGTCTCTCTACTTTTTTTCTTGCCCATTCTGTTTTTCGTAAAAAAGTTAAACAGGATTTTATACTGGGGTTGTTTTTAAAACAATTGATATTTATTTCAAGTGAGAGTTGTTCCCAGCCATAATGAGCAACCAGCTCCGTTAAGATGGCTTCTAATGTTTTGCCGTGCAAAGGATCTTTTGATACAAACATTGCTATTTTTTTTTCTTGGCTCCCCGCTTAAGCGGCCTGCCATTTATGTTTTACAATAAAATTTACTTTACTGTTTTTAGCAGACTTCTCATGAAAAGCGGGATTTGCTTCAGCTTTTTTTGGTTGCTTTAATGGAACAGTTTTCATATATACTTTTGGCTGCTCATCCTCCGTTAATACATCGGAAATAATTAGATTAGCGGGTAGTGTCAGTACAGGTACAGTATACTTCATCAGAGATTCAATAGCTGTTAGCAGCGGTTTTTCTTTGGGTGTAATAAATGTAATTGCTATTCCTTTTTTATCGGCCCTTCCCGTTCTTCCAATTCGATGTATATAATTTTCCGGCAGTTCCGGTACATCAAAATTAATAACATGAGTTACTTCAGCTACATCTATTCCTCTTGCTACAATATCGGTAGCAATGATAAATCGGTACGTTCCGTCTTTAAATTGCTTCACTGTATTAAAGCGATGGTTCTGTTCCTTATTGGAATGTATAACACCTGCCTCACCCGGGAATTTTGTTTCCAGTTGTTCATATAACTGATCGGCTAATTGTTTGGTAGCTGCAAACACCAGTACTTTGGTCATGGCTGCATCTTCTGTTAATAATAATTCCAGCAGATTTGCTTTTGTATAAAAATTGGGTATTTCATAACCAGACTGAATAATATTTTCAAGCGGCGTTCCTGTTGGTGCAGCTTCTACTCTTACCGGGTTATTAAAATAAATTTCCATCAGCGCTTCTACTTCTTCTGTCATGGTAGCAGAAAACATTAAGTTCTGCCGTCGCTCCGGTAAAAAATCAAGAATGTTTTTTAACTGGGTACGAAATCCAAGATTGAGCATTTCATCTACTTCATCAACCACTACTTTCTTAATCATTTTTGTTTTAAAGGAACCATTCATGCCCAAATCATATAAGCGGCCGGGTGTAGCTACCAGTACATCCACTCCGTTTCTTAGTTCTATATGCTGCGTATTAATATTTACTCCGCCATATACTCCCACTACTATTAAGTTCATATGAGTGGTCAATGCTTTTACATTTTCCACTACCTGTGCTACCAGTTCACGGGTTGGTACAATGATGAGTATTTGCGGTGATTTATCCTTACTGAAATTCCATTGCCGGAGGCAGGGAAGTAAATAAGCAAATGTTTTGCCAGTACCTGTTTGTGCTATCCCACATACATCTCTTCCCGACATCACAATGGAGAAAACCCTCTGTTGAATAGTGGTGGTATTTACAAATCCAAGTTCGCTTAGTGCAGTAAGTAAGGGTCTGTTTAAATTCAGTTCTTCAAATTTCATGTTGCTTATAAATGATCGGCAAAAATAGCTTTATTTATCTGGTCGAACTCTATATTGATTCATGAATTCTCATCTTCGTTGTTTGAGGTTTCAATTTTATTGGTCGATCTTTTAAAACACTTGCTGTTATTGTTGCTTTTATCATTAAAATCAGCAATTCCGAACAAAACGGGATAAATTTTTTTGCACAATGCTGTTAATGTTTCTTACCAGCAGCTCTTAGCAGTGGAATATGGTTTACCTTACAAAGACTCCCCTCAAAAAATATTTATGAAAAACTATATGTTGAAATTTGCATGCCTTACTCTGTGTACCAGTTTTGTTTTTACAGCGATTGGCCAGTATAGTTGGAAATTAAGTAAAGAAAAAGACGGAATAAAAGTTTACCAATCGGAATCGCCTCACTCAAATTATAAAAGTATAAAAGTGGAATGTGTGCTGGAAGGAACTTATGACAGGCTGATCACGGTACTCAATGATGTAACGCAACAAAAACATTGGGTATACAATAATAAATCCTCATCGCTCCTGAAAAGAATAAGCCCTAATGAATTTTATTATTATTCTGAAACTACTTTGCCCTGGCCGATGTCTAACAGGGATGCAGTCGTGCATTTTAAAATGCAGAAAGATAGTCTTGACCGCTTTTTAAAAATTACTGCAATAAGCGACCCGGATTTTATTCCTGAAAAAAGCGGTAAGGTGCGGGTGCCAAGATCAGATATCAGCTGGCATGTTACAATGCCTTCAGCAAAAACGATCAATATTGTTTACATATTCGATGCGGAGCCAGGTGGTAGTGTGCCGGCATGGATGGCAAATATGTTTACCGACAAAGGCCCCTATGAAAGCTTTAAAAAATTATCTGAAATACTGAAACGACCGGGATAATTTTATTCCTGCTGAAACATACTAAGTTTAAAATACCCGAGATGTAATTCATCATCAGCCAATGAATCTGCCGGGATTATTGATAAACTATATTTTTCTTTTGCATCGCCGGTTAGTATATCTGTTATTTCATATATATCATCGACATCTATTCCGTATTTATCATCAATATGCGCAGTAGCTCCTTTAAACCCTGTATGCCGGAAGAAAGCGGTTTTCTTTGCTATGCCAACTGCTTCAGCTTTATCCGCGGCTGTCACCAGCATTTTATAATGAAACTCTTCAAACTCATTTTGTTTATAACCGCCAAGATTTATAAAAAATAATTTGATTGGGCTGTTTTGTTTTGTTTCCCTATTTAAAACTATCTCTACTTTATAACCATCTACGTTTGTTACTTCCCGCCATGCATCAAAATGAAGCTTATTATTCCCGGGCCAGAATGCAATTATTTCCGGGATCAAATTGTTGATTGTTTCGGCAATGCCAAAGAAAACATCGTGCTGCTCAATATTTCGTCCAGGTGGACTTGCTCCAATCAATAACATATAAAGCTTTGGCATAAAAAATCATTTAAAATTATAAACCAAAATACATACCGCTGATATTTTTAAAAATTGATTAATAACTTATCTGGCACAGTTTTTTTATAAGTACTTATATCTTTTAATCAATAAAAACCTATTTTATGGACAAGTTAGAAATAAAAGGCAAATGGAATGAATGGAAAGGGAAGCTAAAGCAGAAATATGCCAACCTTACCGACGATGATCTGAAATATGAAGAAGGCAAAGAAGATGAAGCATGGGGAAAAATTCAGACAAAAACGGGGAAAGCAAAGGACGATTTGATAAAATGGCTGCGTGACCTTGGCTAAGCCGTTCCTTCCAAAAGAAATAAAATGCAACAAATTCCTGCTCTAAAACAGCAGGAATTTTTCTTTATGGACAAGTACATAATGGCTCATACCCTTTAAAAGAATAGTTGAAAAAATAATAAAGCACTAATAGTTTAATTGATTAAATTAGCAATACTAATCTTCGCAACACCACCTATTCAATCAACAAGTTTTAAACTTCAAAACACTGCTTATGAAAAATAACATTTTTTCACTCCTGTTAATCGGTACAGCAATCTTAGGAAGTGGAACAAGTTGTAACAGCCAGGGCAATCCAAGCCCCGGTTCTAAAACCGTAGATAAAACAAAAACGGCTCCGGCAAAATTTACCGAAGGAAAAGATTATACAGAATTCGTAAGGGCGAGAATAATGGATAAAGTTGGATTTGGCCAGCCGGTTGAAGCATTCAGCATATTAATTCCAAAAAACTGGAAGTTTGATGGAGCTATTATGTGGACAGCCCCCGGCAATACTTGCGCTGGTACCAACCAGGGTGTTAAGGCAGTTTCGCCGGATGGTAAGTATAGCTTTGAAATGTTGCCCAATTATATGTGGTCGTACACAGATAACCAGCAACTACAGCAATTTAATCAGCAATATGGAAATTCCCAGTATTGTTCACAGGGCCAGCCTATAAATGCAGAAGCTTATTTTAGAAATGTATTTGTACCCAATGAACTGAATAACCCGGAAATAATTAGTATAAATGAAAATGCCGGTGGATCGCAGGCAATTCAGGAAAGCAATGAAAAAGCAAGGCAGGAACTGATGCGTTATGGAGCAAGCCAGGTAAATTTTTATCCCAGCAGCATTTATGCAAAAGTAAAATGGACAAATGGCTCGCAGGCTATCGTAATATGCGGGGTGAATATCATTGAAACATTTATTCCCAACACTTATACCGGTACGTATAATAAAAGTTATACGACCGTGGCTTCTGAGCGAATTGTATTAATGTATCCTGAATCCGAAACTGATAAGGCCCCCAATTTGCTGAGTGTAATAATGGGTAGTTTTAGAACTAATTACGCCTGGAAAAATGCAGTAGATAATTTCTGGCTTGAAGTAAGACAGCAAAGACAAATTGTACATGTCGGGAAAATCAGGATGATGGATGAACAAACAAGGCAAATGGGAGAAGCTGCTGTTAAAAAAGGAGAACAGAACCTTAAAAATATGGATGCTAATATGCGCAGTTGGGAAGCCTCACAGCAATCACAGGATCGTATTCACACCAATTTTATAAAAACGATCCGTGAAGTGGAATCCTCTGCCATAAAAACTCACCCAGTATGTCCCCCTACCCAATGAAGGTATCACTATTTGAGTAGTACCGGTAAATCCACCCATTTCCTTTAAAAATACCTGCCGCCCGTCAGCAGAAAAAACATTGATGCGCTCCAATGGCAAACCTGTTTGCAGGTTTATTGTATTGCCTTCAATCATTGTTGGATAGATTTTTACTGGCGGAATATCAGTTCCCTCTAGTAAATACATAGCTGAGTTAACAAACTTGCCATCTCTTTTTTCCATGCGAAGACGATAAAAAAGCTTTCTTGTATCATGTGTAATATGCTTTAGTTTGTAAGTTCCGGTAAACGGCGATGCTTCACCTGCTGTCCGGAAATCAATACCATCACTGCTGTATTCAACAATGTACCGTCTTGTATCCTGCTCTGCTATTGCAGACCATTCTATTTCATTATAACCATCCATTGGTACTGCACTAAATAAAATGATTTTAGCAGGTAAATATTGTTGGTTCGTTATTTCGGGATGCGTATTATTTTTATCAGCAATTATGTTTTGCTGACTGTATGCAACATTCACAAAGGTGAAAAACCCTGCTGCAAATGGAAAGATGGTTTTTACGCATTGTAAAATAGCCTTTTTCATAATTGTACATTTTATACTAATGGTAAAACAAATACGGTGCCTTGGAAACCTTAAGTGCAAAAAAAGTTCTTGAGTTACTTTTAGAATGTAATATTCAGTCGATTAGGTAACAGGGTAATAATACCCCATACTTATCTGTAGATTTTATTTCCAGTTCTTCTCCTGCTAAATATAAAGTGGTGTATTGTTTTCTTTTTCTATGGTTTTCTGCTGCAGGTACTGAGCGGTGGGGATTGGATCTCAAATGGAGAAGAATAATAGATCCAGGGCTAATAAAGAATCTGTCCTAATAATTTTTATAATCTTATTAAGGCAGATATAATTCTTTTCCGTATCCCAAATATTTTTGGAACACGTTTCATCAGTAAGTGTATTATAACGAGAAACATAAATATTTTTTAATAAAAATATTTAGTTACATATTTTTTTCTTTCTTCCTGTCAGCTTCTTCTTTTGTTTCTTTATCATTTTTTTCAGCCTCTTCCTGGATGCCGTGCATAAAAGATGATACAGGTCCTTTCATATTTTCCTGCGGGTCAGTTGTATTTGTCGTTCCAGGATCTGGTTTTAATGCAGGTTTCTTGTCTTTATCCTCTTTTTTAAGATTCTTAGGTTCAGTAGCCATAAAATAAAATTTTAGTGATACTGTCAAACATTCAAATTTGAGACCGAAATAAAAAGGAGCTAGTAACTAAAACAGCAACAGCAGTTTAAGGAGTGTTTTTGTACTCCACTTTTTAGTTTTTCACAAATAACGAGGGATGACTTGTGGATGGGAAGTTTTTGTCTTTATATTTTTCATGATTGGTTTTTCTTTTTTGTTGTTAATTCTTAAGCTGGTTAAAAATTCGGCAGCAAATTTGACTGTTATAAAAATATTTTTTAAAGAAAATGAACAACGGAAAACCTTCTTTGCTTTTTTGTGTATTGATGGATATGATTGGATATGCTACTTATGCAATTCCTTTACTTGGAGAACTTGGAGATATTCTCTGGGCACCTTTTTCCGCCGCTATTTTCTATGCCAGTTTTGGCGGATGGAAAGGAGCAATAGGTGGATTTGGAAACTTGATTGAAGTATTGTTACCAGGAACTGATTTCATTCCAAGTTTTACGATCATGTGGCTGCTTCAGCCAGGGCAAAAGAAAAATTTAAAGACTGTTCCAGAAATTTCAAAATGATTTATATCTCACGTAAGTAAATAAAATGAAAAGAGTTGCCTTTGCAGGCAACTCTTTTTTAAAATTTATACATAAATGCTGAAATAGGTATTTATGTATATCACTTAAGATTTTTCTCTAATTTATCAAGCGACTCATTCCAACCTTGCCTACATTCATCATGCATCTCTGGTGGTATACCTTCATGTCGCAAGCTCATCTTAGTTTTATCACCCATTTTTTCAAAACTAGCTGTAATATGACATTCCATTGGCCAATCCCCTTCCATTCCGTATGCAGAAGCAGGAATAATATTTCCTTTTTCATCTGAAAAACTGTCTGTTATTGCCAACTTTTTTTCAGTGATAATTTCTTCCACTACGCCTGTTGACCAGAATTCTTTTCCATTGGGAGAACGCATGCAATTAAGATATTTGCCACCCACTTTAGCTTCCATTCTACTTGAAGGACAAGTAAAGTCTTTAGGTCCCCACCATTTTTTAAAAGATTTTGCTTCTGTCCATGCCTGCCACACTTTATTAATTGGTAAATTTAAAACTCTATCTATGACAAGTTCTTTTTGCAATGCTGGCTTTTTTTGGTTTTGCGTTTTTGTTTCCATTTGAATTGATTTTGAAATTAATAATTCTGCTCCTGTTTCGAATTGTAAAATGAAACCTGGCAGTGGCTTAACTTCCACCAAACTTTATGCCCACAAGGATTTATGCACTAAACGACGCATAAAGTTCCTTTATCACAGAAATGTCATTTAATTATTCTGTGAAAAAAAATTAGAAGAAATAAAGGTTGAAAAATAGTGGCAAATTTTCATTACGGTTTTGCAGAAATTGCAGTTTCTAAACTGGTTGCTTTATTCCAACCTTTTTCAATTGCCAGCATGCGGGATTTTTTTGAAGGATGTGTACTGGATTCTTCTGTTTTAGCAATTAAATTCATCACATTTTGTGATTGCACCAATGTAGCACCCAATTTCCGCATAATAAAACCTGCAAATTCATCTGCCTGCAATTCTAACTCCGGGCTGCTTCTGTTTTTGCTGGTTGTATGACCATTGAGGTGATGGCCGATTTCATGAGCGAAGAGGGCCATTGCAGCCCATTTATCTTTTGTAAGGCTATTAATACGTGCAATAAAAGAAGGGTTGTATAAAATATATCTTTTATGATGTGAAACGGATGCTTCCATATTAAGAACATCAGCTTCTTTTAATTCAAAATTCAATTGCAATCCTGTTACATTAATTATTTCCTGCAGCATTACCTGGGCACTGGGAATAATATTAACCGCAGAAGAATCTTTATATGTTTCAGTGCTGAAATCAATTTTATTATAAGAAGGCCTTGCAAAACTAAAGTGGAACGCAGCAATGCATACTGCGAAAAATGTGGCTTGCTTCATAGGCTAAACATTAATTTTTTTATTTGTATCTGTAAAATTAATTATTCTCTTTTTAATGAAATGATAAAATGCTTTCTTTTTTAGTTAATTCGTAAAATATCAAGTGAAATTGTGAAAAAAAACTCTGTTGCTGATGGAATGGGCTGGCATGGTTGTAGTGATAAATACCAAGGCTGCCATTTTTTAAATTAAAATAATTAATTAAAAAATTGAATATGAAACTGAGAACTTTAATTGCAGTAGCAGCAATTGTATTATTTACTGCCTGCAGCAGCACAAGATATCGTGCATCAGACACTGGAATTTTAATACCCGTATCAGCACAAACAGCGTTTGATAATCAATACCCAAACAGCATGAATATTATCTGGGGTAATTATGATCCTAATATTGTTATTCTCAATGATTGGGAAATGACAGGGTGGACTATAGACAATGATGATTACCAGGTACAGTTTGATATGGATGGTGAAAAATATTATGCATGGTACGACAGCGATGGTAACTGGATAGGCTCAGCATACGCGGTAAATGATTTAAATACATTACCGGCTGAAGTGAAGCATGTCATAAATATGCAATATTCTACTTATACTATCGCAAAAGCTAACAGGGAATTTTATAATGACAAAACAGCCTATGAAGTGGTATTGAAAAACCCTGAAAACACAATAGTTCTGCTGATGGATCAAAACGGTAACGTTATTAAGTCGAAAACAAAACCGTTATAAGCAGAAATAAGTATTCTATGATCAGAGGGCTGTGGTTAATTGCTAACCACAGCCTTTTTTATATCCCGCTGTTTTTCTATCTATTATAAAGCAGTGTTTTATTTTCAAGCCTCAGTTAACTACCCCTTCTGGCACGTTTGATGCATAATTTATACAGCTCTGCAGTAAAGCATACACTTAGTTATGACAAAAATCTTTTTCTTTTTCTCTTTATTATACTCAATTACTTCTTTTGCACAATTATCACCTGATTCTGTGACTGTAAAGGACAGTGCTGGCCTTTTAATAAACCCCATTCCAGACACTATTGTGGATTTAAGACCCCGGAACAAGTATGGTAAACTCTTGAATGACGATCCTGTATTTAACCGTAGGTATGCATGGCCCCTGCCGTTAGCAAGGGTAACAAGTGCTAATGTATTTAACTGGGCAGTGTGCCGCTATATTTTTAAATTTGACTGGGCCAGGATTAGTACTCAGGATTGGAAAAATAACCTGAAGTACGGTTGGGAATGGGACGTGGATCGTTTTGGGGTTAATTTTATCGGGCATCCTCACACAGGTAGTAATTATTTTAATGTTGCCCGCAGTAATGGTTATTCCTTCTGGGCCACTTATCCTTTTACAATCGCCGGAAGTTTTATGTGGGAATATTTTGGTGAGAATACAAGACCATCAAAAAATGATTTGATCACTACGCCCGTAAGCGGTGCTTTTTTAGGTGAAATATTATATCGTATCAGTTCCAATATTCTTGATGATCGTAAACGGGGAACCGAAAGAGTATGGCGTGAAATTCTTGCAGGGCTTATCAATCCGACTAGAGCATTAAATCGTTTTACACAAAAAAAAATGTGGCGGGTTTCAACTACTGATGTTTACCAGCAGGAACCGGTAAATATAACATTCAGTATGGGTGCTCACCGTGTAAATGAGAATAATAAATTTGGAACAGGAGCAACTAATGCCATTGCAAACCTGCAACTGGATTATGGCGATCCTTTTGAAATAAGAAAGCGAAAACCTTTTGATGTTTTCCGGTTGAAATTAGAAGGCCGCTACGGTGACGATAAAAAAATTGTTGATAATGTATTGGGGCATGGATTATTGTTCGGAAAAAATATTATAAAAGGAAATCATGGAATGCTGGCAGGCATCTTTCAGCATTTTGATTACTGGAACAATAAAATTTTCGAAGTGGGAAGTCTTGGCTTCGGGCCAGGTATTATTTCAAAAATAAAGTTTGGCAGAAATTCAACTCTTTATTCAGGTTTGCATTTTGCAGGTGTACCCATCGCAGGTAATAGTACAAGATTTGGCCCTGATACTTCTGAATTTCGTGATTATCCTTTTGGAGGCGGATGGGAAGCAAAAATAGAAGAACGATTAAATCTCGCAAAATGGATCAGCATCGGGCTTAATGGTTATTATTATTGGATATTTAATTATGAAGGTTCAAAAGGAAAAAGCCGTATTGGAATTTTAAAACCCCTAATCAATCTCCGGCTTTTTAAGAATACAAGTTTAGGTTTTGAACACCATATCTATTATGATAACCACTTTATCAATGATTTTGGATCATTGCACCTGAATAGAACAGAACAAAAAATCTTTCTCCAATTTTTTCTCCAGGGTAACCAACGTGATGATAGATATCATTAATAAAATAAATACTTAAAAATTAAATAAACACGAAGATGCCCGAAACACAAGCCCTGCCTTCTTTTAAAAAAAGCACATTAAAAAAAATGGCGCAGGATCCTGAGGCTACTGCAAAAGCTGTAAAATTGGTATATGTTAATAGTAAAGATGAAGGAATTACCAGGGCAGGCGCAGGAAAAGGATTTAAATATGTTTACAATAATAAAACAGTAAAAGATAAAAAAACGCTTCAACGTATACGTTCGCTTGTCATTCCGCCTGCATGGAAAGATGTGTGGATATGCGCAAGTCCTAACGGACATCTGCAAGCAACTGGAGTAGATACACAAAACAGGAAGCAATACCGTTATCATTCCCTTTGGAATGAAATGAGAAAGAAAACTAAATTTTACCGCCTGCCTTCATTAGCAAAAAGATTACCTGATATCCGGCGGCAATTAGAAAAAGATCTTGCGTTGCCGGGTTTACCAAAAAATAAAGTGCTGGCCGTCGCAGTAAGCCTTATGGATAAAACAGGTGTCCGAATAGGAAATGAATTTTATGAAAAATTATATGGTTCATTTGGTCTCACTACGTTAAAGGATAAACATGCAGATATAAAAGGCCATACTCTAAAATTTACATTCCGTGGTAAAAAAGGAGTAGAACAAAGCATTTCATTGAAGAGTAAAAAATTGGCAAAGATTATTCAGAACTGCAGGGATATTCCCGGTAAGGAATTGTTCCAGTATTATGATGATGAAGGGCAACGACAGTCAATCGATTCGGGAATGGTAAATGAATATATAAAGACTTTAGCCGAGGACGATTTTACAGCCAAAGATTTCCGTACCTGGTGCGGAACAGTAACTGCATTAGCTGCCATTAAAGAAAATGGCATTGTAGCAGATGAAAATGGCAAGAAAAAAGTCATAGTGGTTCTTGATAAGGTTGCGGAATACCTGGGAAACTCCAGGACTGTATGTAAAAAACATTATGTTCATCCATCCCTGCTGGAATTATATGAAGTTGGAAAACTTGATAAATGGCTAACAAAAAAGAATGGAAATAAACAAGCTAATGGTTTGTTACCACTGGAAAAAACGTTGGTAAATATATTGGAAAGTCTATAACCTCATTCAGGGTTTAGCCAAGTCAGTACTCTCCGCAAAAGCAACCGGTGCTGCAAGAATCATTTCTTTTAACGCTTCTAATTTTTGTTTCAGAAATTTTTTTGCTGGTTCGTCCGTAAGGTTTCCTTTTGAATCAAATTTTTTGTCTGCATGTGCCAGTAATACTTCTGGTTTATACACCGGCTTCATATCAAGGTAAAGAAATACAGCATGAAATGCCATTTGCATTCTTACCGTGCCCCATAATCCGGGTGTAGCTCCAATTACTGCTACTGGTTTGTACAGCAATGGGGAATCTTCGCCACGTGATGCCCAATCAATAGCATTCTTCAACCCACCTGGAATTGAATAATTATATTCTGGTGATGAAATAAGAACGCCATCTGCTTTTGCAAGCATATTACGCAAATATTCAACGGCTGGTGGCCGCTGGCTGGAAGCAGGAAAATCTAGGTCAGCATTATATAAAGGAATATCCTCGATAGAAATAATATCCATCGAAACATCAGCAGGCAGTGTATGAGCAGCAGCATTTAATAACATAGTGTTATAAGATCCTTTTCTCAGGCTGCCAGATAAGCCTGCAAGACGTATATGACTTGTATTCATAAAAATGCTTTCAAAACAGCATACAAAAACTGTTCCTTTAAATAAATGAGCGGCACAAACATTGATATTTAGTGACAAATACTAAAAATGATCAGGAAATTAAAATCAGGGGAATACCGGATTTATTCACGCAAGAAAAATCCAAAAACCAATAAGAGAAGAAACCTGGGTACATTCTCCTCATTACAGGCTGCAAAAAAACATGAACAGGAAATACAATATTTTAAGCGACATTGACGCTCAGTAATATTTTTGCGTTGATTTTAATATACCTTCAATCTCTATGAAATTTTCTGAGATTACAACATTAATAGTTGCAGAAGTTCTCATTTCGCTTTTGTTGTTCGCAGGCTTAATTTTTCTTTTGGTTATTTTGATTAGGAAACCTATTCGAAAATATAAAGCTATTGACCTCGGCATCTTTGAAAAAATAAAACCATCTGTAAACACAGCGAATAATAAGCTCATGCTGTTTATTACTTTCCTGGGCTCTCATAAATTTCTCATCCCGGGAAATCTTCTTCTTATTTTCTATTTTCTTCTTATAACAAAAAAAAACTGGTTTTCGATTCGTATACTTACAATTGCCATAAGCAGCTTGTTGTTAATGTTGTTATTGAAACAATTATTTCAACGCAAGCGGCCTTTATCTCCTTTGCTAAAAGCAGCAAAAGGGTTAAGTTTTCCAAGCGGTCATGCTATTATGGCCATAACCTTTTATGGCCTGCTGATTTATATTGTACAGCATACCATTCCAGTTGAGTGGCTTGCAGTATTACTCACTGCTCTTTTAATTATATTAATAATATGGATTGGTTATAGCCGCGTATACCTTCGTGTGCATTATGCCAGTGATGTAGCTGCAGGTTTTATTATAGGCTTATGTTGGCTTTTAATATCCCTGGCTGTTATAAATCAGCTTGAAAGCCATGTTGCTGAGCTTGTGAAATAAATTTCGGGATAATTTTTATACGAGCGGCTCACAAAACCGTAAGCCTGACAGAACGGGGCGCTCTAATCCTTTCTGCTGGATCAATACTTTAATCTTTTTCCCCATCGACATCAGCAGCGTATGCAGCAATAATAGTTTTTCTTTTATGAGATAATTATGCCTTTTGCTTAGCTCCATCCTTCTTAGTTGCTCAGTTAACCCAAGTCCCAAAAGAAATTGCGATTGGCTGGTGAACCCGCAACTCCGTAAACCATATTGCACTCCCCATACATCCAATGCAGAGAAATTTACATGAGTCGTTATATCCTGCTGACCGATATCATTATAAGGTAAATCGTTTACAGTATGCTTACTGTAACAAATCATAGTGCCAAGACGGCGATAACTTCTGTATAATTCTGAAGAAGGATAACCATAATCAATAGTTAATACAAATCCTTTATGTAAAGAATTTGATATTTCCTTTATCCAGTCAATAGCCTGAAGGTTTACTTCAGTATGAAATCCGATAGGCAATGTTATATTGAGCCCGGCAAAATAATTTTTAAGTTTCTCCTGTGCCGGTAGCAATACTTCAGTAAATCCATCTTCATAATCCACAAAAACTTCCATTAACCCATTCTCCCGCATCACTACTTTGTGTACAGAAAAATTATCTACTACTTCATTTGATAATACACAACCAGTAAAGGATGGGATTTCGTGGATAGAATTGTACCAGTAAATCTTTCCGTCATTGATCTCTGCAGCAAGTAATATTTCCCGCTCTTTTCTACGCATTACTTCACTTTTCTCAATAATACAATACTTCAGCTTTGCATAAAATTCCGGATTGTTTTTCAGTCGATTTAAAATATCGAGGCATAAGGCTCCAGTACCTGCTCCGTATTCAACGATAGTAAAATCAGATTTACCGGTTAGCAACCACATTTCTTCCAGTTGTCTGGCAACAAGATCCCCATAGATGCTGGTGAAATAGGGGCTGGTGTAATAATCGCCATGCTTACCAATTTTATCTGATGCAGAAGTGTAATACCCCAATTCAGGATAATACAATGCCATTTCCATAAAATCATGAAAAGAGATTGGGCCTTCCTTGCCGATCCTTTTTTGTATTATATCTGAAAGCGATAACTGCATATTTTAAAAGTTACTCTTTGAATAATTGGTTAACAGCAAAACAGAATCCATTAATGCTTCAACTGAATGATCAACAAGTTGATGAAAAGTAATGATTTGATTAGCCAGCATATCAACATCTCCATCAGGTGATGTAACCTTCACCACTCCTTCTATCACCTGTATGGTAAAAATGCCATCAACCAGGTTATCCTTTAGAACTGCCCGCGGATGTAAGCACAACAATACCATTGTTACATTTTCAGTTTTAAACACAGTTATAGCATTGCGGTCATTTTTCTGCCATGCTTCTTCATCTTTTAACTGGCGAATGAATTCAGGTATATTAATGAATATGTAAGGTGCATCAAGAACACGATCGCCTTCCGGACGATTCAGGGTTGCTTCATTTCTTTTATTTTCCATAATTCTTTTTATGGTATAAAAACAATAACCATACTACAATTTTATTATGTGGATTATTTTTCAAACGAAAAACTTATGAGTAAAAACAACCCCATGGTTAAGTTCTGTAAATAAAACTGTTATGCCACCGAAATAACAAACAGTAGCCAATAATGTTTATCTTAGGTTTCTATAAATAGCACATCTTATGTTCAGGAATATCTTCCTAATGTTTATTGTTTTCACGCTGATGGGTTCAGAAAACAAACCCAAATGGAAATCGCTTTTTAATGGAAAAGATCTTAAAGGCTGGCAGGTAAAAATTGCAGGCTATCCTTTGGGCGAAAATTTTGGTAATACATTCCGGGTTAATGATGGTCTACTGCAGGTCCGGTACAACGAATATGATAGTTTCAGATCGAAGTTTGGCGGGTTGTACTACAATAAAAAATTTACTAATTACAGGTTGAAAGTTGAATACCGTTTTGTAGGTGAGACAACTGTTGGCGCTCCGTCATGGGGTTTTCGTGATGGTGGTGTACAATACCATTGCCAGGCACCCACATCCCTTCAACTTACTCAATCCTTCCCTGTATGCCTGGAGTACAACCTGCATGGTGGTAATGGAAAGGATGAACGGCCCGTTGGTGAAATATGCGCCTCCGGCACTTATGTGTCTATCAATGGCAAACGCAATGCGTCATATTGTACACCGGCAACCATAAAAAAAACATTTCATGGTGATCAGTGGGTAACATTGGAGATTGAAGTCAGGGGAGATACTATAAGACATTATGTGAACGGTGAAGAGATACTGCGTTTTGAAAATCCCCGGTACAATTCCGACCATGCTATTGGTAAAACATTTATCGCAAATGGTGATGATAAAGTTAAAGAGGGTTATATTTCTTTACAATCAAACAGTCACCCGATGGATTTTCGTAAGATTGAAATCATGGAATATTGATAATTTTCACCCGGTTCATGTTTTATCTTTAGTAAATGAAAGCTTGTTGCCATTTCGTATTAAAACTTCCAGTAACTTTTTTATTATTGCTTGTTATTACAGCTAACGCCCAAACTAAAGAACGCCTGCAACTGGCTGATGAAATGGACAAGTCCATCCGTACTGAATTACTGAATAAATGGTACCCGCAAAGTGTTGACAGTTTATATGGTGGCTTCCTCAGTACGTTTACTTATAACTTTTTGCCCACCGGCACCCAGGATAAAATGATTGTTACGCAGGCAAGGCACGTATGGTCCAATGCAGTTGCTTCACGCTTATATCCTGATGTTGATTATTATAAAAAATGCGCTGCGCAGGGTTTTAATTTTTTAAAAGATGTGATGTGGGATAAACACAACGGCGGTTTTTATACATTGGTTGATCGCAAAGGGAATGTAAAAGACAGCACCG
>Ga0193738_1000680_pt1 | contig 15816 bp, 23 predicted proteins | sample L2a1metaG_FD_144927 | JGI IMG/M metagenome (GOLD analysis project Ga0193738, IMG submission 144927) | Soil microbial communities from a riparian zone of the East river system, Colorado, United States - L2a1 | ecosystem: Environmental > Terrestrial > Soil > Riparian zone | place: USA: East River...
CAGGTCACGTTCCAATTCAAACGCAAGCCCGACGGCCAGTTCGGCACCGCCCTCGCCTGGAAGGTGATTCCCGGCGACGGCTCGGCGTCGACGGCCGGGCCGCCGCCCGGCATGGCCGCCGACGAGCCGGTCGACGAGCTCGCCGAGGCGTGAGCTTCATCGCCGCGACCCGTACCGACACGTTCGACGTCGGCGCCCTCGAACGGTCGATGCGCGCCGCCAACCGGGACGTCGGCCGGGAGCTCGGCCGCCTCGCCCGCAAGGCGCAGCTCGACGCCGCCAAACAGGTCCGCGGGTCCCTGACGCTGTCGGGGATGGGAGTCCGCCTCGGCGTGCGGGCCCGCACGTTCGCCGGTGCCGTGTCGACGACCGTCGAGGTTGAGGCCCGCCCGCCCGGCCCGTGGGCGATCGTCGAATCCGGCGCCAGCGCGCACACGGTCCGGGCCCGTCGGGCCCGGGCCCTGCGCACCCCGTACGGGCCCCGCGTGTCGGCTGAGCCGAAACGGCAGACCGGTCGGCGGGTGTGGACGCGGGCCACCGAACGGGCCGCCCCGGTCATCGACCGGGCCGTCGCCGATCTGTTCGACGACGCGTTGACGGAGTGATCCGGTGGCCGGCCGCGACCTCAACTACCGCATCACCGTTGACGCCGCCGCCGGGACGGCCGGGATCCGCGATTTTTCGCGGGCCGTGAACCGGGAGCTGCGCAGCGTCGACAAGTCGCTTGACGAGACCGGCACGAACGCGACGCGGGTGGCCCGGGCCCTCGGCGACATGGCCGATCAGGCCGAAACCGAGCTGCGCGCCGCCAGCCGGGCCGCCGAGGCCCTCGGCCGGGCCCTCGGCCCGGAGCTGGCCGCCCGCATGGGTCAAGACGGCATCGCCGAAAAGGTCGGTGACCTGACCCGGCTCGGTCTGTCGTTCGAGGAGATCGAGGCCGACGCCGAACAGCTCGCCGCGGCGATCAAACGGATCGACGACGTGCAGGTATCGGCCGTCGATCAGGGGATGGGCAACCTCAACGGCCGGCTCCGCGAGGCCCGCGAGAACGCCGATCAGTCCCGTTCGGTGTTGGCCAACATGGTCGGCAACTCGACGCAGTCGATCGCCGGGTTGGGTGGGGTCGTCGGCGACCTCGGTGTCGGATTGGGCCAGCTCGGCGAGTACGCCACCGAGGGTGGGATCGGGTTGGCCGGGCTGGCCACGGTGGCCGGCCCGATGGCCGGTCTGGCCCTCGTCACCGCCGCCGTGTCGAAGTACATGGGGGTGATCGCCGAGACGAAAGCGTTCAATCAGGACCGGGTCCGCGGGTTCGCCGACGCCCTCGACGACGCCGCCGTGTCGGCTGGGGAGCTCCAGGACATCCTCGCCGGCAAAGAGGACCCGACGTCGCTGATGGCCCGCATTGGATCGCAGACCAAAGATGTCGAGGACTCGGTGCGGGCCGTGATGGGCACGTTCGAGGATTTCAACCGGATCGTGCAGGGCGGCGCCGATGAGTTCGACCGGTGGGCCGCCGGTCAGCTCGCCGTCGCCGCCGCCGCCGGCGCCTCCGAGGAGGAGCTGCGCAACCTCGACGCCGCGTTGCAACAGGGGTTGCGCTCGACGCAGGCCAACTCGGCAGTCGCTCTGGCCCTCGGCGACGGCTACGACGATGTCGTCGACGCCGCGTTCGCCGCCGGCGCGGCGATCCGCCAGAAGGGGGAGGCCGAACGGGAGGCCGGCCGGGACGCCGCGTTCTACGGGGAGGCCACCGAGGACGCCACCGACGCCACCCGCGCCTACACCGACGCCGAGCTCGAAGCGGTCGCCGCCACCCTCAACCAAGTCTCGGCCCTCATCGCTGCGAACACCGCGATGGGGGAGATGGCCGACGCCCGCCGGGCCGCCGCCGACTCGACGTTCGCCGCCCGCGACGCCGAACGCGACTTCCTCGAACAGCTCAAGACCACGGCCGAGCAGATCGCCGCCGCCCCGGGGATGACGCAGGAGAACGCGGCCGCCCTCGACGAGCTCGCCCTGGCCGCCGGCCGGGCCGCCGACAGCCAAGTCCAGCTACAGAAGGATTCGATGGCGTCGATGGGGGCGACGCAGGACGCCACCGACGCCCAACACACCTGGAATTCCTCGATGTTGAATTCGGCCCGCACCACGGACGGGCCGATGCGGCAGGCCATCGTCAACTACATCGCCCAAGTCAACGGGATACCGCCGGAGAAGGTGTCGGAGATCCTCGCCGACCCGCAGTACGCCACGATCGAAGCGGCGGCCGCCGCCCTCGACGCCGCCGCCGTCCCCCGTACCGCCACCGTCACCGCCGAGTCATCGAATGTTCGCCCGACCGAGGACGAGCTGAACAACCTGGCCCGGCCGCGCACCGTGCAGATGTCGGTCAACATCCGTCAGGTCGGCGCGTTCGCCCCGCCCAGCTATGCGACGACGACGGCGACGGCGACGGCGGCCCGCCGGCCGCGCGCCCTGGCCGTCGGCGAGGGTGCTGACCCCGCCCCGGCCGCTACTGCCGGAGTGGCCGCTACCGGGGTCGGCCCCATCTACCTGGACGCCCCGACGTCGGCCGTTACCCCGGTCACCGTCGACATGCGTGGCGCCATCCTCGGTTCCCGTTACGACGTCGTGCGCACCGTCCGCGACGCCGTCCGCGACGGGGTCCGCCTGGCCGGAAGCCGTTGACATGGCCGCCGTGCGTGCCTTGCTCGGCCCGGTGCCGGTGTTCCCGTGGGCCGAGCTCGGTGTCGGCGACGTCCGCTCCCCGTCCGGTCAGGCCCGGTGGGATCAGTCCCGGTGGGATGCGCCCGACGCCCGATGGGCCGGCACCGAGCCGACCTGGCTGGATGTGTCCTGTGAGGTCAACTCGGCCGAGTCCGACACCGGCCGGACCCGGGTCGTCGAACGGTTTCGGCCCGGCGCCGCCGAGGTCGTGCTCCTCAACGTCGACGGGTGGGCCGACCTGACGCCGCCGCCGACCCCGCCGGCCCTGCTCCCGCTACGCCCGGGCCGCCAGTTCCGCTACGGGGTCGACACCCCGACCGGCCGGCGCATCCTGTTTCGCGGCTACGTCGACGAGGCCGTCCCGATCTATCAGCCCTACGGCACCGACGTCGTGCTGTGTTCGTGCATCGATGCCGTTGGGGAGGCCGGCCGGGCCGCCCTCGACCCGTTGCCGGCCCCGGTCGGTGACGGCGACACCGTCGACGTCCGCCTCGGCCGCATCCTCGACGCCCGCCAGTGGCCGAGCAACTATCGGGATCTGGCCCCGACGTCGGTGCGTCTGCTCGCCTCGACGCTCGGCGGCGCCGTCGTCGATCTGCTCGGTCAGGCCGCCGACTCCGGGGGTGGTGCCGTGTTCGGCGATCTCGCCGGCCGTGTCGCCTACCGCGGCCGGGACTGGCAAACGTACGTGCCGGGCACCCCGCCCGACGCCACCGTCGGCAACCTCGAGCCGGGCGACGTCTGCCCGTCGACGTGGGAGCTGTCGTTCCGGCGTCGTGACGTGACGACCGTGGCCCGCCTCGGCCGTTCCGCCGACTCGCATGTCACCGTCGTCGACGAGGCCGGCCGCCGCGTCGCCGGGTTCGAGCCGTTCACCCGTTCCGATCTGCTGACCGCCGACGATGCCACCCTGACCACGCTCGCCAACCGGATCCTCGAGACCCGGGCGGTGGCCACGATGCCACGTGTCGAGGCCGTCACCCTCGACGCCGCCACCGACCCCGGTGATGGCCGGGTCGTCGAGCTGATGGCCACCGCCCGCCCGGAGACCCCGACCCGGATCCGTTGCCGGCTCCGGGCTCGTGACGGCCGCGCCGTGTTCGACGTCGACATGTTGGTCACCGCGGTGCGTCACACGATCACCGACCGCGGCCGCTGGTACTGCCGGCTGACCCTCGACGCCGCCGCCCCGTTCGCCGCCGCCGGTGGCCGTTGGGACCGGGCCGGGTGGGACCGCTCAACGTGGACCGACGTCGTACGAGCCGTGGAGGTCGTCTGATGGCATTCCCCGAACACGTCGCCCCCGACGAACTGATCGAGTCGGCGTGGGGCAACGCCGTCGTCGACGCCCTGTTCACCGTCGCCGTCGCCGCCGACATCAACGGGCAGACGAGGGAAGGGGGCCGGCTACGCATCCAAGCCGGCGTGATCACCGCGACGACCGACGTCAACGGTGACATCACCATCCCCCTCGGCGGCGCCGCCGCCTACGACGGCAACCCAGTGACCCTCATCATCCCGGCCACCCCGACTCAACCGTTGATGGTCACGGTACTGACGTCCAGCCCGGCCAGCGCGACGGCCCGTGTGTGGTGGGGGTCGGGCGCCGGCATCGGCACCCCGGTCGCCAATGGGACGTTCGCCTTTTTCTGGTTCGCGATCGGGCTACGACCCTAGGAGGTCCCCGCTATGTCCTACACGACGATGAGCCGGGCCGCCGCCGACCCGGCGTTGACGGATCGCATCACCGCGGCCACCGTGCAGGAGGCGTGGAACAACCCGGCCGCCGCCGGCACCCTGTTCGGCGTCGACGTGCAAGCCTCGGCGGGCAACGCGATGCGGATGTGGTGGCCGGTGTGCATTGCCGCCGATGTTGCTGCCGCCTACGCCTCGGCGCTCGCCGCCGGCAACCCGAACCCGGGCGGAGATGATGCCGTCGTCACCGACGGCATGATCCTCGCCAACGTGCAGGCGAAATGGCCGCCGGAATGAGCGACACCCCGTCCTCGCTGACCCCGGCCGACGCCGAACGGACCATGTACGAGGCCGCCCGCCGCCGCCGCCACGCCGCCGAGTTCGGCGATGTCGACGATGACGACGCCTACGACGCCGACGACCCGCCGTGAGCCTGTTCCTGACCTGGCTGGCCGACGAGCTGCGCGCCGCCGGGCTAAACGTCGTCGAGTACTCGGGCTGGACGACCCGGGCCCGCTCGAGCGGCGGGTACGGCGCGGCCCCGTTGTGCGTCATGGAGCATCACACCGCCTCCCCGCCGTCGTGGGACGGCCAGCGGGACGCCGACTACTGCGCCGTCGGCGATCCCGACGCCCCGCTCTCGAACCTGTACATCGAACGATCGGGCCGGGTGTGGGTGCTCGCCGCCGGGGCGACGAACACGAACGGCAAAGGTTGGGCGATGACGTTCTCCCGGGGGACGGTGCCGACTGATGGGATGAATACCCGCGCCGTCGGGATCGAGTGCGGCAACAACGGGGTCGGCGAGGCGTGGCCGGTCGCCCAAGTGGACGCCCTCATCGCCGCGGCCAACACGGTCAACGGCCGGCTCGGCAACGTGCCGGCCGACGTCGCCGGACACGTCCACTACACGAACCGCAAGATTGACCCGGCCACCGCCGCCGCGGTGCAGGGCGCCTGGCGGCCCCGGTCGATCAACTCATCGGGGTCGTGGAATCTCGACGACATGCGCGCCGAGCACGTCCGCCGGGCCGCGGCCCCGGCCCCGACACCGGAACCTGAGGAGGACGAGGACATGGCGAAAGAGCTGCTGGTGCAGGGGATGCCGTCGGGATCGTTGCAGGTCGCCGACGCCCTGCTGACGTCGCGCCGGCCGATCTCCGGCGACGCCTACGGGGCCCTCATCAACACCGAGCAGTACGTCGCCGTGCAGTTGCCCGACGAGGATGTCGACCGCATCCCGTTCACCCCGCAACGCGACGTCGTCACCTAGTCCGATGCCCCGCCGGCCCTTCCCCGGCGCCGGGGTCCGCGATTGGGTCGCCCTCGTCCTGGCCCTCGGCATCGCCGTCGGGTTGAACGTGATCCTGCTCGCCGTGCTGTATGACGCCATCGCCTCGGCCGGGCCCGGGCTCAGTGAGAACGCCACGCAGATCATCACCGGCGCGTTCGGCGGGATCATCGGCGTGCTCGGGTCGTATCTCGGATTCCGCGCTGGCGAGAAACAGAACGACGAACGACCACCGCCGTGATGCGACATCGGTGGTGGAGATTCCACGGCCGATGTCGCAATTCGCGATGTGCTAACAGATCGCGAATCCACCTGGTCACGGCCACCAGCCCTGGCGATACATCCACTCGGCGAGGAGCACCCCGAGCGGCGGCGCGATCAACGCCACCAGGGTGCCGTAGTAGCGGAGTCGGCTCATGGCACTCGCGCTCTAAACAAAGTCAACGAACCCCTGGTCATCACGCCGCCGGCAACTGCAGGGCGCGCGACGTCGCCGCCGTGCGCTCGGGGAGACAGGCCGTGTAGATCTGCGTCGTCGCCACCGAGGCGTGGCCGAGCAGGTCGCGCACCGCCAGCAGGTCGGCGCCGGGTACCTGCAGCGCCGCCGTCGCGCATCGGTGGCGTAGCTGATGTGCGGTCGTCGCGTAGCCCGCGGCGTGGATGGCCAGGTTGACCCGTTGCGAGACCCGGTGGGCCAGCATCCGCCGCCCGGTCTGCCCGACGAACACGGCGCCGTCGCGCCGGCTCGAGGCCAGACGCAGCGCGGCGAGGGTGCGCGTCACGTCCGTTGACAGGCTGATCAGGCGTTCCTTGTCGCCCTTGCCGTTGACGATCACCGTTCCCGCGGCCAGATCGACGTCGCGCCAGTCGAGCCGTGAGCACTCGCAACACCGCAGGCCGGCGCACGACATCAACGCGAACAGGGCGCGCAGCTGGACGTCGTCGGTCTGCACCAGCCGGGCGATCTCCCGATCGGGTGCCGGCCGCGGCAGACGCGCCGGCACCTTTGGCCGGTCGACGAGCGTGGTCGGGTCGCCGTCGGCCAGGCCCTCGCGCTGCAACCACCGGTAGAACGCCCGCAACGCGACGAGCAGGGCGCGCGTCGAGCTCGCTGCCAGGCCGCGGTCGCGGGTCCACGCCTCGACGTCGCGGTAGGTCGCCGCCGCCGGGTCGGGGTGTCGACACAGCCACTCCCCGGCCACCGCGAACCGCGGCCACACCGTGCGCGGCGCGAACCGGCCGGTCATGTACCGGCGGTATGCGTCGAGGTCGACGTCTGTCCCTCGATCGTGTGACATAGTGGGCACGGACTGTAACTGACTGGATCGAGACGACATGCATGTGATTAGAATGACATCGATGGAATCCCGACCTGACTACCTCGACGTCGACCAAGTGATGGAGCTGCTGCACATCCGTTCGAAGACCACGCTGCACCGCTACCTCGGTGAAGGACTGCCCTCCCATCAGATCAGGCCGGGTGGCCGTCGCCTGTACGACCCCGTCGAAGTGCGTGCCTGGATCGAGTCTCGATGGAGTGAACGCAACGCAGATGACGGCGCCGCGTGATCACGATCGACGTCGCCATCGCCAACGCCTACGACGCGCTCGGCGCCGCCGAACGCAATCTTGCCGCTGCCGCTGACGCGCTCCGGGCCGCGACCGAAGCGCTCGAGCTCGGCGGGGCCGCCGTCACCTACGCCCGTGGCCAGCTGCGCGAGATCGTGGAATGAGCGCCGTCAACCTGCGGGCCATGCAGTACGCCCGCACCGTCTGCATGGAGGCGCCCGACATGCGCATGGCGCCGCGGGCGCTGCTGCTACTGCTGTCCACCTACGCCGATCAGGCCGGCGTGTGCTGGCCGTCCGTTGGCACGCTCGCCAACGTGCTCGGGCTGACCCCGGCGAACGTGCGCCGAGCTCGCCGGGACCTCGTCGGGCGCGGACTGATCGCGCTCGACGCCCGGCCCGGACACTCCTCGATCGTCCGCTTCCCGGTCGTCGCGCACACCCTCCGCGCCGTCCCCCGGGACGCCGACGAGGCCGCCGGATGACCCGCCGGGATTGTCCACACCCCGCGCGGTGGCGCGCGGGGTCGCGGCCCCTGACCCCGCGCGGTACCGCGCGGGGGGGGCGCGCGGCACCGCGCGGGGGGGGCGCGCGGTACCGCGCGCCAGAACAAACCAATGAACAGACCAGTAGAACAAGGGCTTTCATCCCGCTACGCGCGCCAGCGACGCCGCGACGATCGGTGAGCCTTTCGTCATGACCGCTCGGGAACTGTTCGAGGAGCTCTGTCGCCTACACGACCGGCACGACCTCGGATTCGTTCGATACACCGACGCGCTGCGGATCGTCGGCGGCGCTCACATCACCGCGCAACGTCTGCTCCAGGAGCTCGTCGAGTCCGAGATGATCGTCTGGCAATCAAACGGGATGATCATCCCCATGCGACGAAAGGCCGAGAGTGCCTGACGAACCGCTGTTCGTTTCCGATCCTGACCGCGACGTGACGATGGCGCTCTACACCGCGCTGTACGTAGACGAGGGTATGGCGACGGTGGCCGCTCGACGGGTGGCGGTCCGATGGTCGCGGCCGATCGCTGTCATCGGTGCGGGTGTTCACTCGATCGGCGCGTCACCGTTCAGCGGCGAGCGGGTGTGGGCGATGTTCGATCTGACCGAGGACGACACGGGCGAAGTACGTCGCCGGGCAATCGTCGTTGTGGAGTCGGGCAATGGCTGACGAACCGCTGTTCAATTCCGGTGTGTTGCACCCTGAGCACATAGCAATCGAGCCGCAGTCGATCGACGAGGCGCGGCTACAGATGTGCGCTCAGCTTCACCATGCGATGTACGGCGGGGTGTGGGCTCGACCAGAGTCACCCGCCGTCATGTGGGCCGAGATGCTCGACCGCATCGACCGTGCCGCACGGCAGTTCCGCCGATGACTGACGAACCGCTGTCCATCAGCGCCGCGCTCGAGGTCGTCGACGCGGAGACCCTCGACCCGCTCGTCTGGCCCGATGAGGTCGCGGCGCTACGTGTGCTCGCCGCCGAAGTGCGGCGTCTACGGGAATCGGAGCAATGAGTCCCGTTGCATCTGCATCGATCGCGCTAGCGTTCGATCCGTGGCCGGTCGTCCACCGCTCGCTCTCCCATCGCACGGGACCCGGGCCCGGTACCAGTCCCGTCAAGGTGCCTGCCGGTGCCTGCCGTGCCGGCAGGCGAATGCGGGCTATCAGGCCGCCTATCGGTCGGGTGCCGTCCGCGAGACCTCGGCGGTCTCGGCCGATGGGCGCGGCGTACAGCTCACGCTCCCGACGCATGAGCACCACGTCATCCGCGCCGGGCGGTGAACCCGTACCGCGACCCGGAGCACCGGGCCGCCGTGGCCGCCCTGCACCGGCATCCCGTCATCTGCCGGTGTGGGGCGACGGCCACGACGATCGATCACGTGCCGCCGCTGGCCCTGCACCGTCACCGCCGCGGTTCGGGGTGCTGTGTCGGTGTGCCGCGTTGCGCGCCGTGCAACTACGGGGCCGGGGCGCGCATCGCCGCGGTCCGTCGGCGCGCGTTCGCGCGTCGACGTCCGAACGCGTCGCGCGTCTGGTGACGTCGCGGATTTTTGGGGCTCGTGGCGGGCACCGCCGCTCCCCCACCTGTCTCTCTCCGATGGGGGTCATGACCCTCGAATATGTGATTACATGACCGGCCGCCGGCCCGGCCAGGCCCCGCTGTTCCCGCCGGATCCGCCCGGATCGCGCCGGATCGGCCGGGTTCGCCGTGGATGGGACGTGACCGTGCGAGCTCTGCGGGCGACGGGCCGGCTGGAGCCGTTCGACGAGGCCGTGATCCGTCTCGGCCGGGTCGTCGCCGATCAGGCCGACGCCATCGAGCACGACCCCGAGCAGTCGCCGTTCGTGCGCAACGCCCTGTACAAGACGATGCTGACGACGATCATCACCCTGCGCGACCAAACCCGACCCGATGCTGACACTGCCTCCCTCGACGACCTGCTCGCCGCTCTGGTGCACCTCGAGGACGCCGGCCCGGCCGAGTGACGGCGCCCATGTCGCCGCGTTCGCCCGGGCCATCGGCCGCCCGCTGATCCCGTGGCAACGCGACGTCGCCGACCTGACCGGCGAGCGCGACCCGGCGACTGGTCTGCCCGCGTATTCAAGGGTGGTCTTGATTGCGCCGCGCCGGGCCGGCAAATCGGCGCTGATGCTGGCCCGCGCCCTGGCCACGATCCGCGCCCCGCACGGCCGGGCGTTCTACACCTCGGCGCATCGGGAGAACGCGGCGCGGATGTGGCGCGACGACTGGTTTCCGACCGTCGAACGTTCCGCCCTCGGCCCCTACACGCGCCTCGTCTACGGCAACGGGTCCGAGACCATCGCCTACCGCAAGGGTCTCGGCGGGTCGACGTTCCGTCTCGTCGCCGCCAGCGGTGACGCCATCCGCGGCGCGGCGACGAACCTCGTCATCATCGACGAGGCCCGCGGGCTCAGTGTCGACGAGGGTGACGAGCTCGAGCGGGCCGTGTTCCCGACGCAGGCCACCGGGGCCGGCGGGCAGACGTGGATCGTGTCGAACGCCGGCACCGCGGCATCGGCATGGCTGGCCCGCTGGCGCGACCTCGGCCGCCAGGCCGTCGCCGAGGGACGCACGTCGCGGCTTGCCTACGTCGAGTACGCCGCCCCACCGGACGCTGACCCGGCCGACGAAGCGACCTGGTGGCGGGCCCATCCCGGGCTCGGCCATCACGTCAACCTCGACGCCTTGCGCGCCGATTACGAGGTCATGGCCCCGGACGCGTTCGCCTGCGAGTACCTCGGCTGGTGGCCCGAGACCCTCGTCGACACCGTTCTCGTCGACGCCTGGCTCGCCGGGGTCGCCGACGTCGCCCTCGTCGACCCGGTCGTGTTCGCCCTCGAGGTCGACGAGGACCGCACGACCGCCTCGATCGTCGCCGCCGGCAGCGGCGGGGACGACCGGGTCGTCGTCGAGCTCGTCGAGCACCGCCCTCATGGGCCGTGGGTCGGCCCGCGTCTCGTCGAGCTCGCCGAACGCTGGTCGCCGATGGCCGTGGTGTGGGATGCCGGCGGCCCGGCCGGCGCCCTGGCCCCCGAGCTCGTCGAGGTCCCGACCCGCCTCGTCCCCTACCGCACCGCCGAGGTCACCGCCGCCGCCGGCTGGTTCTACGACCGTGTCGTGTACACCGCCGATGTCGTGCACCGCGCCGATGTCGACCTCGACGGCGCGATTGCCGCCGCCCGGCGTCGTCGGGCCGGCGGCGCCTGGCTGTTCGACCGTCGCCAGCCCGGCGCCTGCCCGTTGATCGCGGCGACGATGGCCGTGTGGGCGCACCGCGACGCCACCCTCGGCCGTCCGAGCGTCACCTGACCCCGTAATCGGGGGGCCGCTGGCCGCTCTGTGGCCGCCAGAGCGACGAAACGGACCCCGCCTGGTACCTCAGTGCGGGCAAACCGGCTACGGGCCCCTGGTGACGCGTTATAGACGGCGCGGCGCGCGTTACATCACGGTTTGCGCCAGATGGGCCGCCGTTCTGCCGCCCGCGCCAAGGCCGCCGAGGCCCGCGCCGCCGCCGATGGCAACCTCGGCGCCATCGAGCGGATCATCGCCGACGCTCAGGCCCGCCGCGAACGCCTCGGCGATCTGTCCCCGTTCGAGCTGCCGATCGTCGTCGCCTGCCGCCAGCTCGTCGCCGACACCGTGGCGCAGCTCCCGTTCGTCAACTTCCGCGGCAACCTGCCGACCGCGGAGCAACCGCCGATCGTGATCCGCCCCGATCCGTGGGAGCCGCGCTGGCAGACGATGCACCGTCTCGTCATGAACCTGACCGGCCCCGGCTACGTGTGGCTGATCCCGACCGCGTTCTACGCCGACGGTGTCACCCCGGCCGCCGTGCGTGTCGTCGACGCCGCCGAGGCCGCCGGCACGTTCGACCCGTCCGGCCGGCTCGAGCGGATCATCTGGCAGGGCAAGCGCTACGAGCCGGGTCCGACCGGCGCGGTGTGGGTCCCGTGGCGCGTCGAACGGGTCGGCACCCTCGGCTCGGGCCCGATCGGGTCGTGCGTCCGGGCCGTCGAGTACCTCGCCGCCCTGTGGCAGATGGCCGGATCATTCTGGGAGGCCGGGTTCCCGTCGATCGCCCTGGTCATCGAACAGGCCCTCTCGACGACGCAGAAACGGGAGGCCAAAGAAGAGATGCTCGGCGCGTTCGCCCGCCGGCACGAACCGGCCGTCGTCGACCGTGGCGGCCGCCTCGAGGCGATCGGATCGAACGCCGTCGACTCGCAGCTCGTCGAGTCGATCGAGGTCGCCAATGCCGAGGTCGCCCGAGCGTTCGGGGTCATGCCGTCGCTGGTCAACGTGCGCGCCGGGGACTCCCTCACCTACGCGACGACCGAGGCCGAACTGTCGAAGTGGCTCAAGCTCGGATTGGGCGCCTACCTGATGCGCATCGAGGCCGGGTTCTCCGAGCTGCGCCCGCTCGGCCAGCATGTCCGCGCCGACACCTCGGCCTTGCTGCGCACCGACCTCAGCGCCCGCTACGGCGCCTACTCGGTGGCCCTCGGCCGCTGGCTGACCGTCGACGAGGTGCGCGCCGCTGAATCGTTGCGTCCGATGCCGGCCGGCACGTTCCCCGGCGAGCCGACGTCGCCGGCCGTCACCCCGTCCCCGTTCCTCGACCCGTCAGGAGTACTCCCGTGACCGTCACCGTTCCCGCGTTCCGTTCGACCGCCACGATCGCCCCGGTGTGGCATGCCGGCCGCCGGGCCGCCGTGACCGCCGGCCCCGACGACCTGACCCTCGAGGCGTGCGTCGTGCCGTGGCACACCGCGGCCCGGGTCACCGACGACGGCCGCACGTTCTACACCGAGACCTGGTCGCCCGGCTCCCTCGTCCCCGAGGACCGGGTCGTCATCTACGACGGCCATGTCCCCGGCGGTGGCGGGGACGGCCAGCTCAACTCGGACCGTCAACCGATCGGCCGGGCCGACACGTTCACCGAACGGCCCGACGGGCTGTATGCCACGCTGCGCCTGGCCAACACGTCACGCGGCCGTGACGTCTACGAGCTGGCCCGCGTCCTCGGTTTCGTCAACGTGTCCCTCGAGGCCGACGTCCCCGTCGGTGGCACCGGGACCGTGGCCCGCACCGCGGCGACCCCGTGTCCGCTGACCGGGATCGCCGTCGTCCTGCCGCCCGGTACCGGCGCCTTCCCCGGCGCCGTCGCCGCCGCCGGCCGGGCCGCCGGGGACGAGGACGAGACCGACGAGACCACCGACGACGAGACCACCGACGACGAGACCACCGACGAGACTGACGCCCCGGCCGGCCGGGCCGCCGTCGGCGAGCTCGTCCGCGCCGAGCTGGCCCGCTACGGGATGACCCCGGGCCGCCGCCCGTCCGGCCGCACCGCCGGACCGCTGGCCCGTTTCGCCAACTTCCGTGAGTTCGTCACCGCGGCCCGGGCCGCCGAGGGTGACCGGGCCGCCGAGCTGCGCACCGCGTTCGCCGCCGCCTACCAGCAATGGCGCGAGCTTGACCGGGTGGCCGCCACCGGCGTCGTCGGACGGGCCCTGTTGGATCAGGTCACCGCCGACAACCCGGGGCTGATGCCGCCGTCATGGCTGACCGAGGTGTTCGGCATCGTCGACCGGGGCCGCCCGTCGGTCACCGCCCTCGGCGGACCCCGCAACCCGGGCGACGCCGGCATGGATGTCTATTGGCCGTACTACGACGGCGACCTGCTGGCCATCGTCAAAGAGCAGACCCCGACCGAGAAGAGTCCGATCAACTCGGTCAAGGTCAGCTTCAAACGGGGCCAGGCCACGCTCGACACGTTCGCCGGCGGGTCCGATGTCAGCTACCAGCTGCAACGCCGCTCTTCGCCGTCGTACATGGCCCTCTATGACCGCATCCTGCAGATCGCCTACGGGCTGACCACCGAGGTCGCGTTCGCCACCGTCCTCTCCGCCGTCGACGCGACACCCGAGGCGTATGATCTGGCCGCCGACACCGACGGCTCCGCGTTCCGGGCCGTCCTGTTCGGCGCCTCGACCGAGGTCCGCAACGTCACCGGCGAACCGGCGTCGGTGGCCCTCGCCGCCACCGACGTGTTCATCGCCCTCGGCGGCGCCCCGTGGCTGTGGCCGCAGATGTACGGCACACAGAACACGGCCGGCACGGCGCAAGCCTCGACGCTGACCATCTCGGTGTCCGGGTTGACGATCACCGAGGCCCCGGGCCTGCCGGCCGGGACCCTCATCATCACCAACCCGGGCGCCGCGGCATGGTTCGAGGAGGGACCGTTCATCGTCACCGCCGAGGACATCGAGAAGCTCGGCACGAACGTCGCGATTTGGGGGATGGGCACGGCCGGGGTGTTCCTGCCGGCCGGGGTCGTCGAGGTCACCGTCACTCTGCCCGCCCCGCTCGGCGCGGCGACCAAGCGTTCGGCCGCCAAGTAGCGGCCGTGCCGGCGCCGGTCGTCACCGCGCTCGACCCGGACGGCGCCCGGGTCGGCGGACCGAACCTCACCTTGCGCGTCCGCGGTGCCGGGTTCGACCCGGCCGCCGTGATCGTGTTCGGTGGCGGTGACGAACCGACGACATGGGTCGCCGACGGCGAGGTGACGACGATCGTCCAACCCTCGACCGCGTCGGGCCCGGCCGAGGTGACGGTGACCGTCCGCAACGCGGACGCCACCGAGGCGCCGCCGTTGCTGTTCAGCTTCACCGTCGGTGACCCGGTGCCGCACTACGTCACCGCGACCGAGGTCCTCGAACGGCTCCGCCTCCCGGCCAACCATCCCGACGCCGCCTACGTGATCCGCTGTACCGCGGCAGCGAACGAGCTCGTCGACGACGAGCTCGCCGTCGTCCTCGACGTCCCGTATCCGGAGTCGGTGTGGCGGGCCGCGCTCGGCGTGGCGATCCGCGTCTACCGCTTCAAGGACGCCGAGTCCGACGTCGCCAACGCCTGGTCCGACACCGGCGCGCTGCGGATCCCGCGGGACCCGCTGGCCGGGTACCGCGACCTGCTGACCCCGTGGTGCCACGGCTCGAAATGGGCGCCGGCGTGAGCATCACCGCCGAGGCCCGCCAGACCCTGGCCGCCGCCCTGACCGTGGCGGTGGCCCCGGTGCCGGTGTTCGCCTTCCGGCCGCTCGAGCTGGCGACGCCGTGCGTCTACCTCGATGTTGCCGGCCGCCGCGCCGCCGATGATGACGGGGCCCCGCTGATCGTCGTCACGTTCCCCGTCGTCGCCGTCGTCGACGGCACCGATGAGGCGCAGATGGCCGCCCTCGACGAGCTCGGCGACCAGATCTGGGATGCCGCCGTCGCCCTCGAGGGGGAACCGGTGTCCGCCGTCGCCGACGACGTCGACGTCGGCGGGCCCCGGCTCCGCACCCTGAACACCGTCGTCGACGTCGTCGTCGCCCACCTGACCCTCTGCGCTGAAAGTGAGACCGCCGCATGACCCGCACCCTGTTCAAGATCACCGCCGGTGTCGTCGCCCTCGACCTCGTCGACCCCGCCGCCGTCGGCTACGACCCCGCCTGGCAGGCCCCCGGCGGCAAGACATTGCCGGCCGTCCGCATCGCCGACTACGACGCCCTGACGACCGGCTACGGCTGTCAGCTCGTCACCGGGGTCGTGACGGCAACGGCGAACACGACGACCGAAACGATCGACGGCACATGGTGCGATCTCCCGGCGACCGAGCAGATCGCCGGGGCCGACTCATGGGCCGTGGCGTGGGATCACTACCAGGACCCGACGCTCGCCGACGGGCTCTCGGCCTACCTGTTCGAGCACGCCGGCAAGGACGCCTACCTGTACGTCGGGTGTGGCGGTGACGGGGTGCCGCCGGTGTTCATCGGCGTCGTCACCCTCTCGGCGTCGTCGCTCGGCGGTGGCCGCTCGGCCGCCCGGTCGCAGGTCACGTTCCAATTCAAACGCAAGCCCGACGGCCAGTTCGGCACCGCCCTCGCCTGGAAGGTGATTCCCGGCGACGGCTCGGCGTCGACGGCCGGGCCGCCGCCCGGCATGGCCGCCGACGAGC
>Ga0193738_1000681_pt1 | contig 15797 bp, 20 predicted proteins | sample L2a1metaG_FD_144927 | JGI IMG/M metagenome (GOLD analysis project Ga0193738, IMG submission 144927) | Soil microbial communities from a riparian zone of the East river system, Colorado, United States - L2a1 | ecosystem: Environmental > Terrestrial > Soil > Riparian zone | place: USA: East River...
CTTGGCAGCCATTCATACCTGCAGTGCCGGGTATAGAAGGACACTTATCTAAATAATCTGCTACACCATCTTTATCAGTATCAACCGGGCAGCCAGTACCATCTACTGCAACACCAGGCGGAGTGGAAGCACATTTATCTCTTTTGTTTTTAACACCATCGCCATCACCATCTTTTTTCATATCAAATTTTGACGGTGTTTCGGTTTGTGAATATACTGGCGAGCACACAGCTACAAGGAGTATAACTGTAAATAGCCTTGCAATTTTTATAAAATACATAATATCGGTTTTAGTATTTGTGAAAAAATTAATAACCACAAAGGTTGGTGTATCTGTATTGGTAAGTGTTATATAACTAAAGAAATAACTTACATCATTCACATGTTTCGCTGTGTTAAGTTTGTAACCGGGTACTATTTTATAGATTTTGCCACTATTTAATTTAAAATAACGCAGCTTTTGATTAACAGTAATTTTTACAATAGCAGTTCGGAAATTTTCCTTGAAAATATCATGAGTAACTACATTCTTGCCATATACCAGTTCAACTCTTTTTCCATTTTTTCGTGATGAAAAAAGGCAGTAATATTTTTTTGCAATCGAAGGAAAGCCGTTTCGCTTTTCACTACATAATCAAAAGCCCTGTGATGCATACAGCTGATCGCTACATCTATTTTGTCTTGTGAGGATAACATCACCACGGGGATATCAGGTTTTAATGCTTTTATTTTATCCAGCGTTTCTATACCGTTCATTGCGTTTTTATCAACGCCATTCAAATGATAATCTAAAATAATTACATCAGGGTTGTGAGATAAATTTTCCACGCAAAGTTCACCTGTTGCAAAAGTTTCAACAGTGAATTCCGTATGATGATGAAATTCAATTTCCAATGATTTCAGAAATAAAGCATCATCATCAACCAGGAACAGGTGTATTTTGTTTTCTTGTATCATGAACCAGCATTTTTAAGCGAATGAAATTCTTCTGTTAACTCTTTACATGCCTGTGTGCAAACATTTTCAAGCTGTAAAACCATATCAGGTATTCCATCTGCAAATTGTTGTGTGTTTGCATAATCCTGAATTTGTTTTGCCATGTTTTCAAAATCGGTACTGATACCCATTATTGAAAATGAAGGGATCATTTTATGTACAGTTGCTCGCAACGAACCCCAGTCTTTGTCCCTGAAACTTTTTTTCATTATAGTGATCAGGGGTGGAGTTTGCTCCAGGTAAAGTGAGATCATTTCCATCATCAGTTTCGGGTCAGATTTGGTGCGACGGACCAAGTAAGCCAGGTCAGTATATTTTATTTTCTCATTTTCACCGGGTTCATTCTTCTTATCGTCAGAATTTTTTATCAGGCCCGGCTTTCTTACTAGCCCGATGATTTTGCTATACAAAATTCTCTCGTCAACTGGCTTTGCGATATAATCATTCATGCCAACCGATTTGCATTTTGCCAGGTCAACAGTGGTAACATCGGCCGTTAAAGCAATGATGGGGATCTTAGAATTCATGGTTTTTCGAATGAACTCTGTTGCCTCAAATCCGTTCATTTCTGGCATCTGCAGATCCATTAAAATAATATCATACGATTTAATTGTTCCGTCGGCGCTTTTTTGAGATAATTTTTCGATCGCTATCTTCCCATTGGCAGCAATATCATGTTCAAATCCGAAATCATCCAGCAATGTTTTCATCAGTAGCTGGTTGAGGGCAATATCTTCAACCACCAATACTTTAATATTTTTAATTTCCGGATACAGTTCCAGTATTTCTGCTTCTGCTTCCACTTCAGCATTCGTTTTTTTAAAATCTAAAGTGAAACTGAAAACTGAGCCCTCATCAATTTTACTTTTTACCCGGATGCTTCCACCCTGTGGTTCTATTAACTGTTTAACAATTGAAAGGCCTAACCCCGTTCCTCCATACAATCTTGATGTATGGCTGGAGGCTTGCTGAAAATTTTCAAAGATCTTTTCTATTTTATCTGCTTCGATTCCGATTCCAGTATCGGTCACTGCAAATTCGATCGTGACTTTCTGTTCATCTTCATGAATTAAATTAACGCTTACCGTAATTTTTCCTTTTGATGTAAACTTTACTGCGTTACTTACCAGGTTTAAAATGATCTGGTGCAAACGCACGGCGTCACCCAGCAACACTTCAGGGATCCTGTTGTCATACTCTTTTACCAGTTCTAAATTCTTTTCCTGGATCTTTGGTTCAAACATGTGAAGCATGGCCGATATGGAGGAGGCCATTTTGAACGGTGTTTGTTCAAATGTCATTTTTCCTGCATCTACTTTTGCGAGGTCGAGTATATCATTGATCAATACGATCAATGCATCACCACTTAGTTTGATGGCGGTTAAATATTCTTTTTGCTTTGCGGACAGATCAGTTTTCAGCAACACTTTCGTAAAACCGATGATCGCATTCATGGGTGTACGGATCTCATGACTCATGTTTGATAAAAACTGCTGTTTTGCTTTCACCGCATCTTCCGCTATCCCTGTAGCAGTTTCGGCTTTACCTTTTGCTTCTTCCGCAATTAATGTTGCCAGCTCAGCAAACACTTTTGCTTCTATTAATTCTTTTTCATTTCTTTTTTGTTCTGTAATATCTCTCGCCACTACGACTACTCCCAGGACACCTCCCTGTTCATCTTTATAAACGGAGCCATTAAATAGCACCTCTGTTTGTTTATGATCTTTTATAGTTAAAGGGTAGTCTGCTACAAATCCTTTTGCAAACACTTCCTGGTAAACTTCACGGGCCTTTTGTGGTTCAGTAAAATAGTCGAAGAAGTCAGTGCCAGTCAGTTTTTCGCGGGTCATACCTGTAATACTAGCCATCGCTTCATTCATGTCAGTGATCTTACCTTCAGTGCTGATAGTTACGAGGGGGTCCAGGCTGGCTTCTATCAAGCTTCTGGCATATTGAGATTTCTGTGTGTTCGTAGTTTCCACTTTATTTTTTTAAGGTTTTGCTTTTATCAATGCCATTTGCTCCGGGAGTCATCGGTGTCCCGATGTCTTCAATCGAGATCCGTCTTTTATCTTTTAGTTGTCTGAAATGCGAAGGAGTGAGACCTGTAACTTTTTTAAATTGAGTGGATAAATGAGCAACACTGCTGTAATTCATCTTCCAGGCGATCTCTGTAATGTTCAACTCATCATAAATGATCAATTCTTTTATCCGTTCAATTTTATGGGCAATGATGAATTGCTCGATCGAGGTTCCCTGGACCTCTGAGAACAAATTTGCCAGGTACGTATAATTGTGGCTTAATTTTTCACTCAAATGATCAGAGAAATTTGTTTTAATGTTTTCATCTGAATGATGAACCATTTCAATAACGGTAGTTTTAATTTTTTCGATCAGTATAGCTTTTTTGTCGTCCATTAATTCAAATCCTGAGATCAACAATGCGGCTTTCATTTGCTCACGTTGCTCCGTAGAAATATTCTCCATGATCTCTACCTCACCCAGATCGACGACGATAAAATGCAGCCCAAGCTTTCTCAGCTCCTCTTTCACCGCCATTTTACAGCGGTTGCTTACCATGTGTTTAATGAATATTTTCAAATAGCTCCTCTTTTTATAACGGGTACTGCTAAAGTTGAGTCATTTTGCCCCAGGAGATGTTATATAATGCTTCAAAAAAGTTACACAATTCACACATTAATTGAATTCAGGTGAATTAGTTGAGGTTAAGTACGGCGTTTTTATTAAGGACAGTCATTACCACCCAGATGAAAATATGTAGTCAGTAATTTAATTCCCATTTATATCACTTAAAAAAAATGATTTTTTGCCAACAAGCTCTAAAAAATTCACCAGGTGAGTATTGAATGCAGTTGGATTTTCAAGATTGCTTAGATGACCTGCATGTTGAATAATTTCCAATTTCGAATTAAACATCTTTTCATGCATCTGCTGCGCGGCGGCAATTGGTGTTATTTTATCTTCTTTACCAACCATGATAAGTACGGGAATATTTATTTCCGGTAGCTGGTCACAGGTCTCTTTGCGTTCTGCCATAGCATGCAGGGTATTGCAAAGTGATTGCTTTGTAGTACTTATGATCATCTCCTTTACTGCAGCAATTACATTTTTCTTTTTTGTGTAAGATTTCGGTGCAAAAAGTTTTTTTATACTTTCATCAGCATACTGTTCTACTCCTTTTTCTTTAATGCTGATAATTGCCTGGCACCTGTTCTCTTTTATTTCGGGTGTATCAGCTATGCATTGTGTGTCATTTAAAATAAGCCCATCAAAACGATCGGGATGTTTTAGAACTGCATTTAGTGCTATGTATCCACCCAGGGATAAACCACACAGGATCGATCTTTCAATCCCTAATTTTTCCATGAGACGGAGAAGATCAGTGACAAAAAGTTCTATAAAGAATTCATCAATACCCTGATCAGAGTTTCCATGTCCGCGGATATCATACGCTATTACCCTGTAATTCTCCTTTAATGCTTCTGCCTGTGTATCCCACATAGATTTATTTAACGGAAATCCATGGATGAAGATGATAACAGGCGCATCATCGGGTCCATGATCATTATAACTGACCGAAAGGTTATTTATACTTATGCTGATATTATTACCAATACTACGCATGATATTATTATTGAGTAATGATTAATTTATTATCATTCAAAATTGAACACTCATTCAGGCAGAAGTGTTACACGGTTCTTTAAATAAATTATATAATTCACACATTTAGTGAATCGGACGGATCCACATGAATATTAATTGCGTTCCTTTTTGCTAATGACAAATATGATATATACAAGTATCACCATTCCAATTGTGGCAAGAGTTATCCCCACCAGTACAGGAGTTATTTTCAGTGCTATGATTAAATTTTGAATAATGTTTTTTGCTTTTTAGATTATAATTCACAATGATTTCAAATACTTCACCAAATCCTCTTTAACTCAACTAAAATAACTGGATAAAAGAATAAATGCTGAAATCCATAAAATAGTTGAAAAGACAAGGGGAACAATAAAGCCAGCGTAAGTATATCGTTTCATAATTTTATTTTTATTCTGTAGTTATATGACAAACCATTTATTTTTTAAACACGAAGATTTTTCAAAGAGCCTAATACTCCGAATGCCTGCAGCAGCCAGATAACAACAACGATCACGGCAACTACATTGAGGATGTTTTTGATCTTTCGATCCATGGGTACATAATTGTTGATAAGCCAGAGAAGAACACCAACAACAACTAATACAATTAAAATGGTAAGCAGGGGCATAATAATGATTTTTTAAATGATATAGGTAAAGGTCTGCTACTTGCTAAGTATAATTGTTATACAATCATTGAAATAAGTTACATCATTCATATATACTTACTTAAACCTGTGAATCTTACAACTATTCTTTTTAATTGTATAACACTGATGCGAACAAAGAGGATCATCTTTGCTGATCGTTTAATATAAGTTGACATAGTATTACTTGATAAGTCCTTTAGCGGCTTTTGCAACTACTGCATGTTTCTTACCAATAAAAGTTTCAAATGAAAAAAATAGTTACTTTCTTTTTAGTTGTTTTTGTTTTTACCAGTTGCGCAGAAAACATGGTAACGGGTCGCAAACAATTAAGCCTGGTATCGGAGTCGGAATTACAAGCCATGGCCAAAGAAGAATACCGAACCTTTTTGACTACCAATAGTGTTGTCAACGCAAGCACCAATAAAGATGCTGAAATGGTTCGACGTGTGGGATCCCGTATTGCTGCTGCTATTAAAATATATTATGATAGTAAAGGGCAAACGTCGATACTGGAAGGATACCAGTGGGAATTTAACCTGGTAGATAATAAAGATGTCAACGCATGGTGCATGCCCGGCGGGAAAGTGGTAGTATATACCGGTTTATTACCCATTACAAGAAACGAACCTGCATTGGCTGTTGTAATAGGACATGAAATTGCCCACGCAGTTGCACAACATGGCAGCGAAAGAATGAGCCAGGCTTTATTGCAGCAGTTGGGTGGGGTTGCTCTACAGGTAGCTGTGTCAAGTAAGCCAGCCGAAACACAAAGTCTTTTTATGACGGCTTATGGTATTGGAAGCACCGTTGGGGGAACATTACCTTTTTCACGCAAAGAAGAAACAGAAGCGGATAAATTCGGATTGTACTTTTCAGCTATGGCAGGTTATAATCCACAGGAAGCAATTCCATTCTGGGAAAGGATGGCTGCAGCCGGTGGAGCAAAACCACCTGAGTTTTTAAGTAGTCATCCCTCTGATGAAACAAGAATTGCAAATATCAAATCTTATATGCCGCAGGCATTAAGCTTTTACAGTCCTGTAAGCAAAAAGCCGACATAATTCAAGGACATAATACCATCGGTAAGTAAACCTGGATGTTTGAATGCTATCAATTCTTCCGGTGTTTGTCTAGCATTTAGCATCATAATTGCATAGAAATATAAAACAGTTTATATATAAAATAAAAAATGATTTAACAATGAAAACAATTAAGATTTTACTTACTGGATTTTTTATGGCAACTATTATTTTAGCTGGCTGTAAAACAATGAATAAATCACAAAAGGGGGCGGTAATAGGAGCGGCAGGTGGCGCAGCAGCAGGTGCAGTTATTGGTAAAGCGGCGGGTAACACAGCGATGGGTGCTATTATTGGAGCTGCTGCAGGTGGAGTGACCGGTGCAGTTATTGGGCGTAAGATGGATAAACAGGCAGAAGAAATCAAAAAAGAGATCCCGGATGCTGAAGTGGTAAGAGTGGCAGAAGGAATCGTAATTGAATTTAAAAGTCAGATCTTATTTGGCTTCGATCAATCCAATCTTACACCAGAAGCCAAAGCGAACTTAGATAAACTTGTAGCCATTCTGCAAAAATATCCTGATACGAATATCGAGGTACAGGGGCATACAGACAGTAAAGGAACTACTAATTATAACCAGAAATTATCAGAACAAAGAGCTTCCGCTGTTTCCTATTATTTATCAGGAAAAGGGATCGCTACTTCACGACTCACTATTATTGGCTTTGGTGAAACGCTGCCCAGGTATACCAATGATACAGAGGAGGGCCAATCACAAAATCGCCGGGTGGATTTCCTTATTTCTGCCAATGAAAAGATGAAAGCCGAAGCAGCCAAAGAAGCACAAAAAAATTGAGGCATGTAATAAAATGGCACCTACTATTTATTATCTATGAAAGACATAATTTTTATCAGCATAAAAAACTAAAAAAAATGAAAACAAAGATCTGTTTAATAGCAATAATGATTTTGGGAACAATTTTTTCCCAGGCCCAGGAAAAAACATCCCCTACTGGCGGTACAAGTTTTGGTATTCGTGCAGGAGTAAACTTTCAGAATATTAATGGGAAGGATGAAAACGATGAAAAATTAAAAAATGATATGTTGACCGGCTTTAATATTGGTATCAATGCGGAAATTCCGGTGGGTGTTGATTTTTATTTTCAACCAGGCTTACTTTATACAATTAAAGGTGCAAAAAGCGAAGATGTTATACTTGGTCAGCCATTTAATACAACTTTAAAAATTTCCTACCTGGAAGTACCTCTTAATTTTCTTTACAAACCCTTGCTTGGAACCGGGCACCTGATACTTGGCTTTGGTCCTTATGTTGCATTTGGCATTGGTGGTAAAGCAACATATGAAGGGGGCGGATCCAGCCTGACCGAAAAAATAAAGTTTCAAAAAACAGTGCAGAGTTCCGATCCGGATGATGTAGTTTATATCAGGCCGATGGATGCAGGAGCCAACCTGCTCGTTGGTTATGAATTTGGCAATAGAGTTTCTTTTCAATTAAATACACAATTAGGCCTTACGAAGATCAACCCGGAATACGAAGGTGCATCGAATGATAATTCATCCGCCAAAAACACTGGATTTGGTTTGTCTTTAGGATTCAGGTTTTAAAAATAATATTATGAAAAAGTTTTTTTTATTAAGTACCGGGTTCATTTTTAGTTTAACGATGATCGCCCAGGGAAACAGTAGTGATAAGGGGAAGGAAAAAGATAAATCAAAAAATGAAAAAACTGCAAAGCAGGTAAATAGCGAACAAAAAGAGAAAGAAGCAAAAGAAAAGAAACAGCAAGATGAACATAATAAAAAGATCTGGGATGGTACTTCAGATAAAAGCGGCAAAGGGCCGGTACTTTCTAAAAATCAACCGTCTAAGGTAAGAGCTGCATTTCAAAGAGATTATCCTAATGCAGTCAATGTTAGCTGGAGTAAATACCGTGGTGATTGGACAGCAAGCTTTGGAAATGGACTGTACCGGTCAACTGCAGTGTACCATGCAAATGGTGAAAGAAGAGACACAAGAACACCGGTAACAAGAAATGAAATGCCACGAAATATTTTTGAATCTATTTATAAAAGCCATCCCGGAACGTCGCTGGAAGATATTATAAAGATCGAAGTGCCAAATGCTGCAAAAGATATTTTCCGGATCAAAGACATTTTAGGAGGGAAAGCAACCTATTTTTATTATAATAGCGATGGGCAACTGGTAAAATATAATTATTGATTTTGAAAACCAGCGCCACCCTGATTAATCAAGGTGGCTTTTTTCACTCATGTATTTACGCAGGTAAAGAATCTATAAAGAAACCGGGTATGGAGAATTTTAAGTAAATTCAAGATGGTTTTGTCGGCAGCAAGGTATCATGACTCATTAACAGGAATTAAAAATCGGGATCATTTACTAACAAAACGGGTCTTTTGAAATTATACATTAAAAACATGGTTTGTATCCGCTGCAAAATGGTAGTGAAAGCGGAACTGGAAAAATTGGGATTGCATTATATCGTTGTGGAATTGGGCGAAGCGGAAATAATGGAAAGTATTTCAGAGGAACAGCATGATCAGTTCAAAGAGGCTTTACTGAAATCGGGTCTTGAATTACTGGATAACAAAAAAAGTGTGTTGATCCAGAAAATAAAAAATGTTATTATTGAATTGATCCATTATTCAGGAGAACCGCTGGCGATCAATTTTTCTGATCATTTAAGCCAAAAATTAAATCATAATTACACGTATCTCGCCAACCTGTTTTCGGAAGTGCAGGGAACTACAATAGAACAATTCATTATTGCACACAAAATTGAACGGGTAAAAGAATTGCTGGTTTATAATGAACTTAACCTTACTGAAATTGCCTACCTGATGCATTACAGCAGTGTGGGACATCTTTCCGCCCAGTTCAAGAAAGTAACGGGGCTCACTCCATCACACTTCAAACAGCTTCGTGAGAAAAGACGCAATATGCTTGAAAACCTGTGAAAGATGTAACATTCTCCTGTAGTCCTGTAACAGTTTTGAAACTAAATGAGCTCATCTTGATATAAAATAGTATAAATATTCTTTTATGACAATTTATCAATATTTACCTTTTATTATGATAGCGTTACTAATGGGCTCTATAATCCGTTCCCTTTTTTTTAAGAAAAAAGATCGGCCGGTCGAATTATTCGTTGAAGGACTTAGATACGAGAATGACGGGCATTTTGATGAAGCCATTATGAACTACGAAAATGCACTGAGTGAAGTAAAAAAGAACAGGTTTCACCGCGAGCTGGAAAATAGAATTATCCAAAAGCTTAAAGTATTACATACGATCAGTGAATACAGGAAAAATATTCAGTTTATACGGTAATATGCTGCGAATAATTTTAATGCCTGAACTTCCGGATGGATTTTATTTATTCCACAATTCAAAAACGGAAAAAATAAAATTGGAAATGTATAAGTCACACATATAATTTATTTTCTATAGCGTTGGTTTTGGTTTACAGTCCCTGTCTTTACAGGGACTCTTCATTTGGATCACTTATTTTTTACTGCAATATGTGAATGATATAAACTTTTTATTCAATTGTGTAACATTCACGGAGAAAAAGAAATTCATCTTTACAATAAATTATTTGAAAAAATAAAATTTAGAATAAAATGACAAACATTATCGAATTAAAGGGAAACTGGAATGAGCAGAAAGGAAAACTCAAACAAAAATTTGCAATACTCGTAGATAATGACCTGCTGTTTGCAGCTGGCAAGAAAGAAGAAATGTTAGGAAAGCTCCAGGTTAAACTGGGAAAGACCAAAGAGGAACTGCATAAAATAATTGGATCGCTGTAAATACCCCAAGATTAAATCTTAACATACAAAGTCATGAATAATTTATTGTACATCGTTGCTGTGATCCTTATCATTGGTTGGCTGCTGGGGTATTTTGCCTTTCATGCAGGTGGTATCATTCATGTGTTGCTTGTTATTGCGGTAATAGTCATATTACTGCGGGTTATCCAGGGAAAGAAAATTATGTAGAATTTACTGTGTGTAATGATATGTGTGAATTATATAAGATAAACATAAAATCCTATAATGATCGCAGCGAACCAGCTACTTATCTTTAATATAGCAATATAGCTTTTAGCGGATAAAATTAAAGGGCTGGATTTTTATCCTGGCCCTTTTTTCTACCTTAATAGTTTGTTTCATCATTAAAGTTAAATGTAAGAAAGATCACTTCCGCCGTTGGAAATAATAAAAAGCATCATTATGAAAGAACAAGATAAAAAAGCGGATAGTTCCGAGCTGGAGAAATCAAAAGCACATATCATCGTTGAAATCATTGAGTACATGACGAATTCTGTAGTGATCAAAACGATCATCAAAAAGTCCACAGGCAATATAAGCGTCATGTCTTTTGACAGTGGCGAAGGGTTAACAGAGAAGACCTCCCCATTTGACACGTTTGTACAGATCCTGGAAGGCAAGGCGGAGATCGTTATTGATAAAGAATCCAATTTACTCGAATCAGGCCAGGGGATAATAATACCTGCACATTCACCAAATTTCATAAAACCCAACGGCCGGTTTAAAATGATCTCGACCATTATTAAAAGCGGATATGAGTAAACACAAATTTCTGTAATTAATTATAGTACGGGCTGGTCATCATATAGACGACAACTCCATTACAGCTACATACAACCAGACAACATGTGATCTTTACCAATTTGTATTTTACGGCCATTCAAAAGTCCAGATCAACTTCCGGTTTTATCCAGCTTAAAAAAGTTACCGCCACAAAAACAATAACTGAAAACAGTATCATTAGTGTTTTTACTTCTTAACATCATCCCTCCAGACTGGAATATGACATGTTTTGCGCCGTTTGTATGAAGCATGGCTATAGGTGCCGGCCTACCAACAAATAAACATGTAGGCCATTGACGAAAATGAAATAAGGATATACCCCATAAGGTCAATAGAATTACCACGGATGATCTAAATTTCTCAAGCTATACATACAATAGGGACAAGCGATTTATTCCGGCTAGCTGTATGTTGAATTTTAAAATTTATTCTTCCTGCAACGCCCTTATTTTTTTCAAACAACAGGATGAATCTTGTTCCCTTGCCTGCCATCGATTCTACTTTTACATCTATTTGATTTGACAGAAGAATATCTTTTGTTGCCGCCAACCCAATTCCTATACCACCGGGTTTATTGGTAAAATATGGATTGAATATAAATGGCAAATGCTCTTTGCTTATTCCGCAGCCATTATCCTGGATAGATATCGCATGCCTTCCCCTGATCAATTTTGTATTAAGTCTTAGTTCTCCTTTTTCTGAAGGCATAGCGTCAATAGCATTGATGATAATATTTGTCAACGCAATTTTTATTTTTGGCCTATCCATTTTTACTTTGAGATCATAGGGAGCATAGTTTCTTTTAACCGCAACATTTTTAAGAACCAGCTTGTCACTTGCCATTTCGATCACATCATCAAGCAATTGATGAATAGAATGTTTTTCCGTTTGTATGTCCTCCTTCTTTTGTCCTTTTAAAATGTCATTTATCAGGTCGTTGATCTTTGCCGAACTGCGTTTAATAATATCTATATACATTCTGTCATTATCATCCAATATTTTGGATTCAAGCAGATGAACAGCTAAGACGATATTGGTGAGTGGATTTCTCAATTCATGAGCAAGGACAGAAACAATCGGGACGGGAGGGTCATTCCAAATTGCCTGTGTTGTACTTTTTTGAGGGGAAATTGTAAGCGAGTTCATTTTGAGCGGGGTTTAAATGAGACTTTAGTAAGGTAGATGCATTTATTCCCGAAATTGTTATAGGACTATATAGAAATGTTACAAAATTCACACCTTTCATTCAATTGTGACATTTAACAGACAATTGCTGATTGATCGATCAACCTAAGAAAAGATTTCAAATGTTGTCGCAGAACTTTCAACTTGTTACGAAGTAGCAAGGCAAATTCCTAAAGATAAAGTAACCTCATATGGTGCTATAGCTGCATGTCCTGGTACAAAAAAAGGAAGGATCAATCCTGCTAAAGGAATATGTGTTCCAAGAATAATGTAATAAATGGTTTTGCTTATCCCTTCTCCACCATATACGGTATTGCCGGTAAATAAGTGATGACATATATAACTTACAAGAAAGGAATGGACAAGATCCTTGCTGTTATCATCATTCTTTTGGGGACCAAATACCTTTTATTTTTTACAGACCTAAAATGTTGCGAAGCAATTTCCATCAACTGAGGTCTTATCACCGATCTTATCTTACATCTTTCTTTTTATTGAAGATTATTTGTAAGCGCCCGCAGGTACTGAAACTTTATTTTTCAACTGCTTATGCTCTTCAAAATCTGTTATGTTTTGTAAAGTGACGATGGCTATTTGGGTCAGTGCTTCATCAGTTAAAAAGCCCTGGTGCGAAGTTATCAGCACATTTGGGAAACCTAATAGCCTTACCAATACATCATCTGTTATAATGTTTTCATTCAAATCGTGAAAGAAAAGTTTTTCTTCCTGTTCATACACATCAAGACCCAAATAACCCAATTTCCCATTTTTTAAAGCGGTGATAACAGCCATTGTATCTACCAATGCACCACGACTTGTATTGATAAGCATGGCACCGTTTTTCATGATCTCTAATGTGTCGCTATTTATAACATGCTTTGTTTGTTCTGTCAGCGGACAATGAAGCGACAGTATATCGCTTTGTTGCAATACCTCCTGTCGTGTCAAATATTTTATACCAAGAGCTTCCAGTTCTTTATTAACAACAATATCGAAAGCTACAACTTTACAACCGAGCCCCTGCATGATACGTGCAAAGCACTGACCTATTTTCCCGGTGCCGATCACTCCCACCGTTTTGCCATATAAATCGAATCCTGTCAGCCTGTCGAGAGAAAAATTTCCTTCTCTTACCCTGTTATACGCTTTGTGTGTTTTTCGGTTGAGTGTCATTATCAAAGCCAGGGCATGTTCGGCTACTGCATGTGGCGAATAAACTGGTACTCTTACTACAGTTATATTATTTTCCACTGCGGCCACAACATCCACATTATTAAAACCAGCACAGCGTTGTGCGATAATTTTTACTCCCATTTCGTTTAACGTATTCAACACACCTTTATTCAATTGATCGTTGACAAAAGCACATACCGCATTACAACCCCTGGTAAGGGTTGCCGTCTGCTCATTTAACCGGGCTTCAAAAAAAAGTATTTCGTGCTGTTTGTTGTAGCGTTCAAAGTATTCCTTATCGTAAGGCTGTGTAGAGAAAAAAGCAATTTTCATTTAGTAAAGCTACAGCTTGTAAACATGAATTAATATTCTTTGATCGTTAATACAGTAACAAAATTTGTCCTGGCAAAATGCGTCTACAGGTTTAATTTTTTAGTCCATAGGGATCTTCGCCATAATCAGATTTCTTATTACAAAAAAATAACTCGTTCAGCTCTCTTTACATGAACAGCCCCTTTTTACGGGAGGGCCAGGGAATAATAATACCTGCCCATGCACCAAATTTCATTAAACCTAACGGACGGTTTAAAATGATCCCGACCATTATTAAAAGAGGTTATGAGTAATCATCCTTTTTCAAGTCTATGCAAATCCTAACTCTTCGGCATTAGTTTTAGACTAAAACTTTGCGCCAAGACTTATTCCAAATAACCCAACTGCTTTTTTTTCATCTAAGCTCATGTCGCTTTGGAGATTCATTTTATAACCTATGCTTGCAGTTGGAGTAATAAAAAACATATCATTAATAAGGATCATATAACCTGTTTGTAAAGAAGGAATGAAGATCATGGAAGTATGGGACTCAATATTGAGTGTTTGTGTTTTCATCCCTACTTTATAGGTAAACAGATCTGCTTTTGCTCCAATAAAAAAACCATGTGGCTTTAGCAGTATATAATAACGGTAGCCCAATCCAGCTCCCAGCCCTCCGTTATTCAGATTATAATAAAAAGCAGCCGTAGGATCGCCTGCCATATAATAACCGATCGTAGCATGAAAGGAGTGATGAAGCTTTGCATTGGTAGCCAGGTGGAGCCCGATAAACTTTCCGTCCTCATACCATTGAAACTCAGCGCCAATATCGGTGGTGTTATATCCAACTTCCATTTGTGCATGGGACGTATTAAAAAGAAAAACAATGAAAAAAATGGTGGTTGCTTTTTTCATGAATTGAATTTGCAACAAGATAAAAATTTATATGACAAATAAAAAGCGCTGGAATTTATATAGGGAATGTTCGAAAGTCTCTCCGCCTGCGGCAGAAGATTTAGTGGGGATTTAGAACTTAGGACAATTGAGTTTCTTTAAACTCCTGTCAACAGGTTTTTTGATATAGATGAGAGAAAGCTCAATACCACCGCGCATATTTGATGCTGGTTGCAGGCTTGAAATATTTACATCGTATGAAGCGCCGAATTGAACATCACCAAATTCCAAACCTATATAGGGAATGAGTGCATCCGTAACATTATTAAATCTTGCCCATGCCCCCATATAAACGTTAACAGGGTTTTCTTCATCATAATTAATATTCATTGCATAGGCGCCGCCAAACATCAGGTTGTTGGCATTTGCCTGGAAACTATAGTTGGCGCTAAAATGAAAAGCATTGTATTGATTAGTCGGCAACCGACCGCCTGCCTGCAAGGTTGTTCTTGAATTCAAATAAAACTCGCCGCCCTGGAAAGTTTCTTTAGGGCGATTGATATGATACATTGATGCGCCGAGATAAACATTATTATAGCCATTGGTGCTTCCATTATATAATATACCGGCATTAATATCGAGATATTTTACCTCCAGGTTATTTTGGGGGAAGATCTCACTTGTCTGACCGGTAAAGCCCAGCGCTGTCAATTCATCTTCAAAATCAAGGATACTTACATTGAGTCTTTTATCTGTGTATGATCCCTGGAAACCTACGCCGATCTGGTGATAGCCATCTTCATCTAGTCCCTTATGGTAGGCTGTTGAAAGAGAAAATTGGTTGGTAGCTAAAGCACCATTGCCATTTTTATCATTCAGAAATAATACGCCAAAGCCCCAGCGATCAATATCAGGTAAATTATTTGACAATAAATGAAAGTCTGCAGAAGCTGTTGAAGTAACAAAAGCATTATTGATAGAAGGCCATTGGTTCCTGTAATTGCCGGCGAGCCGGAAGGTACCATCAAACTTCCCGGTTAATGCCGGGTTCAAGGTAAGTGGCGAAGCAAAAAATTGAGAAAAATTTGGATCCTGTGCCAACGACACGGAAACAAAGCTTGTAAATAACAATAGGGTCAAGAGTGGTTTCTTCATCACAAATAAATAAGAAGAGTAAATGTACATTTTTTCAGAGACCTGTGAAACTTAAAATTAGCTGTTTTTTAGCTCTGGCTTTTACTGCT
>Ga0193738_1000682_pt1 | contig 15783 bp, 14 predicted proteins | sample L2a1metaG_FD_144927 | JGI IMG/M metagenome (GOLD analysis project Ga0193738, IMG submission 144927) | Soil microbial communities from a riparian zone of the East river system, Colorado, United States - L2a1 | ecosystem: Environmental > Terrestrial > Soil > Riparian zone | place: USA: East River...
CTGGGCCCGGCGCGCTTATCGCAACCTGATCTACTTCCATGAGGCCGAGAAAGGTGGCCACTTCGCCGCGTGGGAACAACCGCAATCATTTGCTGAAGAACTACGTGCTGCATTTAGATCATTGCGTTAGTTATGGCGAAGGTCAACGAGGGCTACAACCCATGAGGCAGCATACAAAGCAAGATAGTTTAATGTTTCATAAATGAATTTAATTGTTACGTACCAATAAAATGAAAACAAAAAAAGACATCCCCATCATTATTGCTGTAGCCGGATTTATTGCACTTTCTTTCTACACCTTGGCTGTCACGGAGAACTCAGGAATCAAACGCACAGACCTTCAGAGGCACAACCTCAGCATTCCCCGACGCGAAGTCATCCAAACACGCGTTGACTTTGATCCCGGCTCGGCGTTCGGCATGCACTCGCACCCGGGTGAAGAGATTGTCTATGTCATTGAGGGCGTCCTGGAATATGAAATTGAAGGTAAGCCACCAGTGACACTCAAAGCTGGTGACGTATTGTTTATTCCAGCCAGAACGAATCACGCAGCGAGGAATGTCGGTAGCACCAATGGGGCTGAGCTCGCCACGTATATCGTCGAAAAAGGGAAGCCACTCGTGGTTATGGCCAAGTAAGTGACGGGTGAAGTAATCAATGATTTTCTTCTGAATGCAAACATCACCCCGATAACAATACCTCGACCTTTAGCGGTCGAGGTAAACTTACCAGCGCGTGTATGATAGTTTTATCAAACCGAGTTCAATCTGAGCATACCATTGTGTTCCTATACGGATGTTTGAAATGAGACTCTCTTTTCAGATATACTGGAAAATGTTCGCGAGTTACTTAGCTTCGAGATCCGTACTAATGGAGATACTTTCCCAGGCTGAAACTTCTTTTTGCATAATATCAGTTTTTATTCTGAAAGCTGCTACAGCATCTTTTCCAATTGGTAAATGGACTGGTGGGTTTTTACTTTCTGCCAGTTGAATAATTACCTGTGCTAGTTTGGAAGGGTCACCTGGTTGATTACCATTAAGCTGGCTGATACCCACCCTAACATTTCCGACTGTTTCCTTATAGTCGTCTATGATTAATTTAGAAGATTGATACGATTCACTGGACGCGAAACTTGTTCTAAATACCCCGGGAGCAACGGAAGTAACGTGAATACCCAGCGGCTTTACTTCAAGTGAAAGTCCTTCCGATATGCCTTCTACTGCAAATTTTGTTGAGCCATAAATGCCAAACCCAGGTACCGAGGCAACGTAACCAAAGAGTGAGGAAATATTGATGATGTGACCTGAACCTTGACTACGCATGTGAGGAACGACAGCCCGCGTGACATTCAGTAGTCCAAAAACGTTGGTATCATATTGATTCTTGACTTCTTCATTTGAAGCTTCTTCCGTGGCGCCAAGCAATCCATAACCTGCGCTATTCACCAACACATCAATTCTCCCAAACCTGTTGATCGCTTTTTCAACCCCGATTTTAACCTCCTGCTCTTTCGTTACATCTAGTTGCACGATAAGTACCCTGTCTGTCTCTATGAATCTTGCCGCAAATTCTTTTTGATTTTTCCTTACGGTTGCCACTACATTATCTCCATTAGCAATAGCAGCTTTGGCGATTTCTAAACCGAGCCCCTTCGAAGCTCCGGTGATAAACCATACTTTCTGTTCCATTTTGATACTTTTTGTTTTTTAATAATTTCTTGTTTGTAAAGCTGCAATACAGCTTGCGCGTCATTTATTTTGGAATCCACATCTGGTTGCTTCTAACTAAGTCTTCAAACTGATCATCCGAACGTAAATGCAAAACCACCATGCTTTTGAGCCTTTTTAATTTTTTAGATTTTTAAAGGCAGCTTTTGCAAACCTATTCCTTTCATGAGGCTATTGCCAAGCAATAAATAGGCTAAACGGACCAAGTTCAACTTGAACCAGTCTGTTTCAAACGGGAAAAATCAGAATGAAAAATTAATTAAAGAAGGGAAGTCAATATGCCAGGAATAGGATAAGCATTCGTACCCTAAAGACTTTCCGCGAATAGGATTCCCGTGGAAAATAAGTTAAGAACAGTGAATTGTGCAATGAATGCCCGGATGTGTCCATTTATCGTCAGCGGCCACTCTGCTAGTTTTGAACAATGTTTTCCTTTTTCCGACCGACTTGATGATTAGCAACTATTTTTATGAATCATAGACAAAACGCACATTTACTTAAAAGGACAAGGAAATACATTCGAAAGGTATTCAGGAAGAAGAGGGCACGTGTATTACTCTTTCATAACAGGACGCATATCGGGTCTGTAGTGAAGATAGCCTATAAGATGGCGAGGAAATATTCCCTGAATGCAGACGATCATTTGGTTCTCCTCCTTTCTGCCTGGTTTCATAACGTTGGTTACATAAGCAAAACTTCTAATTATGAAAACGGCAGTGCCGAAAGGGCTGAAAAGTTCTTAAAGAAAAGAAGAGTACGAAATGATATTATCGAAAGAGTAAAGGCAACCATTCAGTCCACCGCTGCCAAACATCAGCCAACTGAACTAATTGAGCAAATCCTGGCAGACGCAGATCAGTTTTACCTGGGCAGGAAGAAATTCTTATCAAATACCAACCTGCTCCGAAAGGAGCATGAATGGCTGGAAGGTAAGAAAATATCTAAGGAGACATGGTATAAGCGGACTATTGACTTTATACAATCCCATTCGTTTCATACTGAATATGCCCGAGAGCACCTTGCTAATGGAGTGAGCAACAATCTTGCAAAGCTAATAGATAAACTACCTCAACCCGATCAACAACTCGCAAAAGTAAAACCCTTTATTTGATTTTATTATGAAAAAAATTCTTGTACCCACTGATTTTTCCGAAGCTTCCCAATGGGCGGTAGAAGTAGCCACCGGTATAGCACAGAAATCAAAAGCAGAAATTGTCCTACTTCACGTCGTAGAAGAACCAACCAAACAATCCTTTAGTGTGGCAGGGGAATGGGACCAGCACCAGGATTGGGAAGAAAAAATATTTACACTGGAGCTTATAAAAAGAAGCACAAAGGATCTCAATAAGGTGGGGTTGGAGATTCAAGACAAAGGTGTTGAGGTGTCTATGGAGTTAAGGATTGGAAACCCCTATCATGGAATCAGCTCCATTATCAGCGAGCGTCAAGTTGATTTGGTTGTCATGGGAACATTCGGACATACGAGGCTGGAAAGAATTTTCCTGGGATCAAATACAGAAAAAGTTATCAGGCGGTCCAGGTGCCCCGTGTTAACCGTTTACGAACGTCCTGGCTCGCAGAACTTCAAAAACATCGTCTACGCAACGTGCACTAATACGGATGAAACTCCCTTTTCAAAAGTATTGAAACTTGCACAACAGCTGTATGACTCCACGATCCATTTAGTGAGAGTCAACACACCTTCCAATTTCTTGCCCGACCGGCACATCAAAAAGTCCATGCAAGCATTTGCAGATCGGCTACATTTGGAAAATTATACCGTCAATATTTTCAATGACACCACTGAGGAGGAAGGTATTCTAAATTTTGCTGAATCAATTCAGGCTGACCTTATTGGTCTTACCACACACGCCCGTTCAGGCTTCGCTCACCTATTGACAAGGAGCGTTTCAGAAGGCATTGTGGATTATTCTAAGATGCCGGTGTTAACATATTTGGCTAACGACAAATCGTGAAGACAAAGAGCATTGTTTCTATTAGATTGCCTAGCTTTCCCATCAATACACAGGAGATTTTCACTTCCCAGGTGCCAACTCCTGTGACTAAACCTAACAACAACCTCACCCGCTGAGTTTGATTTCTGGCTGTTTTGCTGATTAAGGGTTGAACTTTACATAGACGGCCTATTATTCCATTTGTAGATCCGACACCTTTCAGTACAATATTTAAGTAACAAAGATGTTGTTGCGCTGGATTGAGATTCTCCTGAGAGGACTCGAAAATAACGGGGAAAGTATTGTATTAATTTTGTTGAAATCGCCTATCTCCAACGTTAGTTGGCGAGATCGGAGCTATTTCCCCGATAAAGGGAAGTTGGGATTGTAGCTGGATTCGGACTACGTGCTCGAGAAAACCTTCCACCTGGACAAACTGTGCCGCCTTAAGGGGTGACAGTCTTTTCTTTACTTTTTTGTAATACTTCTTATGCAGTCTTGCAAGAGCTTCATCGTTTTTGAAACAACGCGAAGTTATTTCAGCTACGTTGGCATCGGTGAGGGTTGGATAGGCAATGACATAATCATGAATGAGAAACAAGCGTTCCTCACCCAGCATCTTCCTCTTTTCTTCGTAGTCCTCATAGATTGCCCAAAAAGTCGATGCTTCTTTCCCTGACAGATTCATGGCTCGTTCGATAATTTGCTTCTTCTCAATGCCGTAGGAAGCTTCTAAAATTTGAACTTCATTTTTTATGGATTGGGCATTCGATAAGTGTAGGGTAAGGTGCAGGAATGCACCCGCTAGTAGTGTATATTTGTTTGTCATATTCATGATCTGTTTATTGATGATTCCCAATTGTAAGGGGTAGCGCTTAACATCCGATAAAGCTCTTCAGAATCGGTTTTCAAATAGGGTCCTTAATATTACAGTCCGCGAAGCTGCGACTCCTTTCCGCTTTCTTATTCTCATTGAAGAGCCTTTAAAGCTAGCATAAGGAGAAAAAGCGAAAGACCCATTAACATGCTGATCATTTTCCTTTTCATTGGTTTTATTTTAGAGGTTTTTTCTTTGAACGTTAACATGGTATAAAGCTGGACTAAAAAACTAAAAGTTGCGATGTTAAAATAAAGGGAGTCGTTGTACTAATAAAGGCTATCGTTTTGGTTTACTTCTTACCTGTATCATAGACTATTTGCCGGGAGTCGAGGTCTTTTATAGGCCTACATATATTGAAATGTTTCCGACTTCATGACGGGTTTGTTCTTTGATCATGGCATATAGATCCCGCTGCGTAAAAGTGATGCTTATCTTTTTTAATGTAAGAACGAGGCCATAGTCCAGGGCGCACCCGATAGGATTAAGTGTCCGCGGAGACGCGGGTGTAATAACCTCATCATTTCGATCTAGTTCTACTTGCTCTGGTCTGAATGTGCCGCCTTGCACGTGTGCATTTCTAAGCACAAAATCCAGGGATGGACGCACAATAGCATATATCTGCCAGTTTTCTGTTCTCTTGCCCTGTTGCACATATTGTGTCAAGTATCCATTAAAGTAGGGGTTCATTTTCCCGATCCGCAGCAATGTGTAAACAGAGAGAGCTGTAAGGGACGTGCCGGTATATGATTTAACTCCTCCAATGTATTCGATGCTTTTTTTAACATTGAAGAGCTGTTTTTCTGCAGTGAGATTGATATTCAGGAGGACAGCGGTCTTAAGTTGTGTATTCCATCCATGTGGCAGTTCATCGTGTATTAGTTTGTGCATTGCGTCCTGTGTTTCTTTGCCTAACGCTGTTGGTCCGAGCACACCAACAAGATATTCTGTTTGCAGACTATATTTCTTCAGGGGATTACTAGAATGACGTGTTCTCAACATAGCTATTGAACAAGCATAACGGTAATCCGACGGCACTATCGAAGGATTGCTTAAATCACCAGGAGTCATCATCGTCTGCATCATGCCCCAGCCAAAAGTATTGATACTTTCATCACCGGCGTTTAACATTAATCGTTCAGCAAAAACAGACTCGCCTTCTTTCTTGGTATACAATAAGTCCGCCCGAAAACCATGGGTGTAGGCTTTGTCAGAACCCGAAAAATGAATATTGATAAAATCGTTGTCTTCAGATATTTTTAGCATTGATGATGCAGGATCATCTTGGCAATAACCGGTCAGCGGTATAAAAGATAAGATAAGTGAGCAGATCGTTACATTAAAATTCATGTAACAAAACTATTCGCCTTACATATCAAAGGCGATTGATAAAATACGGTTTATATTGTATCAACTAGCCACTACGTTGAGCAATGTATGGCGCTGATGTTTCAGCTCTTATTATATAATCTTTGTCGTTTTTTCTACGCTGGTGTGCAAATTATTCAGCCACGCGCTATAGGAATGAAATGGGACCGCTACTAGCCCGGGAATGTTTTGAGATGAATGGTCAACGAGTTTGAATTAAATGACTAGTGTTAATTTAACATCTTGAATTGATGACACGTTAGTACAACGTTAATAAAACTTTAGATACAACTAGCCATTAAGATAAGAAGGGGAGTAAAAGTATACTCAGCAATGAAAAGAATAGAACTAAGAATTTTCTTTACATGACATATTCTAACTATTGCAACCAGCATTGGATTTTCTATGTCCGGGTCAGCCTGGCTGTTCGAGTGTTGAGTTTGTGCTTTGATGAATCTGTGTTCCATATTCATTCTGTTATGTAACTCATGGAATTGAATGAAAGCGTAACTTTTTCTTTTCTAAAATCTGAAAAGTTATGGCCTGTAGTATTTTTAAAGAATTTACTGAAGTGTGCAGGGTCAGAAAAGCCAAGGGAGTAGGCCACCTCTTTCATACACATTCTTGTATGCAGAGCCTTCCGCTTTGCCTCAAGTCCTACCCGTCGCCGAATGACATTGCCGGCGGAATAGCCGGTCATTTTTTTTGTGACTTCATTCAGGTAGTTGGGCGTAACCGAAAGGTTTGATGCGTACTCAGCCACCCTTCGTTCTGTCTTAAAGTTCTTTTCCAATAGAGACAGAAATGATTCTACGAGTTCTGTGTTGCGTGTTCTTATGCATGTTTCAGTCGATCCATCCCATTGATGACTTATATGAGTGATTAGAATCTCGACATAACAATTCAGTAATTCTGTCTTTAACAGCTCGGTGCTGACCAGTACAAGTTCAATTTGATTGATGAGTCCTTGAAATACGGATTTCACATGCTGAGGCAGGATAATTCCGTTCGAGCAAGAGAACGATTGCAGGAGGGCAACGAGAGGTAGTGAATTTACTTGCCGCTCGACACTTGCGAGAAAAGTGGTATCAAGCTTGACCGCATACCCTTGAATCTGGTCATTCGATTCGAACCTATGAACTTGTCCGGGACGCAGACAGATGATTTGATTATTTATGATTTCAGTTTTTTGGAGATCGATCCATTGGAAGCCTTCTCCTTGTGTAATCCAGATCAGTTCATAATAATTGGAGGGGCAGGGCTGATCATTCTTATCGGAAACTGATTGCCTGGATGAAAGTTTATGGATGGAACAAGGGGCTTCACTGGGCTTTGTGATTTTGCCGGTTGTGGAGGAGAAATAGAGAGGGTTCATGGGTTTGTTTTTCGAGGGGAGGTCCAAACCTCGTGCCACGCCTTTGATGTCTTGAATATGGAGTAGTTAGGTAGTTACGTCGTTTTGCTTTTTGATTCTTCTACGATATTTCGTGGTTCGCTGGAATGAATCACGAAATAAAGTGCTATAGTTTCGATACGATTGCCAATGATGCAGTCTCGACAGGTACGTCATCCAGAGCGGTTGCTGCATTATCAAAGGACTGTGTCAATGGAATGGGTGTTGCAAATTGATTTTGGTGCTGGTGAATTCTTACCTGTCTGCCGATAGACTGCCGATAGGCAGGCGCGAGGGATCTCCCGGAATCATGCGCTGTAACACGTTAGAAGGGTCCTTCGCGGTAAAGCTCAATGCTCTTAAGTAAATCCACGTCTTCCATTCCTTATGAGCAAGTCGTTATAAAAAGAGAAGACGCTCTGGATGACAATTTCAAAGGGCGTCGTACGCTGACTGCCTTCAATAGAAATGGATATCTTGACATTAGAAAATCGGAGTGGAAGAACCACCGGCAACAAAAGTCTTTATGGATTGAACGATAAGGAACGACATGCAAACGAAAACCCGCACTACCTTGTCTATGACGAGCTGAAGTCACACGAGGATATGACTGTGGATTATCTGAGATAGTTTGGTACTAATTTTTGCGCCATGTGAAAGGCCATATTTTCAGCATATACACCATAGGCGTCTACCAACGTTCCTTTAATGCCGGTATAGGAGGAAATTGCATAGAGCACACAGTTATCGTCGGGACTCGAATTTTCCTCAAAGCGGTAACATTCGTCAACGTTAAATTGCTCAGGAGCGATCCACAGATCTAATACGTAGCAAAAGACACATGTTGGCTCCTTTCTGAAATCCAATTTGTAACCTCTGTTCTTAAGGTCGGCCAAAGCATCTACCAATGATTCATATGTTTTCATAAGAGGGTCAATTTTAAAAGTTTATATATAAGCGACTAACTTTTCATTTGGTGCTGGGTTTCAGTTCCCCGATCCGTTTCTTAATGTATGAGAGCAGTGCTTTTCGGTTCGGGCTGGTTCTATTCTCTATATATGATCCCGATACGGTAAGACCGAGTGCAATACACTGCGATACCTCTAATTGGAGAAGCAAACCAAGACCGTAGCCAGCATTGAAATTATTCTTGACCTCGCTTGATATTTCGCTATTGGTTAATGAGTTTCCTTGAAATTCATATTGCTGTTTATTGGTAATTAATGTGGCATGGTCAGCCGCATTAATCAGCAACCGGCTAATGTGCATGGTTTCAAAGATGAATTGGTATTTTTCCGTTAGGTCAGGGAATTCGGCACTGGCACCTTCATCATTCCGATCATGAAGAACCATCCATAGATTGATGGCTTCAGACTCAGTCAATATAAGTGTAACCTGCCCATGACAAGAGAAATCGCTTATGATATCAAGGATTTCATGCACTTCATAACCAGGTCTTTTTGTAGGATCTCCAAGGTGAAAAATGAAATTATAATCTTTCCTGTCGAGAGGCTTAATGACATCAACAAGGAGACCACGCCACAATTCAGAGGCTCGAGTCACCATGGCCCAGTCTGAGAAAGCAATCACCCAGCAGTTTCTAAAAAGGCTCTTTAGGTCTTCGATGAACGATGTGATTTTATAATCAATCCAACTAGATTCGCTCACGGCTTTTTTTTGGCCATGGACAGTAAAGCTTTTAGGAAGTATAAAGCCGTTGAGTAAGTTGTTTATGGCCAGGCTGCGTATACCTAGTTTGGCAAAGAAATCTTCATTAATAGGTTTCCTGCGATCTCCGGAGGTTGGTATGAGGTGTTGAATCGGATATGAAGCCTCGTATTGACCAATGTAGTTGAAATACGAATTACATGAATGGTTCAGCCTTTGGATACTTCGTAGTAGGTTTGATAGTATGTTTTTTTTGGTGAACATATACTGGGGATTGTGATACCAATTTAAAGAGCGCTATTGCAGCATTTTATAAAATGAATTACCCAGGGTGAGTATTAGACACAGTCGTTCTTCGTGACTAATCATTCTATCTGTTATCAAGCCAGCGCAAAAAGCTTGTTACCTTTTCTTTTGACACAAGTAGTTTTTCTTTGGTTGGCACGGCGAGATTGACCAACAGTTTGCGGGCGAGATAATGCTCTACTTCTTTTATTGCATTAAAATTTATTAAGTACTGCCTGTTCAATCTGAAAAATTGTTTCTCCGGTAAAGAGTTTTGAATTTGCTCGAGTGAAGGATTCACCAAATACTCCTGCTTGTCAAAGCACATGATTACGGAGGCCTCATACTTAATATAGAAAAGAGCGATATTTTCTGTAAGAACATTGAAGTACTTATTGTTTTTAAAAACCAGAAAGCTCCTTTTGCCTGCTGACGAAGCAAGCTTTTCAAATACCTCAAGCAGGTCTGGAAGTTGATATTGCTGGAGGATATGATTAGTATCTCCTGTTTTTTTAAATACGCGAAGAGTATCAACTGAAGGCTTCAATGGGTATCCTTCGGAGTTTGAATTGTTGGTATTGGTTTGAATTTCCATTTTACTTGTGTTATTGATTAGATATTTTAAATTTTAATACTTTAGTGTCCATAGGCGCTAGTTTATTCTTTGGAGCCAGTTGAGAATAAGATTAGCCTCGTCTCTCCAGGCGGGGTGCCCAAAAACCAAGTGATTACGGCCCTTATACTCTTTATACTCGGTGATGGAATCACTCGTCTTATACCTACTGTAATTATTAAAATTGAGCGAAGGCGAAGTAAGTCGATCGCAGCTGCCGGAGATAAACAATAGCGGAAGATGTTTTTTATCAAAATGAATTTTTGATGCGCATTTGAATGCGTCCCTTATAACCAGTTTTGATTCAGGTGTGGCATATTTATAGAATGATTCTTTCTGTTCGTCGCAAGTCATTCCATTGGCAATTGTGTGTCTCCACCTCTTAAACGAGATCATGTAGGTTTCTTGCCTGGATGTAAAAAAGTCCATAGTCCGCCAGAGAGTTCTTAGTAATTGAAATTTTGATACACGGACACCTGCCGGGGGAAATGAATGCATAGCAACACCGGCGATTCCGAAGCCACGTTGTAATAGTAACTGTACAATCAGACCACCCAGGGAATGACCAATCATAATTGGTTTCTCGGGTAATGCGTTTACAATACCTGCGAAATAGTCGGTGAGAGTATTCAGTCGGGTTGATGCAATAGCGGGGTCGGGATGTCTGTTGCGCAATTCTTCAGGTGATGCTTCCTTGTGCGGCCAGGCGGGCGCTAAGCATTTATAACCTTTGTCTTCGAAATATGTTTTCCACTCATCCCAGCAATTACTCCCGATAAATGTGCCGGTTATGAAAACAATTGATTTCGTAGAGATGTTTGCCATGCTGATCATTTGACACTTTGCATGCCAAACGGGGCATTGCCGCAAATTCACTACGTTGTAATGGCTTAGCGATGGTGTTTTACATTTAGCCGCCGCTGAATATCGTTGCTTGGTCGAGTTGCCACGAAATAAAGCGGCGACTCCGGCCACTATTCAGGTTGAATGGACAAAGTTCTTCTCAAAGTGGTCATTGTTAAACTTGAAATTATATTTGCCTCTTAATAGGAGGACCTAGAATATGACTCTTAGTTAACTTTTGAAAGCAAAATAAAGTGGTACCTTCGGAATGGTTCCGACATTAAATTATTCTACTTCACGGATCATTTCTCCAGGCTTTCAATTTACTGGCTTATCAAAAATGACGATCATGATGAGATGTTTGATTATAGTATCCTTCGTTTGTTTGGGTTCTAATCTCTATTGCCAAACGCTTACGGGCCAAGAAACAGTGAGAGGCTATAACAGTGCTCAAAAGAAGCTGTTGGTGCTCAGTACCGCCAAGTTTATCAATATCATCACGCAAAATAGTTTGGACAGAGATAGTGTAATGTTAATATCACGCAACTTAACGGGGATACCTTTCCTTACCGCCCATACCGAAGACTATGAGCCTGCCGCAGTTGGAGACGATTTAATCAATGCTGGCAAAATTTCACAGGCGATTCAACTATTGAAGGGTTTGGAAGAAGATATGCGAATGTCCTTGTTTATTAAATTGGCAAAATGGTATCTGTACCAAGCCGGTACACGCAAATCAGACCTTGACAGTACGAATTATTATATCCAGGAAGCCCTCGCATTAACTTCCACAACAGGCAATATCAGTGGGCGATACGAATGCCTCAGTTTGTTGGGAGAGTATTACCGCCAAAGCGGCAATGAAGCGGAAGGCAAAAGAATTTTTTTAGAGATAATTTCTTCCAGCCAAAAAGACGGAAATAGAAAAGTAACGGCAAACGCCTGGCATCAATTAGGTCAATTGCAGACTGACATTGATTCTTTAGGTCTGATCTACCTTAATAATTCGCTTGGGCTCTATCAACAACTACAATTAAAGGAAAAGGAAATTGAATTGTTGTGGGAGATCGCAGGCTATCACGTGAAATCGGATCTGGCCCTGTTGAAGGATGATCTTGTCCGGATTTTGGCAATACAAAAATCTATAGGCTACCAGCACTCTTTGTTTGTAGAACATTTGCTCTCTTTTGTGTCTATCATAAACTCAGAAAATCTGAATGCTTTGGAACACGCTACAGCTGCGATTGAAAACATGAAATGGTCCGGTTTGTCTGGGATGGAAGGGACGTTTTGTGCGCGGGTGGGCGTGGCATACTCGGCCTTGGGTAGGGTTGACGAAGCCGTAGTCTGGTACAAAAAGGGCCTTGAAAACAGGAGCGTTGAGACGCAGGTATTCTGGTTCAAATGTTTATTGTATGGCGCAAGCCAGCTTGTAGACAATGGGCGTCCGGAGGAATCGTTGTCACTTATTGATGATGTTATTCAGGAATTTCCGCCAATAACGCCGTGGGAAAAGGCCCAGATAACCACGCTCAAAGGTGCCTGTTATGGAAAACTAAACAACTATAAACTAGCAGACGACAACTTTAGGGCATTTCTTGAAGTAACAAATAAATATCCGGATATAGATCCGTACGGGGAGTTTACCGATGCCTACCTTGAGATAATTAAATTCTATTTATCACACTCGAACGTTAAAGCTGCGCAATTGTTCATGAAGAAGGCCTTCTCCCGCAATGAGTCAATGTTTTCCGAGGCCAAAAAAGCTACATACTATTTAAGTTTGACTCCCTCAATGGCAACTACAGGTCGGCCCTCAACCATCATATCCTATATAAGTCTTTTGACGATTTGGACAAAACCACTGAGCAGCGGCAAAAGTTTGATGAAATGACAATCAAATATGGGGCGGAAAAGAAAGACCAAGACATAAAATTACTCGAACAGGAAAAAAAGTTGCAGGGAACGATGTTGCTACAAGCCATATACACCCGCAACTGGATCTTAGCTGCTGTCGGCCTATTATTGGTCATCGTTGGATTACTTGTGTTCAACACGCGCCTTAAGCAACGAACAAACAGGCAGCTCGAGAGTCAACGAACCGAGATTGAGAAAAGGAATTTGGCGCTACGTCATTTGGTAGATGAGAAGGATTGGCTGGTGAAGGAAATCCATCATCGGGTGAAGAACAACCTGCAGATCGTCATGAGTCTTCTGAATTCACAGTCGGCGTATATCGATAATGATGCGGCGCTCACGGCCATCCATAACAGCCAGCACCGGGTACATGCCATGTCGCTGATTCATCAAAAGTTGTACAATTCAGAGAATGTCTCCTCGATTGATATGTCTTTCTATATCCGTGAATTGGTATCCTATCTAAGTGAAAGTTTTAATACTGGGCAACGTATCCGATTTGAATTCAACGTCGAGGCGTTGGAAATGGATGTGAGCCAGGCCGTTCCTCTTGGCTTGATAATGAATGAGGCCATAACCAACTCAATAAAATATGCATTCCCGGAAGGCAGGAATGGGTTAATAAGTATTTCACTTTCGAACACAGCTCCCAATCGTGGCCTGCTCAGCATCTCAGATAACGGAGTCGGAATACCTCCTCATCTTAATATCATAAAGCCCGGTTCGTTGGGCATGAGTTTGATAGCCGGATTAAGTGAAGACCTTGATGGAAAATTTTCCATCGAAAGCAATAATGGAACCACTGTAAGGATTTCATTTGTGCAACCAACGACTGTTGTACGGCCCGATATCCCAGCCGTATCTTTTGTTTCAACTTAAAAATACGTTGCCACACCACTGGATGGGCCGGCGCTACGCCGTCCAAGCGGACACAGGGAGCCACGAAACGGCCGTTGGCCACCGAGAAAATATTTTGTCGACCATTCTTCACCGCTTTCACCGCGGTATGTCGCGGTTCTCGTAGATTTTCCGCGAAATAAAGTTGTATCTTCTACCAGCATTCTATCATGTAACGTAATCGCGGCATTGGACGAGGAGTTGGTTTCCTGGCTTTCTTTTTGACCAGACACGATCAGTCTTCACTCCAGATGGCCGAATTGTTTTCGGAAAACACATCCATAAAATGACTCTTTTATGGATGATTACAGTAAGAAGAAAGACACTTACGCATGACAACTAGACTACTACTAATCTATCCCTTCTTATCCCTGTGGATCACGTCTGCTTTCAGCCAGGATATCAGCAGGCGGGAAGCAGATTCATTGCTTCGAGAATTGGACAAGAGCAAGGCTGATCTTCACCGGGCAGACTTGCTCTTGAATCTCGCACAGTACCACATTTTCAAGCCAGGTGAATTCCAGGTGGATTTTGACAGTGCGATAGTTTATATAAATGAAGCAAAAGCCTTGAACAAGTCTTTGAAATCTGGCGATGTCGAAGGTTATCTGCTGCTAATTGAATCTCTCCTGAAGAGAGAGAAAGGACAAAGAGATGAGGGAAGACAAATGACAAAGCAAGCGGTCAAGATTCTGGAATCAGGTACAAATAAGTTTTACCTGGCCGTTTCCTATTATGAGTTGGCCTTTTATTACGACTACAGAGATAATTTGAACTTTCCTGAAAAATTACGCTTGGTTGAACACTCGGTTAAAGTTTTTCAACAGGCTGGAACCACGAAGAGAAAAGCACGGGCCTTGGAAATGCTTGGCGACCTTTATGAGCTTGATGGGCAACATGAAAAAGCTCTTCCTGTTCTTAGACAGGCGCTAGCAGATTATAACAGCGTTGGACATAAACAAGTGCAGGGAGTATGCGTCTTACTTGGAAGTGCGCATGTTAATCTGATGGACTATGGTGAGGGGCTATTTTACTTATTGAAGGCATTGAACACGGCTCGTGCATTCGGCGATACCGGAATGCAATTGTGTAACATTAATAATCGCCTGGCCACGCTATACGCTACGATTGGCAGATATGAAATGGCTGTAGCGTACGTAGAGGACGCGCTGGAAATCGCCAGAAAATACGGGGACGATAATGATGTATTCTTTCTTTCTGTATTGCTCTCAGTTCGGCTTAATAGCAATAGTCAGCCCGAACGAGGACTTCAAGTGCTGGCCTCGATTCCTCGATCATACAAGTCATCTCTTAACGTCGAGGACAAAGAGTTCCTCGATGAAGCTTATCTCAGGAATTATATATCGTTAAAACAATACGACAAAGGGCAGCCCTTCATCGAACCGCTTCTGGAAGCAGCTGATGGAAAGTTGCTCACCCCTAGGGATAGGGGCATAAGCTACCGTTTGATCGCAGAATATTATTTCCATACACATCAATATGCAAAAGCTCGGGCCTGTTTGACGAAGAACCTTGAACCTGCCATTAAAGCACAATTTCCACTTGGTATTATCCAGGGATCCCATCTTTGGTATAAGCTGGATTCTGTCCGTGGCGATTTCCGTTCTGCTTTTAATCACCTCCTTTTTTATAAAACAAAAATGGATTCCATTCTTAGCGAAAACAGAGTAAGGCAGCTCCAGGTGTTGGGTGTAGAATATGAGACAGCTCTTAAGGAAGACTCGATAAAATTAAAGAACAAGAATATCCAGGTGTTAACCCAACAAAACAGTCTTCAGCAGGCAAAACTTCAGCAGGCGAATCTCATTAAAAACGTAACTATTGCCGGGACCGTTTTAGCATTCGTCATCATTGGTTTGCTTTACCGTCTTTACCGTCAAAAGCAAAAGAACAATAAAGTAATTACACAAAAGAATGAACAATTGCAGCACTACCTCACGGAAAAGGAATGGTTGTTAAAGGAAATCCATCACCGCGTTAAAAACAATTTGCAGACTGTGATGAGCCTGCTCAACTCCCAGTCGGCCTACATTGATAATGAGCCTGCGCTCACCGCCATTCATGACAGCCAGCACCGCGTGCATGCCATATCTCTCATTCATCAAAAGTTATATAATGCAGACAATGTATCCTCTATTGATATTTCGTTGTATATCCGTGAACTGGTTTCTTACCTCCGCGATGCTTTTGATACAGGACAACGGATCCGCTTTGAT
>Ga0193738_1000683_pt1 | contig 15777 bp, 30 predicted proteins | sample L2a1metaG_FD_144927 | JGI IMG/M metagenome (GOLD analysis project Ga0193738, IMG submission 144927) | Soil microbial communities from a riparian zone of the East river system, Colorado, United States - L2a1 | ecosystem: Environmental > Terrestrial > Soil > Riparian zone | place: USA: East River...
AATTAAATGAGTACATTGTTATTTTTTTTAGATTGATATTTTTCTCTATACTTTTGAAGAATTTCTTCCTTGTTATTCTCGTAATATTTCTTATGAGCAGCTCTGATTTTATCTTTATTCTTCAAATAATGCTCATGACTATAACCAGTATACTTAGAATAACTTCTCATTCTTTCAGGATCATCAATATATTTCTGTTTACTTATTGCACTTGAACAAGGCTTACATACACAACTAATCCCATATTTACCCTTAGCACTCTTATGAAATTCAGAGAATGGTTTAATTTCTTCACACTTAGTGCATCCTCTCTCCTTAATCAGCATATGGTCTATTGCTTAAAGTATACATCACTTTTCTGTAATCATCTCCTTTAAAAGAAGAATAATTAGGTAAACCAATAAATACACTATCTTCAACAGTCATTAGTATTCTAACTAATTTACCATCTGGTGGTAATGCTTCATCATCTTCTGTCCAAATCAAATGAATACCTCTTTCAAGTCTTTTATTCTCTTTGGTAAGTTCTACAATTCTCTCTTCTAACCTCTGACGATCTTTCTCTACAAAAGAAAAAGATATGGCACTTATAACAAAAATGGCCAATGAACCTATTACAAATTTTTTCATAATAATTAAAGTTTATTGAATAATTCAAGCATTACACCTGCTAAAATTAATTCAAGGATTACTAATAAAATTATAGCTACTATACTTAAAACCGTGTTATACCATTTACCACCAAATAAACCTCCTATATTTGCTAATTGTCTTAATATTGCTTCTAATACAAATAATACTATAACAAATGACGTTACAGTCATTATTAAAAAAATCCTTATGTCCATAAACAAATCTTTAAAGAATCATATACATAAAATACTCCGTATACAAATAATGCTATTAAAAGAAATAAAAACAGTACTACTATTATCTTATATGGTAATGGAAACATACTTTTATACATCCTTTCTTCCCACAATATATACATAATCTGTTTTAAAAAAGCAAACAGGACTATTAGCCCTGTTATTGCCATTAAAATAAATACATATATCATTGTTAGTCAGCCAATTCTTCAATTGTTACCTCTACTGGTACTTTAGAACATTGTGTATGAGATACCCAAGAAGAAGATTTAGTTGAACTACCATCACTTTGAGGTAAATAGTATTCAATTTTAACCTTATTCTTAGCATACTCATTGATTTCAATTACTTTAGCCTCTCCAATAGCTCTCATAGAAGCCCTTTGTTCTTCTTCCCAATGAGCATAAACTTCATTAGAACAAATAACTTTATCACCCTCTTTGAAGTTTACTGAATTGGTAAATCCATTGAGAGCATTGTAAAGCAATGTCATTGCTGTTGTATCATTGGTAGATTCCATCTTACCAATAATAGCCTCAACTATTAATACTCTATATTTCTCATCTTCTTTCATTGTAGACAATAAATTTTGTGCAATTGTGTCTAACTCTACTGTAATCTGAATTTGTTTGTTGAAATTTTTCATTGTTGTTTGTTTGTATTTAATTATTTAATTGTTTGTGTTTGTGTGTGTTTGTTGTCAGGCAATGAATTAGGTTTTACAACCTCAGGCATATAATTACTTTCTTCAGCTGTACATGAGACAAGTAATACTGCTACTAATAATAATAATAATTTGTTCATAGTTTAATTATCATAAAGAGTTATATTATCCCCATTAGTAATATCTATAATACGAACTCCAAGAGAATAATCATTAAATATTTGTAATATGAACTTCTCTCCTGTAGCAGTATTACGAATATTAAATGATACATAATCTTGTCCTGCATTAGTTGAACCTTTCTTATAATCATATATATAATACTTAGCTACTTTATTACTATTAGTAACAGTAATATATCCATCATCATCCACTGTAGATAATGTAACATTTGCATCACCTTCACTAGTGATATGTTTATCTATATCTCTTGTTACAGTATAATTAAATGTTCTCTGAGCTGATGTTATACCTGATACTAATAATAATCCTAAAATAAATATCTTTTTCATATTATATTATTGTTGATTCCCATTCAGGATACATTCTAATATCATCAGCATAATATCCATCTCTAACCTTATCATAGACATAAAATATAAATGACTCTTTAGGCATAGCCTGTCTATAATCATTTAATTTATTACTATCCCATTTAGAAATAAAATGATTAGCTATCTCTACAGATGGAAATGATAATACTTTATGTATATGACCAAAGTGATTAGCATCATTATACCTCATAGCTTTACCATTTTGTATTGCTACATAGATCTGCCCCTCTTTAGGTACAGAATCTTTATTTACTATTTGATTGAACCAATTCATTATGCAGTAGTTTTAAAATATTTTTTATATGTCTTACCATTCTTTGAAGTAACAATTATAAAGTATTTACCTCTTTGAGACATATACACAATATATTGTTTACCATTATGAATGGCGAAATCCCCTGTAGGTTTGTAATAAACACTATCCTTACTCTGAACCTTACGTTCATCTAAGTTATAGACCTTCTGTCCATAACTATAGAAATTTGTACAACTAATCATAACCAATAATAAAATAAACTTTCTCATAACTCTAATTTTTACTCTTTACTATTTCTATTAACTTTCTTAAACATTCTAATTCTGCTTCTTCATAAGTGTCAAATCTATCATCAATAACAACAATATTATGTTCTATTGTATTAACAATAATAGCTCTAAATCCTCCTTTATTAAATAATGCATCAATACTACGATACATACTATACTTATCAGCAAACCATTTAAAAGCTTGTTGATATAATGGTGAATATATTAGTACAACATGATTAGCATTTTCTACTAAATATTTAATTTCATTAGAATCAATAAACCTTTTATTCTCTAATCTAAAAGCACCTAAACAAGCTTCATTAAACCCTAACTCTTTAAGAGCTAGGGATTCTACATAAGGAACAAATAACTCTTCCATATTATTTTTTATTTATTAAACTCTTAATACCTAATATTACCAAAGCTATTACCAATATAATAGCTACATAAAAAACAATCCATATAATAGAAGCTATTATAAATGGAATTATACATATAATAACCCAAATAGCAATTATTGATAATATACCAATAAATATTACCTTTAGAAACTTTTCCATATTTCTAATTTTTATTAAAATATTGTATTATTAAACCTATACCCATAACTATTAAACCAGGTATAATAAACCCTACGATAGTAATTAATATTAGTGGAATGATATATTTAATTAAAATAAAAATAAATAATCCTCCCACTAATATCGTCCCTATAATATCCTCTGTCTTAGGATTAACCATTACGTTTCTTATTAAATTTATATAAAAAGAACATAGCAGCAATTGAACTCAACTCTGTAACTAACAAAACATACATCATTATATGTTTTATCTCCATAGAAGAGTAAGAACCAACAATCAATGCTACAAGAAATAGTATAATAGATACAAATAACCATGTCTGTAACAAAGATTCTTTCAAAGTTTCTTTAATCATAATCTCTGGGTTTTAATTAATAATAATCTTCTTCGTGAAATTCTAAAGGATCACGTTCAGCTTGAGCAATATTATCTCTATTATTATCACCTACTCTACTTATTAACCATATAATAAGACCTAAAGCAATAGGTCCTCCTATAAATATCAATGTGAAACTATTTATCATTATTTCTGAATTTTAATTAATAAAATACTACGTGTAAACCTCAATAATGCCATTGGCACCATAAATATCAAATAATTATAAAATGTATTTATACTAATTTGATAACACAATATCCCTATTACAATGAGTAATATGAATACAACCGCTGTAAATATCTTTACAATCATAACTTTTAATTTTTAAATTTAACTGTAATTGTCTGTTTATGCTATATAATATGCAAAATAAAATAGCAAAGAGAGGCTAATTACTCCTCTCTTCAACTATTTCCAAACAACACAATCAAACAAATATCCATTATAAGCCCTTTAAATAGGACTTATATGAATAAATATCTCTTTCGTTCTCTTTTCTTTTTTTGTTTGTTGTGTGCCCTTAAAATAACAAATAACCTATGATTTAATAGAATCTAACAATGTATTAGTATTAATACCATTACTATTAGCTCTTTCTATTAAAGATTTCAATTCAACCTCAAATTCAATCTCTCTAATACGCTTATCAATGTTCTCTCTAAGAGATATTAAATCTGATGAAGAAAGACCACTCAAATTAAACCCATAATTAGGCTCAGGATCTTCAACCTCAATAATTCTCTTAACCTCCATTATTTGGAAACATTGAGATGGTTGATATGAATGAGACCAATTATTAAACCTCTTCTCACGACCATTCATAGATATAATACACTTATTCATAACACCTAATGCTTCAGCATATGTATCATGTGTAGAAACACCATATGTATTAAAATATGGTTGAGACCAACCTTTCTGCATCTGTAACTCTTGTACTTGATAATTAATAACCTCTTGCTTTGCCATAATAATAAATTTGTTTAATCTTGTATTTCCCCAAAAATAACCACTTCCATATCTTTATAAGAATATGTTTCTCTTTCTCCAAATGATTTAGCTCTAGTAATAACATTTGATTTATGAACATCAAATCCTACAACATAACCAATACCAAAGCCCATAAGAGCTGTCCCTAATACTAATAATAATAATCTCATAACTATTTATCGTTTGTTAATAATACATTTGATTCTTTATCACTCAATTTCTCTAATGACCCATTAGGTAACTCTTTAAAATAAATATTATCACCATTATTATCTCTTCCTCTATGTACTTTGACATATTCATTTTTACTCTCTAAGAAGCAAATGAATGTTTCTATTATCCTCATATTAAACTCTTTGTAAATTAAAAATTGTTTGTGTTCTATTATCATCACCTTTATGAGGCATAGAATACTTCATATCCTTCCAACCTGCTTTAATATAAATATCCCTAATACTCATACAATATTGTGCACTTATAGCTGATTTAATATACAATTTATACTCACTTTGCCCATTAGTAGCCTCATCAAGTTGTTCTTCTAATAATGTAACTATCTCTTCTACACTAAGAAACTCTTTCTCTTTTGGTGTTGTAACTTTCATCATAATGCTATAATATTTGTTTGTTTTACTTCATTCACACTAAAAATGAGATAGATGAATAGAGTATTATGATCTCTACTCACCTATTTACCCTCATTTGTTTCACCTTAATCCACAATTCTTACAAAAATTTAACCATAAATATACCTCAAATAACCCCTTTTTTAACATTCGTTGTGCAGTAGCATCTTACGTAAGTTTAAAATCCTCGGGTTAAACTTTTATATTCTTAGAAATTCCTACAAAAATTGAATATGACACCATTATTACACCTATATATATATAGGTAGAAATGCTTTCAAGTTAAGTGTTTTTAAATTCCCACCCTTGTTAGCACCCACCCTCATATATGTAACAATTGCAGGCTAAAAGCCTGCAAGTGTGTCCATAGTAATTTTATCAGCAACACTAATGTCCTTAACTGTAAGCCCAAAGCTTGCCCAACCAGTACCCTTAGCTTGTAGCAACAGTACATCTTTGGCTGTTACTTGTCCTGTAGCTTGGTCAACAATATCCATTTTAATTACCTCACAGCTTAGCAATTCAGTCTTACTAACTTTACCCTCAGTGTATTGTTCTTGTAGTTTAGCACTCAATGGTATGGTAAGCATTAATCCTTTGTCATTCTTAAAGACAAAGGTAGCACGCTTGCCTGTGTTCTCTGTAAATCTAACTTCACAAGTCTTTAAAATGTCAATGTTTAACATTGCACCTAAGTTAACAGCATTGTAAGTACCACTAGCTGTGTTTTCTTTAAATAAATTTTGAATGTCCATAATATAATGTTTTATAAGGTTACAATTTGTGCGGAGGGTGCTCCCACTCCCCCAATTCTAGGAGGGGTTGCAATTGGGATTGGACTCCTCTTACATTCACACAAAGTACCTAGGGGTATAAAAAAATTTTTAAAAAATTTAAAATAATCAGAATGATTATTATAACTTTGTTTAATTAATTACATTAATGTTATGATAGTTCAACAGTTAGAAAAGGGGTGTAAAGATAACATACAGGTTGCTGAAAGATATTACTCAATATTGTCAGCTATTAATAACTTGTGTTTGACAGACAGGGAGATACAGCTTGTGGCATTCACAGCAGTAAGAGGCAGTATTACATATACGTCAGTGCGTGAGGAGTTTTGTGCAAAGTATGGTTCTTCCTTTCCTACGATAAATAATATTGTAGCTAAGTTGAAGAAATCTAAGATATTTGTCAAGTCAGGGAAGTATATTGTTGTTAATCCAGTAATAGCCCTAGATTTCTCGAAACCTTTAATGTTACAGATAACGCTAACGATACAAGAAAATGGATCCAAACGAGAAACCCTCAAGTATGCCTCTGAAGGAATGGTTAATAAAGAAGGTAAGCCAGAAGCTGTTAACTCCTGAAAGGATAGTGGAGATAATTGTAAATGAGCAATTTACTGAAGCTCTTAAACAGACAAGCATATCTAATTCTATAGAGTTCTCTGGATTTGGGAAGTTAATATTTCTGAGAGTTAAGGCTCAGAAGACTATGGATAAATATTTGCTGGTTAAAAACATCCTTGAGCAACAGCTGCTGTCCCTGGATGGTGAAGAGGGGAGAAGGAATATTGAGATGAAAATTGCTACGTTGAATAAGAATATAGAACATTTAAAACCAAAGTTGAGATGAGTTTAAGTCAGATATTTGAGGGGTGGAAGAATCATTTGTCTCCTGATGAGTATATGAAGGAGGTGATAGACAAGGTTTCCAGTGAGAGAATGATGATATGTAGGGAGTGTCCTCTTAATTCTGTTAATAGGAAGAATTATCATTCGCTTAGGATTGATGAGCATTGTACAGCATGTGGGTGTACATTAAGTGCAAAGACTAAGTGTTTAACGTGTAAGTGTCCTGAAGATAAATGGGGTCCAGAGATAACTTCAGATGAACAAAAAACTATTAATGATGAAACGAGTATTTAAGATACAGAAAATTGAGTTGGATAGGTTGTTAACTCTTCTTATGGAACTTTATGAGAGTGGGGTTGATTATGTTGACTTGAGCTCTGATAATAGTACACCAGGTCAGGATAAGTTGCTTATACATACTAGGGATGAATATGTAAATCCTGAGTATAAGGATAAGCATAGAGAGTTGAATAGAGAGGATGTTGATGATGATGATTATGAAGATGAAGATGAAGATAGTAAGCTATCAGATGATGATATAAATGGATTGGTGTAATATGGAAAATCCTTCAAAACAAGAGCTTTTGCAGAGTATAGCTTCAAGGATGACAGAAATTAAATCCTTGGAGTATTCTATGCTTATGTATGAAAGGAGATTGGAGGATATGAGGGAGAGGATTAAGGATTTAAAGAATCTGATCTCTTTGGATGTTATACTTATTAGGGAATTAAAAGATGAATGATTATGGCTACGACAAAAGGTACGTTTATCAACACTGAGCTCGTATGGGCTGAGGAACAACTACAAACATGGAAAGCTTATATTGATGCTCATCCTTTGCATGAGTTGAAGGATAGGATTGAATGGAAACCTACAGCTAAAGGTGGGTTATTGCCTATGGTGATAGCAAGCATAGAAGCTCAAGGGAAGTTTATTCAGGAGACAATGAAGAATTATTTAGCTCTTCTTGAAGTGGTTGAGAAGTTGAGAGAGAAGGAAGATAGTAAGAAAGAAGCTAGGGGATCAGCAACAGTTCCTCATAGAATGCAAAATAAGGGAGATTATGGAAATTAAAACTTCAGAGTTCTTCAGGAATATGAAATCTTTACCTCCTCCTGGTACAAGAGAGTTTGAACAGTTAATACAATGGGAAGAAGAGAAGATTAAAGGTGGTGTAAACATCAATGGTGTGTTTATATCAGGATGGTTATATTGGCATTTGAATCATTGGTGGATTAGAGTTGATGAGAAGGATAAATTTGGGAATGATATTAGGGTGACCCAGAGACCAGAGTTAAGAGATAATGAATGGATAAGAGCTGAATTCTTAGAAGGGTGTAGAGTTGACCAACAGGGTTATATGGAGATAGGTGGTAGACAAGGAGGAAAGTCTGAGATGGAAGCATCTTACTTTGGAATGAATGCCACATTGTTTGAGAATACACAGAATGTTATTGTGTGTGGTAATGATTATGACCTTGGGTTGTTGAAAGATAAGGTAGACTTTGGATTGAAGAATTTATGGGAAGGTATTGCTATTCCCAGATTAGATAAGACTTGGAGATCTAATCAGATTAGATTAGGTTATAAAAGACCTGATGGAGAAGATGCTGTTTGGAGCTATATTGTAATTAGAAATGCTAAGGATGGTAATGTAACAGAGGTTGCAGCAGGAACAACAGCTAAAAGTTTTATTATGGATGAGGTTGGGAAATATCCATTCTCAGCAACATTTAAAGCAGCAGAACCTGCATTCAAAGGTAAATATGGATGGAGAGCTGTTCCAATCCTTGTAGGTACAGGGGGTGCATTTGACAGAGGGCAAGATGCTGAGAATTTCTTTTATAATCCAGAAGCCAACCAATTTAGAGCTGTTGTTGATAAAATTACAGGGAAGAAAACTGGCTTATTCCTCTCTGGATTGTATAGACAGGATTGCAAGTATACTACAACACTTGATGTTTGGTTAGCATCAGAATATGGACTTGATACAAGTAATAATTCAGAGTTAAGTAAGATAGAGATAAGTGTATCTGATAAGGTGTTAGCTGAGAATACTATTATGAATGAAAGGATAGCAGCTAAGCTTAATCCTGATAGAACTATATATTTAAAACAGATAATGTACTTTCCGCTTACGGTGGAGGAATGTTTTCTTTCAGCAGGGGAAAATATTTTTGACATTGAAGGTGCCAAGAGACAGAAACATAGGCTGTCAGAAGTCGGGCATACAGGAACACCTGTTGTGTTGTATGACGATGGAAGTGGAGTGAAACATGAGTTTACAGATAAACAGCCAATCACCAACTTTCCAGTGAAGAAGGATGATAATAAGGATGCTCCTGTTATGATATATGAATTTCCTGTGAAGGATCCTCCATATGGATTATATGTTGCAGGAGTTGACCCTTACAGACAAGGTAAAGCTGCTTATAGTAGTTCCTTAGGATCTGTTTATATTTATAAGAGAATGTCTTCTATTAGTGGGGAACAATATCAGGATATGTTTGTAGCTAGCTATTGTGCAAGACCTGATAACAAAACTACTTGGGAAGAGCAGGCTAGATTGTTGATTAAATTTTATAATGCAAGAACTTTATGTGAAAATGATGAGATATCATTCATTGATTATATGATTGCAAAAGGTGATAGTCAATACTTAGAAAGACAGCCTTTATGGTTACAAGAGATTGTTCCTAATACAACTGTTAGAAGAGATTATGGAATCCATAGGTCAGCTGAGAAAATTAGGTTATTTTTGCATGGTTGTTTGAAAAAATATACAGAAGAGATTATTCATAGAGAAAAGAATGATGAAGGAGATGTTAAAACTGAATTGAAAGGTATGACTAAGATATTTGATCCTCTTTTACTTGATGAGATGATGGCTTTTAATGAAGATGGAAACTTTGATAGAATAATAGCTGCAGAGTTAGCAATAGCCTTAGCTATGAAACTTGATCCTATAATGGGAGCAATTGGTGGAGAGAAAGATGTAAGAGTACAAGCTATGTATGCACAGAAGCCTAATAAGAAGTTGTTTAGTTCTAGGCCAATGTTCACAAATAATAATAGAAAAATGTTTTAAGCAATGGCAATTATCAGATATACCAAGGATGCTACCATTAGGTATGCCTATCTTAATATATTTCCAGATCAGTTTAAGACTGAAAAGGAGAAAAAAGATGAAAGTTGGATAAAGAATACAATGGATTACTTTGCCAACAAAGCATACTCAGAATATATTAAGAACAGAGATTCTTTTGTGGGAAACTATGACCTTATTAAAGGTATCCTTAGGATGGAAGATTTCTATCAGGAACCTGAAGTAAAGAGCTTTACAGATATGCTTGAAAGAGATATGGCTTTGCCTAAATATGTAAAGAACTATTCTATAGTAAGTACCCCAATAAATGAATTAGTTGGAGAGTTAACCAAGAGACCTGATACATATAGAATAAAAGCTTTTGATGATGAATCCAAGGCTGAAGAGTTACAATATAAGACTCAAATATTACAGGATTATATTATGTCTCATGCTAGACAGAGAATAATTGAAAAAGCTGCAATGCAGGGAATACAACTTGAGGATGAGCAAGTGGAACAGATGACCATGGAACAAGTCCAAGAACAGTTAACAGATTATACTTCTACTGGGGAAAAATGGGCTAATCACGTTCTCACCTGTCAACAAGCAGATTTTAATCTTAAAGAGAAATCAGAAGATGCTTTTCGAGATTTATGTATTTCTAATAAAGAATTTTATCATCTCTATGAAGATAATTCTAAGGTAGGATATAATATTGAAGTAGCAAATCCTAAAAATACATGGTATTTAACCACACCAGACAGAAAATATATTTCAGATCCTACAGGAAGAGCTCAAGGAGCTTATGCAGCAGGAACTGTACAAGTAATGGAACTTTCAGAGATTATAGAGAGTATTCCAGACTTAACTAAAGAAGAAATTGATCACCTTAGAAGTAGCTTACAAGATTATGGGCTTATTAATGTTAGAGAATCGAACTTGGGAAATCCCAATGCAATACCAGGACAAGATTCTATTATGTATGATGCTTATGACCCTTTAGTCCTTCAGACAAGGATGATTATTGAGTCTGAGCTTAAAGAGAATAATGATGGACTTAAAGACTTCTTAGGACTAACTAATAATGTTAGTGCATTTGGGTATAAATATGTTGTAGTTAGAGCATACTGGATATCTAAAAGAAAAATAGGTAAAGTAGTTTATAGAGATGATTTTGATGAATTACAGTCAATGTTAGTTGATGAGCATTACAAGTCAGGTACTCTTCCTACTCAAGTAAGTTTAGAATGGGGTTGGATTAATGAATGGTATCAGGGAATTAAATTAGGACCTGATATTTACTTTGTAAAACCATTTAAATTATTGAATTATTGTCCTATCATAGGAACAGTACATGAAATCAAAAATACAGAGTCTAGATCTTTATTGGATATGATGAAACCTTTCCAAGTTATCTATAATGTTTGTATGAATCAACTATTTGAGATACTAGGTAAGGAAATAGGTAAAGTACAACTCATGTCACTTCGTCATGTACCAATTCCTAAGGATGGGGATGCACAAGATGCTCTTGATATTTGGGAAATGGAAGCTAGAAAAAGAGGTGTTGTGTTTGTTGATGATAGTCCTGAAAATCTTAAAGCTCCAAGTAGCTTCAATCAATTTACAGCTTTAGACCTTACTAGAACCCAAGAGATTCAAACCAGATATAATCTTGCTGTTCAAATGAAGAATGAGTGTTGGGAGTTAATTGGTATGTCAAGACAGAGAATGGGGGCTATTACACCTTCTGAATCTGCTACAGGTACCAACACAGCTGTACAACAATCTTATACACAAACAGAACCTTTGTTTGTAGCTCATGAATATGTCTTAGGACATTTATATCAAGCTATTATAGATGCATCTCAATATATTGAATCTTCAAAACCTGAATCCACAATATCTTATATTACTGGTGAAGGTGAAGCAGCTTTTATTGCTGTTTCTGGAAATGATATTAAATTTAGAGACTTAAAGATATTCCCTACTAATAGACCTGAAGATACCAAAATGTTTAATGAGCTTAGACAATTAAGTCAGGCTATTATACAAAATGGTGGTAGTGTATATGATATTATAGAACTTTATTCAAATAAATCAATGAGAGCAATGAAAAAAGTTTTCAAAGATTTACGTGATAAACAAGATGCTATGCAACAACAGCAACAACAAATTGAACAACAAAAAGTTGAACAACAAGGACAAATTGCTCAAGCTCAGATGGAACAAGCCAGACAAGCTAAAGAACAAGAAATACTTAATCAAAATCATGAAAACGAGTTGGATAGAATCAATAAAAAAGAAATTGCTGTCATTCAAGCCCTTTCAAGAAATCCAGAGGCTACTGCGGATACTGACGACTCAGGAGTAGCTGATGCTTTAGAAATTACCAATATGGTTAATGAAGAAGCTAAAGCTACTAGAGATTTTGAGACTAAAATGGCTGATATAAATTCTAAACAACAGATAGATAATAGAAAATTTGATTTAGAAAGAGAAAAACTTGATGTAGAAAGAGATAATCAGAAAAATGACCTTGAAATAGCTAAAATAAATGCCCGAAACAAAAATAAACCTGGCAAATAAACTTTTTTGGTTAGAAATGGATTGTCTTTATGCTATAAAATGGGAAAAATTATTCTAATGAGTACCATTATCCTTTGTAAAGAGTAAATCTCTTTATAATTTTACATTCATAAACCAATAATACAACTACATATGGCAACTGAAGAAACTAATAAAGATGCATTCAGTGATTTCAGTATTAAAGATACTATGGAAATGGGTATGGGAAATGCCCAATTACTGAATGACCTTATGTCTCCAGAGACTTCAACTGATCCTGCAGACATCACACCTATTGTTAAGGATGCTGAACCACCTGCACCACCAGCTGATCCTAAGACTCTTCCTCTTAAAGGAAAAGATCTTACACCTCCTGAACCAGGAGAAGAACCAAAAAACAAGAATACTATTAATGACTTCTTAGGTAATCATGAAGATGATGATGAAGAAGAGGTGATCACTACAGGAAAAACAGCAGACATTACCAAAGACAATGAAGAGGATGCTCCACAGGGTAACCAATTTACAGCATTGTCCAGGGATCTATTTAAACTAGGGGTATTTACTCAGGATGAAGATGAGTCTGAATCTGATATTTCCACTCCTGAAGCTTTCTTGGAAAGATTTAATAATGAGAAACAAAAAGGAGCTATAGATATGGTTAACCAATTTATAGGTCAGTTTGGAGAAGATTATCAACAAGCTTTTGATGCCATATATGTTAAGGGTGTTGACCCTCGTGAATATTTTACAGCTTATAATACAGCTGTAGATTATGCTGAAATGGATCTTACTATTGAAAGTAATCAAGAATCAGTAATGAGAACATCACTCACAGAACAAGGTTACGATAAAGAAGATATAGATACAGAGATTGAACGATTGAAAAATTATGGTGATCTGGAAACAGTAGCTACAAGAAATCATAAAGTATTAGTAAAAAAGCAAGCAGCTAAATTACAAGAGATTGAACAAAGATCTCAATATGAATTAGCTCAGAAAGCACAGGTTAAAAATCTGTTTATTAATAATGTTCAATCTGTTATACAAGAAAAACTAAAAGAGAAACAGTTTGATGGTATTCCCATCAATACTAAGTTGGCTAGTGAGCTACAAGAGTTCCTTTTAGTCGACAAGTATAAGACAGCTGCAGGAGATACGCTAACTGATTTTGATAAGATGATTCTAGATTTGAAAAAACCAGAGAATCATGCAACCAAAGTTAAGATAGCCTTACTCTTAAAAGTACTAGAGAAAGATCCAACTCTTTCCACTATTCAAAAAGCTGGTGTTACTAAACAAACTGATTCTTTATTTAGCGAGGTTGCCAGACAAGTTACAAAAGACAGAACTACTGGTGGATCTAAAAATACAGGAAGCTTAAGCCCTCCAGAATGGGGTGGTTTATAAAAATTAGTAATAACAACAAAAATTAGAATAAGATGGCACTACAATCTATCCCAGGATTAGTTGGGTTTACCTACGCCAGGGTGGCGTCAATGGACAAACGTGCAGTAGGTAAGTTAACAGACTCCAATCACTTGGAATCCTTCCACTCCACAGAACCTGCAGACTATGATAAGAAAATCATTAGTCTCTACACCCAGAGTACATTGTACAGCAATGATTTTCTGGACATGATTAATAAGAGTACACCGTTTTACATTGATAATAACAGTGATTCTTGGAAATGGGACATAGCTGTTCCATACAAATTCCCTAAGATTATTGACATCCCTGACACCACTGCAGCTTTAGCTAAACCTGGTATTGATGGACAAGAGTTCCAATTAGTGCTAGACACTAACGAGTTCTCTAAGAATGCCATCGTTTCAGTAGGATCTCGTCAATATGGTCCTCGTTTATATGTGATTAAAGATCCACTACCATGGAACAATGGTTATCTTTATTCTTTCACTCTCGTTTCTCCAAATCCTAAAGTTGATTTTGTTGCTTCTCAATTCTTGAAAGTTGGTAACGAACTTGAATTGGTTGATGCTGCTATTGGTGAATTTGACCAAGACTTGCTAGGTTTACCTAGACTTGGTGAAAAAATTACTATGTTTGAGTCTTTAAGCTCTGCATATGGTTATGAACACAAAATCACAGAATGGGCAGACGATAGAATGTTGAAAGATTCTAGTGGTAAAGCTTTGGACATCTTAGTATATGCTCCTCAAAGACGTGGTGAATTACCTTTAACTCGTAATGATGTTAAATGGGAACCATTTATTGAATTCTGGATGCGTAAGTCAATGTTGGAACTAAAAGTAAAACGTATGATCTGGGCTCAACCAGGTACAGTAAAAACTAATGGTAGCCGACAAGAAGTAAAACGTGTTTCTGCTGGTGTATACTATAGAATGCGTAATAATGGTAACTTAGTTCAGTACAACAGAGGTGAGTTTAGTGCTAATCTTTTGAGAAGTGTGTTTGGAGATTTATTCTACAGACGTGTGGATGTGAAAGACAGACGTGTTAAAATGTACACTAATGAAGCTGGATTTGATGTATTCCAACAAGCTCTTAAAAATGATGCTCTAAATTCAGGTCTTGTTCTTGTAGCAGACTCTGGAAACAGATTTATGCAAGGTGAAGGACAACATATTACTTACAACTTTGCGTTTGATTCTATGATCACTCGTGAAACAGGTAAAATTGAGTTGATTCACTTGAAAGAACTTGACTTACCTCAAACTAACTTAGAGTTTGGACAAAACAAAAAATCAACACCAGTATTCTTCGTGTTTGATGTTTCTCCAATGTCTGATGGCTCTATGGTTAATAACATTCGTGAGGTACGTATGAAAGGTGCTCCTTCTATGACTTGGGGGTATATTGATGGTACTAGACACCACTTAGGATTTGCAAAATCTCAAGGTATGTCTTCTGCTAATAAATTCCCTGGTTATGAAATTTGGATGAAAGACAGATGTGATGTGTTCATTGAAGACTTGTCCAGAACAGTACTTATTGAAGAAATTCCTCAGTTCTAAGGAACTGAGCGAGAGTGAATCCCCTCTAACCCCTTCTCTCCCACAGGAGGGAATTTGCTCTCAAATAAACGCTTTATTCTTTGTGCGTTAACAAAGAACATGGGTAGCATGGGGCTTACAAGCTAAAGGTGGTTCGATTCCACTACTATCCACAAAACCAAATAACTAAATATATGGAAAGAGTAGGCAAAATTGCTGTTATTAAGGTAGAACGTAGCAGCTCAGACCAGCAAACGATGGATGGTGGTTTAAGTCAAAAAGGCTTAACCAGAGTTCCAGGGACAGGAGTATTTAA
>Ga0193738_1000684_pt1 | contig 15759 bp, 5 predicted proteins | sample L2a1metaG_FD_144927 | JGI IMG/M metagenome (GOLD analysis project Ga0193738, IMG submission 144927) | Soil microbial communities from a riparian zone of the East river system, Colorado, United States - L2a1 | ecosystem: Environmental > Terrestrial > Soil > Riparian zone | place: USA: East River...
TTATTCGGCTGTAGAGGAATTTTATAACTCCTACATCGATCCTGCTAAGAACCCTGGTCCTCAAGGCCCGGTATGGAAAGGGCTTGCTGTTGATGCTAACAACGACAGAATTGCTGATGATATGGGTACCCTTGATTCCAGGATTTCAAACTTTGTGGTCGGTCCACAATATAAGGCAGATGGTACGAAGGCAGTTGACCCGGGTTTTGAAGGACCCACTGCTAAGCAGCCAGATCCAGACGGAACTAACCTGAATTTTACGCCGAGGATCAACCAGATCTGGCCAGACGCGTGGAGACAAGGTGGAGCGCGTATCGGTAAATATGAGTATGAACGCGGCGGAACGGAAAACATGAGCAACGACTTTGTTATCTTCCGTTATTCCGATATACTCTTAACAAGAGCAGAAGCCCTTTGGAGAATTAATCCAGGTGATGCAGAAGCATTGTCTCTTGTGAACCAGGTACGTGCCCGTGCGGATGTTGATCCTTACGGTGCTTTGACTGCCGATAACCTGCTTGCAGAACGTGGTCGTGAAATGTTTGCTGAAATGACCCGTCGTCAGGACTTGATCCGTTTTGGCAAGTTCAACGATGCTTGGTGGGAAAAAGCAGCCAGCACAACGACATACAATCTCTTCCCGATACCAAAGGCTCAACGCGACGTTAACCCTAAACTTCAACAGAATCCGGGATATCCTGGAAGCAATTGATAGTTAACTGAATACTAGAAAAAGGCAAATACAACCGTATTTGCCTTTTTCTTAAATACTCACACCAAAATTTTCTGATAAGAATGTGGATGCAAGTACGTAGCATTCTTGCCGGATTTTGCCTTGCCATGACTTTTCCCTTCATGCTGCTTGGCCAAACCAGTATAAACTCTGATACCCTTCAGACTAAAAAATTAGACAGCCAAGACAACGGTTCGGCTATACAAAAGCTGGAGGAGAAGAGTTTTAACAAAGGTATAACCCACAGTCCGGTTCAGCTTTTTAATGGTTTGCTTACCGGAATCGGTGCAGCCAAGGTCGGGAATGATCCGAATGCAGATTATATCATGCGCATACGTGGACTCTCAACACTACAAGAGAGCACGACACCTATTTTTGTTGTCGACGGGTTTATTACCGACAATTTGTTACTGATAGACCCGGCCGACATCAATGAAATTACGATACTGAAGGATGCTTCTGCTACGTCCATGTACGGACCAAGGGGAGCGAATGGAGTTATCCTTCTGAACACAAAAAGGGCAAGCGGGGCCAAAACTATCTCTTATCGGACTTCGATTTCCATAGAGACTCCCACAATGCACCTGGAACCTTCATCAACCAGCAAGTACAAAACATTTCCTAACATCACTGACTATGGGGACCAGACCAACTGGGTCGACGAGGTGACGCAGAATGGAATATCGACGGTAAACAACCTTTCAGTAACCGGAGGTAAAAAATCATTTTCCTTCAGAGCTTCGGCTAACTATCGAACAGCAAAGGGTACACTGGTAGGTTCAGGCTTCCAACAATTAAATGGCCGTGTCGACCTGCAACAAAAAGCATTTCAGAACAAACTGACGTTGGGATTGGGGTCTGGCATAACGCAACGCAACTCTGATTTTGGGTTTCGCGAGGCCTTCAAATATTTATGGAATGCGAATCCCACAATGCCAATAAACAATCCTGACGCGCCACAATACGGCAACTATTATCAGTCACAAACCTTCGATGTCTACAACCCCACAGGAGTTGTCAGTCAGAACACGAATTCCGGAGAAGAGAAAACAATTTTTGCCGGAGTTAATGCAAAATATGAATTCAGTGGACGTGTCAAGGGACTTTCAGCACTTACGTCTTACACCATATCGACGCAAGACGATGAATTTGGCACGTATTATTCCAAGTCTAGCTACTACGTTGGTTTTGCGCGCAACGGTTTCGCGAAACGAACTACTCAAGCAATCACTAATCAACAAGTTGATGTTGGACTCAACTACGACAAGAAAATCGGATGGGTGGATATGAAGTTGGGTGCAGGGTACCAGTATCAAGTGTCGTCCGAAGATGGTGAGTACATGGCGGGGGGAGACTTTCCTTCCGACGAAGGTGGCTATGAACAGGTTCAGGATGCGGGCGACTTTCAGAATGACAAAGGCATTATAGAGCAATTGGAAGAGGGATTTACGATCGTATCATACAGGGCTACTGGTTTTTTCCGGTTCAGGGAGAAATATTTTTTAAGCGCTGCAGCGAATTATAGTGGATCAACTCGATTTGGTTCAAACAATAAGTGGGGACTCTTTCCAGCCATCACAGGTGGAGTAGAATGGAAGAATGTGCGGGTCCGGGCAGGGTGGGGAAAGTCAGGAAATATTCCGCAACGATCAAACTTGTCTGAATCACAATTGGTAGTATCTGGAAAAACATACTACAACGGAGATTATATCGATACATACGCTGTCATCAGGAATGCAAACCCTGACTTAAAGTGGGAGGAAAAATCTGAGGTAAACATCGGTACGGACGTGAACATGGCAAAGGGAAGACTTCAGGTCAGTCTCGATCTGTTCAGTAACAAAGTGTATGATTTGTTAACCGAAGTTACAGTTCCAGTACCGCCTAATGTAGCACCCAGTACATTTGTGAATCTTGGGGAAATCAGCAACAAGGGAGTGGAACTCTATATTAGTGCGTCGGTGATTCGGTCGAAAAAGTTCTCGTGGGATCTTGGATTGAACATGTCCGGAGTTTCAACAAAAATGAAGAGTCTGTCTGGTAACGGATATTCTATTGGTACGGATGGTGTGATGTACGTAGGTAATCCGTTGGAAGAAGGCGGAGGATGCGGTTGTGGTTCACCGGGCTATATACGGATCAAAGAAGGTGAAAAGCTAGGCGAGATATACGTTCCAGTATTCGTTGGCGTCATGGAAGATGGCCGGGCAAATTTGCAGGATACTAATGGAGACGGACAGCCGGATCCGAAAGTTGTTGGAAAAGCATTGCCAAAGTTTACTTTCGGTTTCAATAATTCCTTTTCATATAAGGATTTTACCCTGTCATTTTTGTTGAGAGGCGCAGGAGGACATTCAAAAATCAATAGTTACCGGTTACTCCATGAATCGACGCAGGTGGTCTCATTTTATAATATAGTAACGACAAAGTATTTTGATCCGAAACTGACTCAGAGCGTTCTGTCGAGCCTATATGTTGAGAAAGCGAGCTTTGTTAAGCTTGACAACATTAGTCTTTCCTATCGCGTGCCGGCGAAGGTCGCCCTTTCGGTTAACTTCACTGTACAGAATCTTTTTGCGATAAGCAGTTACACCGGACTTGATCCCGAGGTGGTGTACGGCGAGATCGAGCAGAAAGGAAATACGAAACTAGTTCTGAATAAAAGCCCGCTTGTTTCCGGACTGGACAAACGATCAGATTATGCCCCAGCCCGTATCTTTTCTATTGGTGCGAGTGTACTTTTTTAATCTTGACAATGAAATTGTTTCTTAATTTTGAAGCGTGTTTTTTAGAATTGAAGGAGGGCTTTGCATGCTGATGAAAAAAGGAGCATTCATTTTTTTAATCGTCTTGTTTTCCTATTGCACCAAACCCTCCGAGAACGGCCGGACCGATACTCTGTTTCGCTTGCTCGATCAACGTGCTACAGGCATAGAGTTTGTTAACGAACTGGAATATACAGAAGAGCTGAACACTTATACTTTTCGCAATTTTTATAACGGAGGAGGGGTCGGCCTCGGCGATTTTAATAATGATGGGTTGCTTGATGTTTTTCTTTGCGGAAACTTAGTAAGCAACGAGCTCTACCTTAATAAAGGAAACCTGAAATTTGAAAAAATCACAACGAGTGCAGGACTGGTGTCGAAAGGAGTGTGGACAACAGGCGTAAGCATAGCTGACATCAATGGGGATAGTTATCTTGACATCTATATCTGCAAGTCAGGTCCACCAGGTGGAAATCGAAGACACAACGAATTATTCATCAACAACGGTGATTTGACCTTCAGTGAAAAGGCCAAAGAGTATGGATTGGCGTTCGAAGGACTCTCTACCCACGCCGCTTTTTTTGATTACGATAAAGATGGCGATCTCGACTCTTATTTATTGAACAATTCTTTCAGGCCCGTCGGAGGATTTGATCTTCGGGAAAACCAGAGAGATACTCCGGACCCAAATGGCGGTAATAAGCTTCTGAGGAACGATAATGGAAAGTACGTGGACGTAACTCAGGAAGCAGGAATTTATTCGAGCATAATTGGTTTTGGTCTTGGAGTAACGATCGGCGACGTGAATCTTGATGGATGGCAGGATCTTTTTGTATCGAATGATTTTTTTGAAAAAGATTACCTGTACATCAATAACAAGAATGGAACATTCACGGAATCGCTGGAGGATTTTATGCGGGAAATCAGTCTCGGTTCAATGGGTGCTGACATGGCTGACATTAACAACGACGCATTTCCGGAGATCTATGTTACTGAGATGCTACCCGAACACGATGACCGACTGAAAACAACGTCCCAATTTGAAAGTTATGATCGAAGGATGCTAAGCGTCAAGTCCGGTTATTATAATCAATTCAGTCGTAACGTTTTGCAGCTTAATAATGGCAATGGCACGTTCAGCGAGATCAGCCGGTTGGCCGGCGTTCACGCCACCGACTGGAGTTGGGGTGCGTTGATCTTTGACATGAATAACGATGGATGGAAAGACATCTTCGTAGCAAATGGCATATACAAAGATCTCCTCGATCAGGACTACGTTAACTTTACAGCCAACCCTGAGTTCATCAGGCAATCCATTGCAAAAGGCGGGAATGTGATAACCCGCCTCATCGATTCAATTCCCTCCAATAAAATTCAGAACTACGCATTCGAGAATCAGAAGAATCTGACGTTTGTCAATAAGGCGACAGATTGGGGATTCGAGGCGCCCACCCATTCCAACGGCTCGGCTTATGGCGATCTCGATAATGACGGGGACCTTGATCTGATCCTTAATAATGTGAATGAACCCTCTGGAGTTTACGAAAACCGCGCGAAGCAGCTATTACCGAATGAACATTCTATTTCCGTTGTTCTCAAAGGACGTGGAAAGAATCTGTTTGGTCTTGGAGCCAAAGTGACAATACGATGTGGCGAGGATACATACTATCAGGAGGTGTCACCCATGCGTGGCTTTATGTCGACGGTGGATAGCAAGCTGTTGTTCGGAATAGGCGCGCACACCATGATTGATTCCATCACGGTCCGATGGCTGGATGGAAATGAAAGTAAAAGTCAACTGAGACAGGTGAAGGCCGACCAAATTGTAACGATCGAACAAGCCGATTCAGAGGAATTTAAAAGCGGTCATACAGTTGGCGAACCCATTCTGAAGCAAGCGGGCCCCTTGCCGGGTGTTGATTTTGTCCATCATGAAAATGAGTATGTGGACTTTGACCGCGACCGATTGCTGTTCAATATGGTTTCAAATGAAGGGCCGTGTGCGTGCGTCGGTGACGTTAACCGCGATGGATTGGATGATTTTTATCTTGGTAACGCTAAAGGTTTTGCAGGAAGTCTTTTTGTCCAAAGCAGGAGCGGTGGTTTTACAAAAGTAAGTCAGGAGACTTTTGATAAGGATGAAGATTCGGAGGATACAGACTGCGCTTTTTTTGATGCCAATGGAGACGGCTGGACAGACCTTTATGTGACAAGTGGTAGTAATGAGTTTTCATCAAGCTCGTATTCGCTTGTGGACCGGCTTTACATGAATAAAAACGGTCGGCAGTTTGAAAGAAGTAAACAAGTGCTTCCATCGTCCGTACGATTTGAAAGTACATCTTCTGTGGCACCAAATGATTTTGATAAAGATGGTGACATCGACCTATTTGTTGGTGTACGATTAATACCTTTCCAATTCGGTGTTCCTGGAAACGGATACATTCTGGTGAATGATGGCAACGGTATCTTCAGCGACCAGACTACTCAGCTCTCGGCGCAGTTGCAGAACCTGGGCCTCATCACGGACGCCAAATGGGCAGACATCAATCAGGATACCTTTGCTGACCTGATCATATGTGGTGAATGGCTGGGGATAAAGATCTTTATTCAGGAGTCGGGCAAGCTCATCGATCGTTCGTCGGATTATGGTCTCGATAAGTCCAATGGATGGTATAACGCCCTCGAAATAGCCGATGTAAACAAGGACGGCTTTCCCGATTTGGTTGCTGCCAATCACGGGATGAATTCAAGATTCAAGGCGAGCAAGGAAGAGCCTGTATCGATGTACGTGAACGACTTCGACAAGAATGGAACATTGGAGCACATTATTACTCGTTACGATCAGGGTGTTGAATACCCTTTTGTTCTTCGGTCTGACCTGGTTACCCAAATACCCTCGCTGAAAAAAAAGTATCTGTACTTTGACCAGTATAAAGGCAAAACAATCAACGATATTTTTTCCGCGGACCAGTTGAAAAATACGCTTGTGCTCCGTGCATTTTCCTTTGAGACTGCATTGTGGATGAATGAAGGTGGCAAGAAGATGAATAAGGTAACATTGCCGCTGCAGACTCAGCTTGCTCCCGTGTATGGTATTTTGGTCGACGATTTTGATAAGGACGGCATGAACGATATCTTGCTGGGTGGAAATTTGTGCCGGGCGAAACCTGAAACTGGTATCTACGACGCAAGCTATGGCAGCTATTTAAAGGGCGATGGAAAGGGCGGATTTACATGGATGCCATCATCGGTGTCAGGTGTGTCCGTCAAAGGTGAGATCAGATCCATCAGGAAGGTCAGACAAAAAGGACGTAACCTCGCGTTAATAGCGAGGAACAATGATGAAGTTATTTTTTATAGTTATTGATGAGTGAAATGAAAAACTTGGTTTGTATTATTTTGATAGGTGTTGCTGTTCTTTCGGCGTGTAGTGGAAATCAGCCGGCAACGGGAAAGGGTCCTTATGATAGTTTATTTCTTGGGTTTTATTTTGGAATGGAACGCAAGGTATTTTTTGACCTCTGCTGGGAAATGAACCGGCAGAAGATATTCACACACGGTCCGACTAACCAGAATGTAGAATACGTGCTAAAGGATGAATTGGATCATCCGGTCTACATGCGATTCTATCCATACTTCTATAATGACAAGATTTACCAAATGCCGGTAACATTTACTTATGAGGCGTGGGCGCCGTGGAATAAAGATTACTCTGCAAATGTATTAATAGAGAAAGTAATCCCTTTAATGAAGAAGTGGTATAATGTTGAATTCGAAACCACCACACATCCGGAAGTAGGTAAAGCATATGCGGCCATAACTGGCAATCGAAGGATAACCGTTTTTGTAAAAGATGAACAGTTTGTCCAGGTGGTACTTACGGATATACCCGCAGAGAAGTTGATCAAAAAAGAATTCTTGGATAGCCAAAAGAGCAATCCTATATGAAACGCTGTATCTCTTTTTCAGGAAGGATAATTATTCTGATTCATTTTATCTTTTACCTGGGTTGTTCCAAGGATGAGAAAGTTGTGTCTGATAAGTTGTTCGTTGCTGTTCCTTTTTCAGAGAGCGGCGTTAAGTTCTCCAATAACCTTTCATTCGATGAAAAATTCAACATATATACTTATCGCAATTTTTATAATGGAGGCGGAGTTGGACTTGGAGACATAAACAACGATGGACTGATTGATATTTACTTTACGGGCAACATGGAGCCCAACCGATTATATCTGAACAAAGGCAATTTTAAGTTCGAAGACATTACGGACAAAGCGGGAGTTAGCGGAACTAAAGCGTGGTCGACCGGAGTTAGCATGGCAGATGTGAACGGTGACGGATTTATAGATATTTATGTTTGTAATTCTGGAGACATCAAAGGTGATAACAAGCAGAATGAATTGTTCATCAACAATGGTGACCTGACGTTTACAGATCAGGCTGAGAAGTATGGAATAGACGACAAGGGCTTCACCACGCACGCTGTATTTTTCGACTATGACCATGATGATGACCTCGATCTTTATATCCTCAATAATTCGTACCAGGCGATAGGCAGCTTCAACTTGAAGAAAAATGAGCGTCCCGTACGCGATGCGATGGGTGGAGACAAGCTGTTTAGGAATGACGGCGGCCACTTTATAGATGTAAGCGAAGCTGCAGGTATTTACGGAAGTGTTATAGGATTCGGTCTCGGAGTAACTGTTGGAGACATAAACAAGGACGGTTGGCCTGATATTTATATTTCCAATGATTTTTTTGAACGCGACTACTTGTATATCAATAATAAGAACGGAACTTTCAAAGAGTGCCTGACGGAACAAATGAAATCCATAAGCGGAGCTTCGATGGGTGCTGATCTTGCGGATATAAATAACGATGCTTATCCGGATATTTTCGTCACTGAGATGTTACCCAGCGACAATGAAAGGCTTAAAACGGTAACAACTTTCGAAAACTGGAACAGGTACCGCTACAACGTTGACAATGACTATTATCATCAGTTTACCCGAAACATGCTTCAATTAAATAACGGGGACGGCACGTTCAGTGAGATCGGCCGCCTATCCCACGTTGAGGCTACTGACTGGAGTTGGGGAGCGTTGCTATTTGACATGGATAACGATGGTTTCCGGGATATTTTCGTTGCAAATGGTATTTTTCAGGATCTTACTAATCAAGATTACCTTCAATACGTCTCCAATGAAGCCGTAGTCAAAACTATTCTTTCCGGTAACAAGGTAGATTACAAGAAATTGGTGGAGCTGATTCCATCGACACCTGTTCCGGACTATGCTTTTCAGAATCAAGGTGGATTCACCTTCGTGAATAAAGCCGAAGAATGGGGACTCGGAGCGAGAAATTTTTCCAACGGATCCGCCTATGGTGATCTCGACAATGATGGTGACCTCGATCTTGTTGTCAGTGAAGTGAATTCGGTTGCATCGGTCTTTAAAAACCAAACGGAAAAATTCCAGAAGGATCACCGTTACCTCAAGTTTGAATTGAAGGGAGGTGGGCAGAATACTTTTGCCTTTGGTACGAAGATCACCATTACTGCTAAAGGAAAGACTTATTACGGGGAGCAAATGCCGATAAGGGGCTTCCAATCCTCAATGGATCCTCGCCCAAACATAGGTCTTGGAAAAATTGACACTGTTGATCAAATCTTTGTGGAGTGGCCCGACGGAAAAATAAATTCTTTCGAAAAAGTTGCCACTAACCAGACACTAAAGCTTGACCAAGAGAATGCAGTTGATGCTTCCTCCAATAACAAGGAGGAAAAGGAAGCCAAAGATCATAATCAGATCTTCAGCTCACGAACACCACCTGTATTTGTACACAAGGAAAACGACTTTGTCGATTTCGACCGCGATAATCTTATTTATCACATGGTTAGTACAGAGGGGCCGAGAATGTCGGTCGGTGACGTGAACAACGATGGACGTCAGGACTTTTTCATTGGAGGAGCAAAGGATCAACCAGCAGCCTTGTTTGTACAGACTGCAGCTGGCGATTTTGTGCGTACCAATGAGAAACTATTTGAACAGGACAAGGGGTCGGAGGATCTAGGATCGACTTTTTTTGATGCGAACAATGACGGATTTCAGGACTTATACGTGTGCAGTGGGGGCAACGAGTTCTCAAGCAGTTCCTTTGCGCTCGTTGACAGGCTGTATTTGAACAATGGCAATGGAACGTTTACCAAATCGAAACAAATACTGCCTGTTTCGACGTTTGAAAGTACATCGACAGTAAAGGCTGCAGATTTCGACAAGGATGGGGACATGGATCTATTTGTCGGTACGCGTCTGCAAACTTTTCATTATGGGATGCCCGCAACAGGGTTCATATTAAAGAATGACGGAAAAGGCAATTTCACTGAAGTTGGTAAAGAGGTAGCGCCGGGGTTGCAAAACGTAGGAATGATTACCGACGCCGCATGGACTGACATTGACGCAGACAACGACCAGGACCTAGTAGTGATCGGTGAGTATATGCCCGTGAAGATATTTCTTAATGACGGCGGTAAACTAATTGATTCCACCGAGGGAGCCGGATTAAGCAAGAGCAACGGCTGGTGGAATCGAATTGAAGCCTCCGACATAGATGATGATGGTGACATCGATTTCGTTGTTGCCAATCACGGTCTGAACTCCAGGTTCAGAGCAAGTCTAGACAAGCCAGTGTGTATGTACGTAAATGATTTCGATCAAAATGGTACTATAGAACAGATAACGTGTACGTACATTGGAGATAAATCATATCCCCTGGTTTTACGACATGACCTCGTGACACAGATCCCGTCTCTTAAGAAAAAATACCTTAAGTATGACGCCTACAAGGACCAAACCGTGTCGGATATTTTTGAAAAAGCTGATCTGGATCGGGCGGTGAAGCTCGAGGCATTCGAACTGGCATCGAGCATTTTGCTTAATGACGGAAAGGGGAAATTCACTCTCCAGCATTTACCCGTGGAAAGTCAGTTCACGACATTGTTTGGGTTGGAAATCAAAGACTTTACCGGCGACGGTAAGAAAGATATTCTACTTGGTGGAAACTTTTATAAATCCAAACCTGAGGTAGGAAGATATGATGCCAGTTACGGCCTTCTCCTTAAGGGTGATGGAAAAGGAAATTTTGAATCGGTTGCGTCGAAAGATTCCGGAATACTAATTCAAGGTGAGGTCCGAGATATAGTGTCCGTTAAATCGGGAAATCGATCCATCATTTTGGTGTCGCGAAACAACGATTCATTGCTGACATTTACAACCCATATAAAGGAGTGATCAGATCATTGTTGCGCGTCTCCCTCGTAGCGGGGCCAACTTGTTTGCTTGGCCTGATAAGTTGTGAAACGGAAAAGGGAATCGAAAAGAATACTCTTTTTTTCGACGTCACGTCAGACCATTCTAATATCGATTTCGCAAATAATTTGAAACAATCCGATGACTTTAACATCATCGAATATCTCTATTACTACAACGGTGCTGGTGTTTCGATAGGAGATATCAATAATGATGGCTTGGCGGATATTTATTTCTCGGCCAATCAATCATTGGCAAAGCTTTATCTCAATAAAGGAGACTTTAAATTTGAGGACATTACAGATAGAGCAGGAGTTGCAGCTGGTATCGAATGGAAAACGGGCGTAACCATGGCCGATGTGAATGGAGATGGATGGCTCGACATTTTTGTTTGCGGAGTCGGGGCATACAAACACTTCAATGGTAGAAACCAACTCTTTATTAATAATCACGACTTAACTTTTTCGGAACGAACAGACGAATACGGCCTTTCCTTTAAAGGCTTTTCCACACAAGCTTCATTTTTTGATTACGATAACGATGGCGACCTTGACATGTACCTCGCCAACCACGCTGTGCATACCACACGTTCCTATGGCCCTTCATTCTTGCGATTTCAAAGCGATCCGTTATCAGGCGATAAATTGTATCGAAACGATCTGATACCCGAGGGCAAGTTTTTTTTTACAGAAGTCACATCAAAGGCTGGAATATTGAACAGCCAGATCGGCTATGCCCTCGCCGTCGGTGTTTCGGATTTTAATCTGGATGGCTACAGCGACATTTATGTTTCCAACGACTTTAATGAAAATGACTACCTGTACATCAATCAGATGGATGGTACGTTCCGCCAACAACTTGAGAGTTCAATGGGACATTCAAGCCGGTTTTCCATGGGCAATGATATCGGAGATATCAATAATGACGGCTTGCCGGATATCGTTACCCTTGACATGCTTCCCAAGGATGAAGAGGTGATCAAAACAACCGCAGGTGACGATCCCTATGAGATCTTTGCTTTTAAACTTCGCTATGGGTACCATTACCAATTCTTAAGGAACGCACTGCAACTCAACCGTGGGTTAGATTCAAAAAAGGAGGTCGTATTTAGCGACATAGCACCATACTTAGGTATCGAAGCTACAGACTGGAGTTGGGCTGCACTTTTAGCTGACTTTGATAACGATGGTAATAAGGACCTTTTTGTTGCCAACGGAATCGTGGGTAGACCAAACGACCTCGATTACATAAACTATATCTCTACTGACTCCGCGCAACGCTTCTACACAGACAATCAATTAATCGCGCAAATGCCGTCTGGAAAAGTTCCCAATGTTTTTTTCCGGAATAGAGGTGATCTTACTTTTGAGAATGTTTCATCATCGTGGACCACAAATCTTCCCAGTCTGTCCAACGGCGCGGCATATGGTGACCTCGACAACGACGGAGACCTTGACCTTGTCGTAAACAATATTAATGAGAAGGCAAGCGTCTTTCGAAATGACCTTCCTGCTGGATCCGGACATTATCTCAAGATCAAACTTGAAGGGAATGCGCCAAACAAATTTGGTGTAGGTGCTGCAATCACCGTGCATACTGGAAAGGAAAAGTTTTATTATGAACAATATGCTACTCGTGGATGGATGTCGTCTGTTGATCAAACCATTCATGTCGGACTAGGGCAGTCAACGAAGGTTGATTCGTTAATTATTCGCTGGCCGGATCAAAAGGTGCAAACGTTGAGGTCGTTGGGAGTGGATCAAACGCTTGTCTTGCAACAAAGTAGTGCGAACTCCGATGTCAAACGTGATCCGATTAAAGTTACTTTGTTTTCCGAAGAGCGAGACGTTCCCTCTTCACATCACGAAAACAATTTCATCGCCTTCAGTTCCGAGCGGTTAATCCCTCACATGTTGTCTACTCAAGGGCCAAAGATGGCAGTGGGGGATGTTAATGGTGATGGACTCGAGGACCTCTTTGTAGGTGGGGCATCGGGCCAACCTGCAGAGTTGTTGCTTCAGAATAGGAGGGGGGAATTTTTGCAATCACACCAACCAACTATCGAAGCCGATTCGGCAGCAGAAGATACAGGGGTTGCTTTTTTCGATGCAGACGGAAATGGTTTGACTGACCTTGTGGTCGTCGGCGGGGGCCAACAGTTCGACGGTGAGAAGGACCAACTTTTGCCGCGTCTCTATATAAACAATGGAAAAGGTCAGCTTGTCAGAAGAAAAGATATGATACCCCGTATTTTTGTGAACGCATCCTGTGTTAAACCTGGGGATCTAGACAACGATGGAGATATTGATCTCTTTATTGGCGGTCGCGTCGTCCCGGGACAATATGGAATGGATCCCTCAAGTTATCTGCTTTTAAATGACGGCAAGGGACAATTTACAGATGCTTCTTCAAAGCTTGGACACGCAGTCGGAACACAAGCGGCAATGATAGGTATGGTTACTGACGCCGTTTGGGTTGACGTGAATAAGGACAAAAGAACAGATCTTGTATTAGCCGGAGAATGGATGCCGATTACAGTTTTAGTTCAAAACGAATCAGGTATGTTTGATAACAAGACAAAGGACTTTGGAGTCGAGGGTAGTAATGGCTGGTGGAACACGATCGTTGCCGACGACTTTGACAAGGACGGGGATATTGACCTGGTTGCGGGTAATTTTGGCCATAATTCACGGCTCCGCGCAAAAGCAACTGAGCCAGTAAGTATTTATGTCGGTGACATCGACAATAACAACAGCCTTGATCAAATCCTTACTTACTATAATAATGGGGTGTCTCATCCTTTTATTTCGCGTGACCAGCTTATAAAGCAGGTGCCGTCACTAAAAAAGAAGTTTTTGAAGTTTGAAAACTACAGGAACGTTTCTCTTGATGACATCATCGCGCCGGAGACTATGAGTAAATTCATCCGGAAGGATGCATATACTTTTTCTTCAGTATATCTTGAGAATAACAATGGTTCGAAGTTCACTCTCAGTGATCTACCGGTAGATGCACAGTTGTATCCGGTATTTGCTATTTGTGTGGATGATGTTGACCTCGATGGCAACAAAGACCTGCTGTTAGTTGGCAACCTAGATGCAGTACAACCGGATCTTGGTCGATATGATGCCGGATATGGTTCAGTGTTGTTGGGAGACGGCAATGGAAATTTTGAAGCGAGCGAACCACAAACATCGGGGCTGGTAGTGAAAGGCGAAGGACGGGATATTAAAGCAGTGCTAACCTCTTCAGGAAAGAAGTTATTTATTGTTTCTAGAAACAATAGCTCAATAAAAGTATTTAAACGGACTAAATAGTAACCGAATGAAAAAGCTGATCCTGGTTCTAATTTGTTGTGTGCTTGCTCAGTCCATCGTGGCGCAGTCTTCCGACTGGACAATTGAAGCAAACGCAATCGACCCCAATAATTATTACGGCGTGACCGTTGCGAACGGCATGGTCGGAATTGTCTCATCTGCCGAGCCTATGAAGGTAAAGGATGTCGTGTTGAATGGAGTGTTTGACTATTACCAACGAGGCAGAGTATCCAACATCCTAAAAACTTTCAATCATGTCAACATGAACCTGGATGTCGATGGTCAGCGCATCAGTCAGAAGGATATATCGAACTATAAACAGGTGCTGGATATGAAAAAAGCATCAATCTCAACTTCATTTAATGTGGGAGACAAAGCAACAGTTACTCATACTATGATGGCCCTTCGTCATCTGCCTTACACCGCCTTGGTTATGGTTGAGATAACTGCCAGGAAAGATGTAGTGATCACGCCGGCGAGTGTAATAGAAGCTCCAAATCATTTGGTGGATGTCAGGAATCTTTATGCACAGATCGACCGTCCCCATGTGATGATCCCGCTTTTGACTTCAATAGGTAAGAGCCCATCGGGAAAGCACACGGTGGCAGTGAGCAACAGTTTTATCTTCAGCGAAGGACACGGTAAAGAACCAGCCCTCGTTCATGAAGATTGGGATTATAACATGCACCTTCTGAAGTTCACAAAATCCCTGAAGGCTGGTGAGACCTATAAATTTTCTGTCGTTGCATCGGCTACATCCACAGAACATTACGATGACCCACTCAATGAAGCAGAGAGGCTGACGATCTTTGCAAAGCTTGAAGGCACTGAGAGGTTACTGCAGAGACATCGGGCGGATTGGGAGAAGCTCTGGAAGAGCGACATCGTGATTGAAGGTGACGTTGATGCACAAAGGGCGGTGAGATTTGCATTGTATCACTTGTATTCCTTTGCGCGCGAAGGCACGGCTTACAGCCTCTCCCCAATGGGTCTCTCCGGGCTGGGATACAATGGCCACGTTTTTTGGGATACCGAGCTATGGATGTATCCACCGTTGTTAGCGCTTCAGCCGGAGATTGCCAAGTCGCTGTTGGAGTATCGCTATCAAAGACTTCCTGCTGCGAGGCAAAATGCTTTTTCGCACGGATATAAAGGAGCGATGTTCCCATGGGAATCGTCAGACGAAGGTTCAGAAGATACGCCGGTGTGGGCTTTAACAGGACCATTCCAGCATCACATATCCGGTTGCGTCGGATGGGCAGCCTGGAAGTATTACCAGGTTACGAAAGACAAACTATGGCTTCGCGATCGTGGGTATCCGATATTAAAGGAGGTTGCTGACTTCTGGGCAAGCAGGGTCGAACGCAAAGGGCCCGGCCGTTTTGAAATCAATAATGTGATCGGAGCGAATGAATGGCAAGAGAATATTGATAACAATGCGTTTACCAATGGAATGGCTATCACAACCCTGAGATATGCCACGCAGGCGGCGAAAGAATTGGGAATTGAACCAAACCCCGACTGGGACAATGTTTCCCGCAATATTCCGATACTAAAATTTCCAGATGGAGTTACTCGTGAAAATGCGACCTATGACGGCGTCGCTATCAAACAAGCGGATGTAAATCTTCTAGCTT
>Ga0193738_1000685_pt1 | contig 15753 bp, 13 predicted proteins | sample L2a1metaG_FD_144927 | JGI IMG/M metagenome (GOLD analysis project Ga0193738, IMG submission 144927) | Soil microbial communities from a riparian zone of the East river system, Colorado, United States - L2a1 | ecosystem: Environmental > Terrestrial > Soil > Riparian zone | place: USA: East River...
GATGAATTATGGCGGCCAGGCGTGGCCGGCGTTCAGGTGATCTGATGATCCAGCCGCTACAAATCGAGGCGTATAATCCCAACGCGCCCAGTGCATTCGACTTCGCGCCATTGGCGCAGCTCATGCAGCAGCGGGGCCAGCAGGCGCCACGTCCGGACATGAGCCTGGCGGCGCTGGGGCCAGCGACTGGCGCGGCGCCGTTATCCGGCGGGGCGCCGGCGGTGCCGTACACCGCGGCGGGCCGCAGTGGCTACGGCGGCGGGTCGGCGGCTGGCGGGACGCTCGGCACCGGTGGGAGCAATGTGCAATCCTGGTATGACTTCGCGCGCAAGCCGCTCGAGGCGGGCGGGCTGGGCCTGACGCATGAGCAGGCGGCCGGCAAGGTCGCCAACCTGCAGGCTGAGAGCGGGCAGAACATCAAGCCGTGGGGCGTGACGGGCGACAACGGGACGGCGTTCGGGGCCGCGCAGTGGCGCGGTGACAGGTTCTCGGGCCTGCAGAAATACGCCGCCGAGCGCGGGCTGGATTTCCGCAGCACCGAGGCGCAGCAGGGGTTCATGCGCCATGAGTACCTTGGACCGGAAAACCGGGCTTACAAGGCGCTGACGTCGGCTCAAACGCCGGATCAGGCGGCAACTGCGATCAACAGATTTTACGAGCGTTCCGCCGACAGGACGGGCGGTCGCGAGGCCAACGCATTGCGGTTGTCTCGCTTGTTAGGGGGCCGGTGATGCCGCAGATACCGCAGTTACAAATCCCGCAGATGGGCGCCGTGTCGGGCGGGGTCGACTTTGCGCCGTTGGGGCAGTTGGGCCAGATCTACCAGAAGGCACAGCAGGACCAGGCCAACAAGGCGGCGATTGCGGCATTTCAGCAGACCGGGGATACCAGGGCGCTGCTTGGTTCGGGCGACATGAGCCTGGCGAAGCTCGGCGCGGAACTGGAGCAGCAGAAGGCGGCGCAGGCGTATCGTGAGAAAACCCATGCCGACACGGTGAACTATCAGAACCGGAGCCTTGCCGAAACGGCAAGGTACCACACGGGCAGCCTCGCTAACCAGGAGGCAACGCAGAAGCGCCTGGATGCCGCGTCTGATCCTACAAAGCAGGCGCAAATCACCGTAGCGACGGAAGAAGCGCAGCGCGCGGGGCGCGAGAAGGCAGCAATCGCTCGGAAGATGGATCCTGCAAATCCAAGCACTCAGGCGTGGATCCTGACCGGCAAGATGCCGCGCGAGGATGCGCAGCCGCTGACGGCGACCGACAAGAAGGCTATCCTGGATGCTGATGAAGCGGTGTCGACTAACCAGGCCGCAATTGACAGTTTGACTCGGGCCAGTGGTCTTTCTTCAAAAGCATATTCCGGGTTGGGGGCTGGGGTTAAAGGTTCTATTACCAGCCAGTTTGGCAACGCGACTGGCGAGGCCACGGAAGGTTTAAGTAACGAAGTTCTCACCAATGCGCTTAGTCAGTTGAAGTCAACTTTTGGCGGGGCTCCGACTGAAGGCGAGCGTAAAATCCTGGTGGATTTGCAGGGGTCGTTAAATCAAACGGACGCTGTGCGTCAGGAGATTTACAAGCGGGCGAGGACTGCGGCCGAGAAGCGGCTGGAGTTCAATCGCCAGCGTGCGGAGCAGATGCGAGGCGGCACTTACTACAAGCCGCAAGGGGGCGCTGTGGCTCCTCCCACCAGTACCGCGTCGTCGACAGCGGCTGCGCCGGTAGTTTCGCCAACGTCTGCAGCTCGATCGCCGCAGGATACTGCGGCTGCCGAATGGGCGACTGCAAACCCGAATGATCCGCGCGCGGCGGCTATCAAGCAACGGTTGGGGATCCCGTAATGCCGCCATTTGACCCCGACGCCTATTTGGCTAGTAAGCCGTTCGATCCGGACGCTTACTTGTCGGCAATGCCCGGCCGTCCGGCGCCGCAGATTATCCCCGGCCAGAACGGCGCGCCCACCCGCGTTGTGATGGATGTGAGTGGAACGGCGCCTGTCGACCCCAGAGCCGCGCTTGCGGAAGGACTGCGCGCCGGCAAGACAAACGAGCAGGATGTCTATCGCGCGGCAGCCTGGCGCACGAACCAGGGCGTGCCGGCTGCAGGCGCTACCGACGCCGCAATCAGCGGCGCAACGGGCGGCTTTGCCGATGAAGCAAGTGCTGCCGCTCGTGCCCCGATCGACATGCTGACCCGTGGCGAAGGGTACGACGAGGCGTATCAGCATAATCTCGCCGCGGAACGCGAAAGGCTGGAGCAATACCGCAAGGAAAATCCCGGCACAGCGATGGCTGCGGAGATTGCCGGCGGGATGGCAATGCCGGTCAGCAAGGTTGCGGGGCCGATCAAACAGGCTATCGCCACTGGCGCCTTATATGGCGCCGGCAATAGCGAAGGCGATCTGACGCAGCGCGCGTCGGACGCTGTAGTCGGTGGCGCTGTTAGCGGCGCACTTGGCGGTGCTATTTCAGGCGTTGGGCGCATGCTTGCCGGTAAGGCTCCGTCTGCAGTTCCGTCAATTGATGAGCTGAAGGCCGCGGCAAAGGCCGGGTATCAAAGCGATGTCGTCAAGGATCTTGTTGTTCATCCGAAGGCAGTAACCGATGCAGCGACCAGTATCCGCGCCAGGATGGATGCTGAAGGCTTTGACGAAATTATTGGGACCAAGGCACACGCCATCCTGAAGCGGTTTGAAGCGTCTCCCGCCGGGGCGAGGGTTACCGGGCAAAACCTTCATTCAATCCAGAAAACGCTGGGCAAGGCCGCGGGGTCGATCGATCCGCAGGAGGCGGCGGCGGCCAAAATGGCGTTGGCTGAGTTCAACAACTTTGTTGAAAACCTGCCCAAGGGCGCAGTATTGCGCGGCAATGCCGACGACTTCATGCAGACAATGCGCGAGGCCAACGCGAATTATTCCCGCGCGATGCAATCCGGGAATATCGACAAGAAGATCATTACAGCCGAGACGCGGGCTGCAGCAGCAAATTCCGGCATGAACGTCGCCAACACAATCCGGCAACGCATGGCCGACGTTAAGCTCAATCCGAAACAAAGTCGCGGCATGCACCCCGACGACATCGCGGCGGCGGGCCAGATTGCGGAAGGCACGCGAGTTGGCAATCTTGTTCGCAAGGCCGGCAATATCGCTGGCGGCGGCGGGGGACTTGGGACGTTGGTTGCTGGCGGACTGGGCATGGCTGGCGCGGGAGCTTACAGCGGAGATCCGTCCAGTAGCTTCATGGGGCTGGCGTTGCCAGCGTTCGGGTTCGCCATGCGCGGCATGGGCAATCGGATGACGTTAAAGCAGGCTGAAAAACTCTCCGAGGCAATTCGCAATCGCGCGCCGCTTGCCAGTGCGACAACCAAGTTCGAGGAGCGGGTTGCGCAATTCCATCAACAGCGAAACGCCAGGACGGCAGCAGCGGCATCCTTAGCCGCGCGCAATCTGGCGACGAACCTTCGTGGTTCCGGCTTCAACATCGCGGCTGGTGATTTGATGCGATCCCTGCAAGGCCCGGTGGCAGGCCGCGCAGAGAACGAACAGCGTTAGCCCCCAGGGGTACGGTACGAGCAGCCACAAGAATACGAGCAAGACGATCCAGCCCGCCGGGTTCATTTTTTAAGGTGTCCGGTTTTCTTTAGGTAGTCAGTCAGGAGTTTTTCGACAAACGACGCCACCGATCGACTGTCTGCTGCCGCAGCCCTTTCAACGGCGGATTTTACGTCGTCAGGGACGCGAACGGAGATTGCGGATGTTTTTGCCATGAGTGCTCTTGTGTGCAATTGAATGTCATACTAGGCTGCAGTGTGCATTCAATTACATACGAAGGCAACGGGTATGACCGCAAGAAATAGGGCAGAGAATGCCGTTGGGTTACGGTTCGGGCGGCTGGTGGTGCTTGCCGAGGCCGAAAAATATGTTTCGCCTGGAGGCCATGAGCAGCGTCGGGTTTCTGTTAAGTGTGACTGTGGAAACAATCACACCGTTATTTTGAATGTACTCAAGAGTGGCGCTTCGACCAGTTGTGGCTGTCGGAATAGTGAGGTCAGGCAAGAGCGGAATTATGTGCACGGTTACGCGCTGCGTGGCCTTCAGACTGTAGAATACAAAGCGTGGTCTCACATGATCCAGCGTTGTGAAAATCCAAAAGATAACAGGTACAAAGGCTACGGCGGGCGCGGCATTAAGGTTTGCCGGGAATGGCGTGAAGATTTCGAAGCGTTCTTGCGCGATGTGGGACAGCGCCCATCGCCGTTGCATTCAATCGATCGCATCAACAATGATGGCGACTATGAGCCGGGGAATTGTCGGTGGGCTACTGCAAAAGAGCAGGCAAGAAACAGGCGACCTCCTAAGAGGAAATCGGAATAACGAAACATCTTCAACCCCGCTTCGGCGGGGTTTTTATTGAGGGTTGAATAATGTCGGGGTTGTATCCGTTAAGCCGCTATCAGCAATTTTCTGAGAATGGCGAGCTATTAGTTGGCGCCCGTTTGTTTCTTTTCGATGGAGGAACAACTACGCCGCGAGTTGGCTATCGGGATAGCGCGCTGACTTCGCCGCACCCAAATCCGATTATCGCGGATGCTGCTGGCCGGCTCCCGCTGGTCTATCTCGAAAATGGGTACTATCGCCAGCGTCTTACTACTGCCGAAGGCGTGGTAATTTTCGATGACGATGGCATTCCCGTATTAAGTACCGGAACTCCCGGCTCGGGTACAAGCGTAGACCCCAACGCCACATTGAAAACTCGCGACATCAAAATCCGCTTCGATGACCAGCCGGTCGACGGCTATGTCCGCCTCAACGGTCGCACGATCGGCTCGGCTGCATCAGGAGCCACCGAGCGCGCCAATGCGGACACGCAGTCGCTGTATGAGGAGCTATGGTCTTTTGCCAATATCGCGGTGACGGGCGGCAAGGGCGCGAGCGGGCCGGATGACTTCACCGCCAACAAGGCAATGGTGCTGCCGGACTGCGCCGGCAGAGGCATATTCGGCATGGATGACATGGGCGCTGGGGCGCGCAACATCCTGACGGCTGCAACCATCGCTAACCCGACATGGGCCGGAAGCATTGGCGGCAGTCAACAAGTCACGATCACGCAGGCAAACCTGCCATCTTACACACTGACGGGCGGGACGAGTGGCGACTTCACGGTGTCGGGGATTACCGGGCAACAGAACGCGAATCATGAGCATCCTATTGATTTTTATTCAGAGGCCAATGATCGCGACCTCAGCCATACGCACGCCTATACTGAGGCATTCAATATATCTGGCACAAACCGTTTATTTGATTCCAACGTTCAGGTCTCCTATCGGACATCCGATTCCGGTGGAGTCAAAAACTCTGTTGGAGGCAATAACATAGACCATTTGCACAGGATTCTCGGCGAGTCCGCTATAGAAAATGACATACATGGTCACGATTTCACCTGGACCGGCGCCGCGCCGGACATCACGATAAATTCCGGTGGTGGCGGTACGGCCACCACCAACCTGCCGCCGATCATGACATTCATGATCTATGTAAGGTTGTAGCCATGTACAGCGTTCTGTTCTCACCGCAGTCCAACAAGGCAAGCTGGGAGTTCTACGGCGAACTCACAGATCCCCAGGGCGTGCCGGTCGACTTGACCGGCTGCACGATGGTGTTCGCCGTCAACGGAAAAAACAGCGGGAGGCAGCATCTGGTTGCCTCTACCGACAACGGAAAAATCACCTTTCCGGATACCGGCATTTTTCGCTGGTTCTTCGAGAGGGGCGAAATGGGCGGGCTGTGCGCCGGCACCTACGAAACCGGCCTGACGATCGCAAACGATACGCAGACGATGCAGCTCAGTGTCGGGCCGCTGCCAATTACCGATGGAGTAGTGCCGTGACGACTTTCCCGGTGAATATGAGGCTTCGCGCCATTCCGTCCTATCCGTCGCGTATTGTCGGCGGTGACGGCATTTCGGCCACGACTGAGAACGGCCACGTCACTATCGATCTCGCACACGGCGACTTTGGCCTGATTTCGGCAGTTCCGATCAGTCCAACCAACAGCATCCTGACATACGACACCGCCACGGGGGAATACGCCAATATTCCATCGTCATTGCTGGGTGGCGCTGTCGCCGGCATTGGGGATGCGCCGTCAGACGCAACTTTTTATGGACGGAAAAGTGCTGGCTGGGTGCATCCCGCAATTACCGATGTAACAGGATTGCAAGCGGCGCTTACCGCGAAGGCCGCACTGGCGTCCCCGGTTTTTACAGGCAATCCGACTGCGCCGACGCCAGCCGTGTCAGACAATGACACCAGCATTGCCACTACGGCATTCGTGACGGCGGCGGTGGCGGCCAGTGCCGGGGTAAGCACTGGCGCATTGCGTTACGACATCGCGCAGACGTTGACCACACCACAACAGACGCAGGCAACCAAGAACGTATTTAAACCATTCGGTTGCGTCGGGGATGGTGTAACTGACGACCTCGCCGCGCTTGTGGCTTATCGCAATGCCGTGATCGCGGACGGGTCAAAGACCATGATCCTGTCGGCTGGCACTTACGCCATCAGCGGAAAACTGGAACTCGGGTTTTCTGGTCTAAAGGTCATTCCGCTCGGTAAGGTCGTCTTCAAGCATACAGGGGCCGGTGTCGCCATTTCGTTTGATGCGGGTCCATCATGGCCTACGCAGGCCCTCGACATTGAGTTCGGTTGGGGCAATGACATCTATGTTGACGGGAACGCCGCAACTACTGATTTGGTATATATCCGCAGTTGCCATCACATGCGGATCGGTGTGAACGTCCGGAATGGCACCACCGGGATGCGGATTAATTTTTCCGTATGCTCGCAAATCCGGCTTACTTGTTCTGGAAATCAGGGTGCGTTCACCAAAATACCCACCAACGGACTAGTGACGGCCGTGCGCGAGGCCAATGAAACCGTCACGGATTGCGTTTTCTACACGATTATCGAGAACGTTATCGGCGACGGAATATTACTCGGTGGCTGTGTCGGTTGCGAGTTCAGGGGCACTTCTGAAGGTAACGCAAGAGACGGGGTATTGATCTCCGGCACGTCGCACAGAAACACATTTATCGGATTTGATTGCGAGGCGAACGGTAACGACTGGCAAGATTGGAACATTGAGGGTCACTACAATACGTTCATCGAATGCATCGGGGTGGACACGACCTCCACGCTTGAGAACATTGTCTCCGGCCACGGCAACATGTTCATTGGCGGCGTATATACCGGGATGACCGTCCACGCCCTTGCGGCCGGCAACATCATGAAAGGCGTTCAACTCCTGGGAACGCCGGTCCTCAATTCCGCGTCAGCTACATATGAAGCTTGTACGGACGGTTCTGGAAATCCCGTTGGCGATGCCTGGTTGCCATATACATCGACATTTTCTGCAACCACCGGAACCGCAACCGTTACGGCACGACAAAAGACGATAGGTAAAACCATCTATGTAAATATCGTAATCGCTACTACGTCGGCGATCACTGGTACGATGACGGTGACGTTGCCGGTAGCACCTCAGTCATATGTAGTCATATCGGGAAAAGAAATAGCCGTTGGGGGCTTAGGCGCGGAAGGTTACAACAATGCAAGCGGTTCAACAGTTATGCTGGTAAGGAGTTCTGCTTTCACGCAGTTCCTTGATACCGGCCTAGCCATTGTTCTCACCGGAAGTTATGAGGCGGCATGAAATGAACTTCACTCATCTGCAATGGGCCAACGCCGAACACACGCAAATCCATGCCACGCTGGAAAGCGGCGAGGTTATTTTGGTCAATGGGCCGGGCCTGCTTCATTACGACGCCATCGTGGCGTCAGGCGCGCCGATTGCCCCATATGAACCCCTGCCGCCAACACCAGACGCCAACGCGCGGCTCGACGCCGGCATCAATGCCTCGATCGCTGCCGCGGAGGCAGTGCGTAACAGCATTCATGCTGTGCCGGCGACGTTCAACGCGGCTAATTTTCAGGCTTTCCTGATCCAGGCCAAGATCCTGTCCGACGCCTTTGTGGCGATGCTGGAGGCGCAGCAGACCGCGCCACCGCCATGATCCGCGCAGCAGCCATCGCAGCCCTACTGCTGACGACAGGCTGCGCCCAGCAGCGGCTCGGGCTCGAGCTGTACGACCCCGAAGTTTACAAGCGGGCCGAGGTCGACGCCATCAATGCGGAGATGATGTGCAAGCAGGGCGCGCGCACGCCGGTTCAAATTGCGCGGTGCGTCGGCAACAGGAGGCCATGACCATGCTTACTTCCGTAATCACATTCCTGATCTACCTCTGCATCTTCGCGATCGTCATCTACCTGGTGATCTACGTCCTCGGCGTCATCGGGGTGCCGATCCCGCCCAAGGTGCTGCAGCTGATCTGGGTGATTGTCGCGCTAATCGCCGTCCTGTGGCTGGTGCAGATGGTGACGAGCGGGGGCAGCTTTAAGCTATCCAGCCCCTTTCGCCTCGGAGACACCGCCATTGCCTCCAGCCGAACCGTTTAATCCCAAAGTCTGCAAAGGTTGTGATTGATGGCTGATATCGATCTCCTGCCGCCGCGCGGTGTGCCGGTGCTTGCGCTGGTGGACGGCACTGGCATTGCGACCAACGGCTCGCAGACGGTCGCGCAACTCGCCCAGAGGGGCATGCGGTCGGTCTGCGCGGTGGACGCCACCGGCGTCTCTGTCAGCGGCGCCACGGTGGCGCAACTAGCCCAGCGGGGCATCCGGGCCTTCTGCCCGGTGGACGAGACAGGCGTGGCCGCGGACGCCTCCACGGCGCTCATGCTGCGCCAGCGTGGCATCCGGCCTATGGTGCTGCTTGGCGCCACCGGCATCGCCTTGACCGGATCCGCTACCATGCTCACCCTGGCGCAGCGGGGCCTGGGCTATTTCTGCCCGGTGGACGAGGCCGGCAACGCCACCACCATGGGGGCCGTCATCCTGGTCACCAATACCACGGTGCTGGAAAGCGCCACGATCGGCGTCAATGTCGGGGTGCTGTCCGTGGCCGGCGGGACCGGCACCTATGTGTTCACCCTGACCGACAGCGCGGGCGGGAAGTTTGTCTGCGCCGGCACCAATGGCACGCTCCTGAACGTCGCCGCGGCGCTGGACTACGAAACCGCGACCAGCCACAGCATCACGGTATCCGCCAACAACGGCGGCACGCCGATCACCCGCACGATCGTCATCACGGTCCAGAACGTGGTCGAGGACACCACGCCCAATGCTTTCACGTTCACGGACGTGACAGGCGCAGCACTGTCCACCGTTGTTGAAAGCAACACCATCACGGTCGCGGGAATCGACGGGCCGGCCACCATGACGATTACCGGCGGGCAGTACCAGATCAACGGCGGGGCCTGGGCCTCGGCATCAACGACCGTGGTTGCCACCAATACCGTCAAGGTGCGGGGCACGTCGTCGGCGTCCAGTTCCACCGCCGTCAACGTGGTTCTGACCATCGGCGGCGTCAGCGACACATTTACGATCACCACGGCAAGCTCTTCCCTGCCTGCGCCCGTCCTTGTATGGACCTCGGGGCCAAGCGTGTACGATCCCATATTCACCGCGACCTATGTCGCAGCCGTCGCAGACATCCTGACGCTCGAGATCGATGACAATAGCGATTTCTCCAGCCTGTTCGACAGTGAAGCCAACACGCTTGACAGTGCCGAGGTTGCCGCCGGCACCGTCACCTACGCCGGGATATCCACGCTCTCGGGAGGAGTGACCTACTACGCGCGCCTGAAGCTGCAGCGCGGCGCTGATAGCGTCTATTCCAATACGGTCAGCCAGACGATGACCGGCGGGGGGGATACCACGGCTCCGATACTGTCCAGTGCGACAGGCACCAAGACCGGTTCGACCACGGCCACAGTCACGGTCACCACCGACGAGGCTAACGGCACGCTGTACTATGTGCTTTCCGGCAGCGCCACGACGCCGACTGCGGCGCAGATCATTGCCGGCAATGACCACACCGGTTCGACTGCGCTCAAATCGGGCAGTGCGGCGGTTTCCAGCACAGGGCCACAGCCCGTTAACGTCACGGGGCTGACAGCGTCAACGACCTACTACGCGCACTTTGCGCACAGAGACGCGGCGAGTAATTCGTCGGCTCCCGTTTCGAGTACCAGCTTCACGACCGACGCGGCTGCTACCGGTACGACGCGCGACGTGTCGACAGCGGCGTCTTATCTCAACCTATCCGGTGCCAGACAGTGGAACACCGCCAGCCAGTACATCGTGGAGATATAGATGGCCAACGTATACATCGACTCGACTGCTGCGGGTGGGGGAAACGGGACCACTTGGGCGCTCGCATACCAGACGATCGCCCTGGCGTTGGTCGGGAAGGTTGCGGGCGACGACTTCTGGATTGCCCATACTCATGCCGAGACGACGGCTGCGGCGGTCAATATTATATCGCCGGGCACTTCGGCACTCCCGTGCCGCTTTATTTGCGTCAACAAGGCGGGGTCGGTCCCGCCGGTTGCCGCCGATCTCGCGACGACGGCGACGGTTTCGACAACGGGAGCCAATCACATCAACTTCACCGGGATTGCATATTGCTATGGGATTGATTTCAGGGCGGGCGATGCTGCCAATATTGCCGCTGTCAGGTGGAACACGACTGGTTTCTGGAAACACAAGAATTGCAAATTTACGCTGAGTAATACTGCGGCATCCGCTACTATTGCGCCTTCCAACTCCATCCTCGCAAGGACGGACTGGGAGGATTGCACTGTAAAATTTGGACATGTTAGCCAAAATTTGGCTCCGGGTGGAGGGGGCTTTACATGGGTTGCGACGGTCAGCGGTGTTTCGGCTGTTGATACCGGCGGCTCTATTGCGGTGACACTGTTCGGTCCTAACTGTGCGGGCACCACTCGCGTGCGTGGCCTTGATCTCAGCGCATACCATACATCCGCTCTTGTTGCGGGTAACGTCTTGCAGTCATTCAACATCCATATCGAGAACTGCCGACACGGCACTACGACGATGGGTTCAAAAGTCCCCACCCCGACGACTATCCTGATGCAGGACTTTGTCTTTTCCCGCGTCGATAAATCCCTCAATTACACATTCGAAAAGTTTAGTTACACCGGAACGGAGACGGCTGAAATAACAGTCGTTCGAACCGGCGGCGCTACTGACGGTACGACGCCGGTTGCCAAGAAAATCGTCACGAACACGGGCTCGAGGGTGGAGCATCCGTTCGAGTGCATCCCGATCACTGTCTGGAACGAAACAGTGGGGTCAGCCATCACGCTGACGGTGCAGGCAATCTGGGGTGTTGGTGCCGCTGGCAACTATCCCACCAACGGCAACATCTGGATTGAGGTCGAATATTTGGAAAATGCCAGCTACCCGATTACGGCTGTAAGCAGTGGTGGTCTTGCAACCGTGCTGTCCACGCCGGTTGCCTACAGCGCCGCTGGTTCGGGGTGGACGGGGCTGGGCGGCACGCCAACCTCGTTTGCGATGTCGCGGACGTTCACGCCGCAGATGAAGGGGCCGATTACCGTGCGCGTCAAGGCTGCGCTCCAGGGCGCGACCACTACGTTCTATGTCGATCCGAAGGTCATCATCACATGACCGCAACGCTAAATTTCCCGCCTGTTGGCGGCGGCGGGGGTACTATTCCATCAGGCTGGCAGGCTTTTCCGCTGGGGGATGGCGGTTACATTCTAGGTCTTGACTTGTCAGCTTCCGGCGCGGCGGGCGGCGCGGTGTGTAAAACCGACGTGTCCGGTGCCTACCACTGGCACGACGATGCCTGGCACCAGGTCTGCACCGTCTCGGCATTGGCGGCGACTGGAGCAACCGCGCCTCCGATCGCAAATGGTGTGTACGATATTCGCGGAGCGCCGTCCGACTTCTCAAAACTCTACATGGTGTATGGCGATGTCAACCGCGTCTCCGGGGCATACTGCGTTTGGGTCAGCAGCAACGCGGGTGTGACGTGGACCAAAACAGATCTGACCTTTAGTTCTGCGGGTATATATTGGACCATCTTCGGTAATGACATCACAAATGGCACCGGGTATCGGCTGACGAACCAGAAGATAGTTGTCGATCCGGTTAACCCGAATGTCGCTTACGTCGGTATCCCGTTTGGCTGTGCGCTGACGGGCACCTACAGCGCCAGCACGGCGAGTTGCTTTCGGACGCTGGATGGCGGTGCCACATGGGCTGCTGTATCTGGATTGCCTGTAGCGGCAAATTACCCCGGCTGGGCCGGAATGTGTATAGACAAATCATCCAGCACTGGAAGTCTGAGCGGACAGCCTGTCAAGAACAGGATCATCCTGCCGTGCAATGGCGTAGGCGTCTACGAAAGCACGAATGGCGGCACTAGCTTTACCAAGGTCAGCAGCGATGCAACGCCATCGACAACTCTTTCTTATACTACGACGCAGACAAATTCGATCATTGTCGTGCAGGTTCTGTGCTACGGCATCGGGCAGGTTGCTGGTGTCACGAACACCGGTACGGCGAGCCTAACGTGGACGAAGCGCGCTGGGCCAACCGCCAACGCAACGTTTCAGATGTTTCTCTACGAGTATTATGCGGTTGCCCCCACCGCTGGCACTTACAATATCAGCGTGAACTACATTGACGGGTGTCTGGCGTATCTGACTAACTCGACCAACAGCGCATCCTGCACGGCGGGGACAATTTCCGGGACAGCCTTCACCGAGGCTGGGACGACAACCGGCACGTTCGCCATCGGGCAGGAGTTGACGGGGAGCGGATTGCCGGCAAGCACGGCGAGCGCAGTAGTGGGTCTCGGCACCGGCATATTCATCGTCAGCGGGTCAAGCCCGAATTGGGTCATCAATACTCCGTATACGCTCACCGCGCGAGCTATTAACGGTCGCACGCGCGTTGCCAACGAGGTCAACGTCTTTGCGGTAAAGGGCTGCGATGTCAGCGCCATGCCTGGCTCGGCGTTTGACAGCGGCGGCCCGCAGCTTATGGCGTCTCAGTATGCAGCCGCGCCATTCATCAGCATTACGACCGCCGCCGCCAACTGTCTGGTGTTCTCGTTCGGCTATTCTAAAAACATCCCCGGAACGACCACGGCTGAAGCGGGCTACACGATCATGGGGGCTACTGGCACCCCGGCGTTCTGGTCGCAGATTTCCACCGCGCCCATGGCTGCAGGATTGAAAAACCCTGGATCGACAATCAACCCGACGATGCTGCTGGCGGACGCGCTCAAGCAGGGTGCTGCAATGACCATCGCGCTCGATGGCACGCCTGTGTTCGCGACAAGCGGACCGGCATTTTGCGCGCAGCCGGTCGCTATCACGACGGCACAGATGGATAACTCTGGAACGTATTGGTGCGTTGACGGGCCGCAGACCAAGATTGTCGGCGGCGTCTGGCGCTACAAGTCCTCGGTGTGGGAACGTGTTAGCGGCTCACCGGCTGCTGTCCTCGCTGGCCTGGCATTCGGCACCCCCGGAGCCAATTCATTCGGCAACGCCACATGTGTCGACCTAAGGGCGGGCAAGGAAGGCTTTGTCAGCTTCACCGGGCCTAATGCGGGCTTCCGGGGATTTCAGACGGAAAACGGAAACGCCACGCTTGCGTCGATGACATGGACGGGCAGCACGGGCGGATCTTACACGACAAACGTAACGACCGATTTAATGCCGTGGCTCTCTATCGGTGCCATTACAACCTTTGGAGCAGTAGTCGGCGACATGGTGATTGACCCTGTGACGGGTAAGTATTGGCAGGCAGGCGGTAACGGCGTTTACGAAATCGATGCTGACTTGCACTATGCCGGGACCGGGTTTACCTGCAACGCCCACAATCAAAGCCAAGGCATTGAAGAAATTCTGGTGCAGGGCGTGCTGGCGATCCCAGGCGCAACAAATCCGCTGGTCGGATGCGAGGATGAGTTTATTCTCTACACCGACCTGCCGAATTATCCGACTACAATGGTCGGCGTTCCCGCTCACATCGACTCTCATGTGTGGGACATGGACTATGCGTCGGACAATCCAGCGTTTGTTTGGGCTTACGTCACTGGTTCGGTCCACGCGAAGGCATCTTGCTACAGTAATAATTACGGTGTGCTGGGGTCTTGGAATTTTCCGGGTCCGACCTCGCCGTTCACAGTTGCGGTGGGTGGGGTCGTTACTCAGGTTGCTCACGGCATGTCTATTAATACGCCGTTCACTGTGTCCAATTCGGGCGGCGCGCTCCCTCCTGAGATGGAGGTCGGCGAGTCCTATTACGTCAGGACAATGCCAACCTCGGATACGTTCACATTTGCAACAACCAGTACAAGCACAGGTTCAATTAGCACGTCTACAACCGGGACTGGCACGCACTCGCTGACGAAGCCCAATTATCCACCGGGAACAGCGAATGCTGGGGGCTGCGTTGCGGTGTCCAGCACTGGGGCAGACGGACTGTCCCCCATAAACCAGACGGCAAACTTGGTCGTTCTTCAAAGCACCGGAACGACCAGACCCGTCTACACTGTAGATAACGGCTCTGGTGTCAGCGGCGGATGGCAAACCTGCACCGACTTGCCGTCACAGGTCTACCTAACCACGAAAGAACTCGCGACAAAATTAGTCGCAGCGGATCGCGTGCTGGCTGATACTTTTTACGTTTACGCTCCCGGTAATGGCGTGTGGCGTTCGACGAACAAGGGTGCGAACTGGACCCGTGTCAGCACAGCCGTAGCCAACATTGGCGGCATAGCTGGCGGCGCAGGGTACTCTTTTCTATCGGTCCCCGGCCATGCCGGTCATCTGTGGCTCGTTACCACCATTTACGCAACGATTGTGCAGAACCTGAACTATTCGACGGACGGCGGCGTGACATGGGCAACGGTGCCCGGCGTCACAAGTGCCGACGCTGTTTTAAACGGTACGGCAAGGCCGCTCTTTATGACACTGGGCAAGCCTGCTCCCGGCAACGCATACCCGACAATTTTGACCCTTGCCAAGATCGGCGGGGTAGACGGCTTCTATCGCGGCGTATGCAACGGCGCGGGCCCTGCCAGCGGGTTTACCTGGACCAAGTTCGGTGACAAATCGACCGTCCCGCCATCGAATGTTATTGGCAATCCTGTCCAGCTGTTTGGCGACCCAAACGTGTTTGGACGCTTGTATGTAGCCTGGGCGTCGAACGGCGTGTTTATGTACAATCCATAACAGGTGCGAGGTGAGGGCGCCGATAAAAATTCCCTTTTGGCTTCAATGGGGCTGATTTTCCCTCACCTTGCCTATATCGCATTGATTTCATTATCATATTAGTAGAACTTCTTCCCCCACCAGCACCTGAAAACAGCATTGATATTGCTGTGGAATTTAGTCCAATTCCCTCACCTTCCCCATAGGTGAGGGAATAGGCGTTCCGGTTTTGGACAGTTTTTCCATGTGTTCTGACGCCAGCCTTTGACGGTCGGCGGCTCGAGTGTAGAGCGCGGCCATCTGCCCGCCTTCCCAGCCAAAGATCGCCTCCAGGGTCGCCACGGTGGCGCCGTTGTTGGCCGCGCGCGTCGCTGCGGCCTTGCGGATTCCGTGCGCGGACTTGCCGGGAATGCCGGCCTGGCGGCAGGCTTTCTTGAACAGCGTGCCGATCACCTCCTTGCGGAGCGGCTGGCCCTTCTTGCTGGCGATGATCGACAGTTCGCCGATCGGCCCGGCCGCAATGGCGGCGGAAAGCTCCGGCAGCACCGGGATTGTCACCCTGGTGCCGGTCTTTT
>Ga0193738_1000686_pt1 | contig 15730 bp, 12 predicted proteins | sample L2a1metaG_FD_144927 | JGI IMG/M metagenome (GOLD analysis project Ga0193738, IMG submission 144927) | Soil microbial communities from a riparian zone of the East river system, Colorado, United States - L2a1 | ecosystem: Environmental > Terrestrial > Soil > Riparian zone | place: USA: East River...
ATGCGAAGCTCGTTGAGAGCCCGATCGTAGCGAAGCGGCTGCCCGGTCATGCGATCGATCACCGAGATGTCCCGCATCTGGGCGACCTGGCCCAGGCGGCTGATGAACGCTTTCGCGCCCGCCGTCGTGCCTGTGACGTCGTAGGTGATGCGGTAGCTATTGGTGTCGGGCGCCATCAGCTCGAACCGTCCGAACTCGTCGTCCACCGTGGTCTGGGCGGCGGCGGGAGCCGCAAGGGCGGCGAACATCAGCGCGATAACCAGTCGTTTCATTGCAACGCTCTCCCCTTCGTCTCGGGAATCCAAATCCAGAAAATAGCGGCGACGAGAAATGCCGCGGAACAAACCAGCAACGCCTGGCCGAAGCCGCGCGTGTCGGCGAGCGTGCCGACAAGGTACGGCGCGGCCGCACTGGCGAGACGGCCGATGTTGTAAGTGAAACCCTGGGCCGTGGCCCGGATTGATGTCGGATAGACCTCCGCCGTCACCGCGCCGAATCCGCTGAAGTAACCCGTTGCGGCGAACGCCACGCACGGGCCGAGCACGAGGAGCAGCATCGGGTTGCGCACCGAAACGTAGACCGCCAGGAGCACCGACGCGGTGAGCAGATATCCGACATATGCCGCCTTGCGGCCGACACGATCGCTGATGAAACCGAACGTCACATAGCCGACCCACATGCCGGCCTGCATGACGAAGAGGTAGCCGGTCGTCGCGGCCCCTGTCAGCCCGGCCCCGCCCTGCGCAGGCGACGACTTCAGGTAACTCGGAAGCCAGAGGTTGAAGCCCCACCACGCGAACAGCGTGCAGGTGTTCATCAACGTCAGCGCCAGCGTCAGGCCGCCAATCCCGCTGCGGAAGATCGAGAGGAAGCCAGGCGACTTCGTCTTCTCCCGGGCCGTCCAGATCGCCGGTTCTTTGACGTTACGCTGCACCCACAGCGCGAACAGCGCCGGCAGGATGCCGATGAAGAACACCGCGCGCCAACCGTAACGTGGCTGCACGAACCCGGCGACCAGCACCGCGGCGGCGTAGCCGATCGCCCAGCCGCTCTGCATGAACCCGAGCGCGCGGCCGCGGCTCGACGAGGGCCACGACTCGGAGACGAGCGCGGCGCCGGCCGTCCACACGCCGCCCATCCCGAAGCCGAGAAAGACTCGCAGGACCACGAACTGCGCGAGCGTATTGGCGAAGCCGCAGAGGAACGTGAAGACCGAGTACAACGCGACGCTGAGCATCAGCGCGCGCGTGCGCCCAAGACCGTCTGCGATGCGGCCGGAAATCACGCCGCCGGCTGCGGCTGCGACCAGCATCACCGACCCGAGCAGCCCGCCTTGCGCCTTTGTCAGCCCGAGGTCCGCGCTGACGGCGGGGAGCACGAGCGCGAACAACATGACGTCGAACGCGTCGAGCATCCATCCGAACATGCCGGCCGCGAGCGCGCGGCGCGCGTCGCCATCGGCTTCGCTCCACCAGCTCATCGCGCGGCTCCGATGGCGCGAACGTCAACGCCGGCGGTCGTCAGCGCGTCCCGAATGCGCTTCGTCAACTCGGCGGCTCCAGGCGTATCGCCATGCACGCAGATCGTGTCGATGGAAAGCGCGATCTCCTTTCCCTCGGGCGTGAGGACGATGCCTTCGGTAGCCATGCGGACCGCGCGGGTCACGACGGCGGCCGGATCGTGGATCACCGCGCCTGGCCGCGAGCGCGGCGTCAGCGACCCGTCCGGCTGGTAGGCGCGATCGGCGAATCCTTCTGCCGCGACCTTCAGGCCCGCCGCCTTGCCGGCATCGATCATGGGTGAGTTCGGCAACCCGAACATGACGAGCGACGAGTTCGCCGCTTTGATGGCGCGCGCGATCGCGTCGGCAAGCGGACGTTCGCGCGCCGCCATGTTGTAGAGCGCGCCGTGAGCCTTGACGTGCTGCAGACGGACGCCTTCCGCCTTCGCGATCGTCGCCAGCGCACCGATCTGTGCCAGGAGCGAGTCCTCGATCTCCGCGGGATCGACGACCATCTCTCGCCGCCCGAAGCCCTGGAGGTCGGCGAATCCCGGATGCGCGCCGACCGCCACGCCAGCCTCACGCGCGAGGCGTACCGTTCGCCGCATCACCGTCGGATCCCCGGCGTGGGCGCCGCAGGCGATATTGGTTGAGGTGATGTGCGGCATGACCTCGGCGTCGGTGCCCATCCGCCAGGGGCCGAACGACTCGCCCATGTCGCAGTTCATGTCGATTCTCATTGCCGCATGACCGCGGCGATGGTGACGATGCCGTCGAGCAGCGCGCCGATGCGCAGGTTCTCGTTCTCTTCGTGCTGGTTGTTGTCGAAGTTGACGATCGGCACGATCAGCGCCGGGAACCCGAGCGCCTCGATGAATGGCGCGATTGGGACCGTGCCGCCGAGCGTGCGCAACTGCACCGGCGGCTGGCCGAACGTCCGCGTCAGGGACTCGACCAGCGCGCGTGCCCGCGGATCCGAGACCGGCGTTCGGAACGCTTCGAGGATCGGTCCGTTCACCGAAAGGCGGGCGATCTTCGAGTGCGCCGCCCGCGTCGCATCGTCCGGATCGGCGTCCACGAGGTGGTAGCCCTGCTGCGCGATGTGCGCGCGTAGCTTCGCGATCAGGTCGTCGGCCGCCGTTTCCTTTACCAGGCGGATGTCAATGGCCGCAGTGGCGCGATCGGGAACGATCGTGCGCGCGTTGGCCCCGACGAACGAACTGGCCAATCCCCGAATGTTGAGCGTCGGGTACTGCAGCGCGTCCTGCAGCTTGGGAAACGCCTGCTCGGGCGCCGCGACGCCGAACACGGAGAGCATGCGCGCCGAGTCGTCCGGCACGGCGTCGAGGATCGCGCGCTCTTCGGCGGTCATCGGCGGGACGGCGTCGTAGAACCCCTTCACCGTGGCGCGGCCGGTGTCATCCTTCATCGACGCCAGCAGGGCGGCGAGCCGCATCGCCGGGTTCGGCATCCAGTTGCCGTAGTTGCCGCTGTGAACGCCGCTCTTCGGTCCGTAGACTGTCAGGTCCACCGTCGCAATGCCGCGCGCACCGTAGGCAACGGTGGGTCTCCCGCTCGAGTGTCCCGGCCCGTCGAGGATCACCATCAGGTCCGCGCGCAGCTTGTCGCGATACTTCGCGATCGCCGGCACCAGGCTGGGCGAGCTGGCCTCCTCTTCACCGTCGAGAATGATCTTGATATTGGTGGTGCGCGAGGGCTCGATCCCAGTCCGGTGGATCGCGTCGAACGCCGCGAGCAACGCAACGATCGGCGCCTTGTCGTCGGACGCCGACCTCGCGTAAATCCGCGCGTCACGCCCCTCGCCGCGGATGACCGGCTCGAAGGGATCCGACTGGTTCCATTTCTTCGCGTCTACCGGCTGGCCGTCGTAGTGGCAGTAGTAAAGAATCGTGGGGAGGTTCGGGTCCTGACGCCCCGCGACCTCGGCGTAGACCAGCGGGTTGCCGCCAGTCTCGAGAATCTCCGCGGCGAACTTGTGCTTCGTCAGCAGCCGCTGCAGATGTTCGGCGTTGCGGCGGATATTGACTTTGTCGGCGGCGACGTTGGGGATCGAAAGCAGCTCGACCAGCTCCTTGACGATTTCGTCCCGGTGCTGCTCGGCATCCGCCGCGATCCGGCGGCCGAACTCGCTTCCTTGTGGGACCGCCAGGATCAGGGCGACGAGACCGGCAATTATGCGCATGTCAGAACTCGATGAGGACACCGACCGACGGGACGATCGGCAGCATGGAATCGAACGGCTGTGACACCGACCGCGTCGAGATGCTGATCAGCGGCGGATCGAAGCGGACGTTGGCGCGGTTCAACAGGTTGATCACTTCCGCGAACACCGTGAGACGGCGGCGCGACCAGTCGAAGGTGCGGTTGGCGCGGAGATCCAGGCGCGCATAAAACGGCAGGCGCGTCGTGTTCCGCACATCGCTGAGCAGGTAGATGTCGGGCTCGCCAACTTTCGCATAGTAGCCGGGAATGGGAAAGTTGCTGCCGTAGCGCAGCTTGCTGACGAAGCTCAATCGATGGGACGGCCGGTATATAGCGTACGCGTTCAGCGTGTGGCGCTGATCGTTATCTCCCCAGAACGTCTCTCCGGAGATGACGTCATGGTACCGGTTCCGGCTGTACGCGTACGAGAACCACCCCGAGATGCCCGTCCCGGCGATCGTGCGCTGGAGCGACAGCTCGACGCCCCGCGCAAATCCGTCGAGCCGATTCTCGTAGTCCGCGCTTGCGTTACGCCGCACGACACGCCCGTCGACAACGCGGGTCTCGTTGCCGAACTGGCGCAGCATGTCTTGCTCTTCGCGGTCGTAGACCGTGACCCCGAGACGAAGCGTCGGCGACAACCGCTGCTCCAGTCCGATGTCGAACTGATCGGCCCGCTCGGGCACGAGATTGGTTCCCGCCGAGGCGCCGAGGACTTTGTCGAAGTCGGAAAACTGCTGGTACCGACCGGCCGCGGCGCGCACCTTCAGGCCCTCGCGCGCGCGCCACTCGGCCTGGAGCCACGGCGAGATCGTGGACTGATCCGTGAGTGACCAGTGATCGGCCCGCACGCCGGGCGCAAGGGTCAGCGACGGAATCGGCGACCATTTCAGCAGCGCGTAGGCGCCCGTCGCGGACGCGTCCGCCTGGTAGTCGTCGAGCAGCGCGAGCGACACGCGGTTCGGGGCAAGGCGGCGCCGCACGCGGCTGTTGTCCCGGCGCTCGAACTCGCCACCCGCATCGAACTGGACGCCGCGGCCAACCGCGACCGTCGCATCCGCGCGATACGCGAGCTGCCTTTCCTGCCCGTCATCGAGCTCGACGTCGTCCTGGTTCTCGTTGCGAAAATGATTCTCGGCTGCCAGGAACCGCTGCGTCAGCACGAACCGCGAGCGCGCGATCCGCCACGAGGCCACGCCGACCACGGCCGCGTTCGTCGCGTCGTACACGTCGTCGATGTCGTATTCACCTGGTTCGTTGAGGAAGCGCGAGTGTCCCGCGAGCAGCGTGACGTCGATGTGCTGCGACGGCGACAGGTCGTACGACGCGCGTGCCTGAGCATCCGCGAAGCCGAAGCTGACCGATCGCTCCGTCAGGTTGCGGACGAGGTGATCGATGTACGACTGGCGGCCCGACACCATCCAGGATCCGCGCCGGCTGCGCCCGATGGGTCCCTCGGCGACGGCCGAGGCCGCCGTCCCGCTCACCAGCAGGCGGAAGATGGGGCGCACACGCGATCCCTCGCGCGTGCGGAAGTCCACCTCCGCACCGGTGCGTCCGCCGAACCGTTGCGCGTATCCCCCATTGAGGAGCGTCACGTCCTCGAGCACGTCGCTGTTGATCATCGCGACCGAGCCCGTTGGGCCGCGGTCCTCGACGCCGCGCACCGTGTGCAGGAGATAGGGCGTCGCGAAGCCGTCCACCGTGAAGGTGATATGGCGGAAGTCGCTGCCGCGGACGGTGAACTCGCTGCGCAGATCGTCGCCGGTCGCGACTCCCGGCAGGACCTGCACGGCGCGCAGCGGATCGTCGGCCAGCACGCCGCGCAGGTTCAGCAGCTCGGCGCTGCCGAGGATGGATGCCGAAGGCACAGGGTCCTGCGGCGTGCGGAAAGTGTCTCCGCCCGTCACCGTGACCGACTCGGTGTAGGCCGTCGTGCCTTCGCTCAGGCGAATCACCAGCGGCTCCGGACCGCCCGTCACTTCGGCCCGATACACCGCGTAGCCGACGACCGAGGCGTAGATGCGGTGCTTCCCGGCCGTCAGGCCAGTGAGCGAGAACCGGCCGTCTGCATCGGTCAGGGCGGACTTACCGAGGTCCTCCACGACGATCCTGACGGCCCCGAGCGGCGTCCCGGTCCGCGCATCTACCACTTGTCCTACAAGACTCGTCGCGGCTTGTCCTACAAAAGGGGTCAGACCCGGGTCTGACCCCTTTGCCGCCTTGGGAAACGCCAGGAGCAGAAGGAGGAGACAGATCTGTAATCGGAGCGGCCATTTATGTGATTGGGCTCGGGGCCGGATCCTCCGAAATCTTAGGAAAATCAGCGGTACGCCCCTTGCTCAATAGTGTGGTGCAGACGGCCTGTATATTTACGGCAGGGAGCCGTGAGTTGCTGGGGAGCCGGGTCGGCTGCAAATCGTATGGGGCGTCGATGATGAATCGGCGCCCCATTTTTTGCGCTCGCGGCCTTCGGCCTAGACCGACGTGCCTTCCGGATACTGCAGCGCCAGCCGCAGTTCCTTCGCCAGCGAATCCACCGTCGTCCCGGCCCGCTTCCAGGCGCCGTCGGTTTCGAATCGCAGATCGCCGATGCGGCGGCCCCAGGGACCGATCACGCGGCCAATGGCGCGGAAGTCGGTCCGGTCCGCATGCTCCTGGTCCAGCCGACGGACGACGTCGGGGGCGACGCGGACGAAGGCCCGCAGCGCGGCTGCGCTCTTGATGCTGTACTTGCGGCCGTTCCAGGCGGCACCGAAGACCTGCGCGACCTGCCTGAGATAGTTGACGAAGAACTTCCTGGATTCCTCGCGGAACTGGTCGCCCTTCCGGCCCGGGCCGAAGGCCTCGGACGCGAACAGTTTCTTCAGCTCCTGCGCGAGCGGCGCCTGCGCGACGCGGCCGCTGCCGACACCGAGCAGCTTGATCTCGCCGTAGAGCGGCGAGTCCTCGCGGTCGTTCAGCGCCCGGACGACGTCGTGTGCCGCCGCGAGGTTCTCGTCGCGATACAGCTGGCGGCCCGAGAGCGACACGAGATGCGACGCGTTGAGGCGCGTGTGCTTCGCGTTGATCGTCACGAACATCTGGACGACGTGATCCTCGGGGAGCCGGTCGAAGATGATCGCCGGCACGGTGAAGTTCTCCTCGCCGAACCGATCGATATCAGCGTGGAGCGCAAGCAGGCGGTGCTGGCCGTCGATCGCGCGCAGGATGCCCTCGCGTTCGGGGACCTTCAGCGTCCCAAGGGGCGATCCGCTTTCGATCGCCTCGAACTTGAGCGCCTCGTCGCACGAGATAATGACCGCCCCCGCGATGGACGGCAGGTCGCGCGCCTGGCGGCACTGCTCGTAATACGCCACGAGCTCGTCGATCTTCTTGCGGATGATCGCGCGCTGGTAAGCCTTGTCACTGGAGGCGATGCGGCGCTCGAGCAGATCCCAGTTCACCTTCGACGGCGCGCTCGACTTCTTGCGCCCGCCGCGGACCGGCTGCGCCTGCTCGCCGTAATCGAGTACCTCGAACCGGACAAGCTTGTCGATATCGTTGGCCGAGAGTGACGCCTGGTAGAACTGCACCCCGAACTGCTGCATCCGGATGGCGGCGACGCTGATCAATGGGCCTCCAGTGACATGTTTATATTGTGTCTCTGTTAGAACATCAAGGGTTGAGCCTGACTGCTCAGCTTCCCACGTAAGTCATGATTTGACAAGTACTTACGTTTCACAATGCCCTTGAGGTAGGTCAGCCACGTCATCAGTGCGCAGACCAGGACCACCCCCACGCAGGCGCCCCACCATGGAAAAGCCTTGTGAAGGGGAATAGAAATCGACCCGTAAACCAGCTCAACGTGGACCCAATAGACGAAAAGCGAGGACCGGCCGAGCATCTGCAGCGGGCTCCAGCGCCTGCCGGCCGAGGGGCGCTGCTCCCACAGCCAGGCAGCGCCGACAGCAGCGATCATCAGCCCGAGCCGGATGAAAAAGAAGCTGATTGAGGTGGTCCAGAAGCCGGACCTCGGGTGCAGCGGCGGCAGGAACGACGCCTGGTAGGCCACGACGGCGATCATCGGCCCGATCGCCAGGCAGCCGAGATTCACGCGACGATCGAGCCGGCCGTCGTGTGCCCCATCGAGAATGACGCCGAGCGCGCCACCCGCCATCAGAAAGGCGACCCAGGGATAGAACGCAAAGTTGGTCAGCCCCGGAATCGGGCGCAGGTAAGCCTCGAGCGGATCGGGCAACACCTCGAGCCCGGGGAGATGACGAATAACAGGTGTCATCAGGACGAACGCGAGGGTCGCGACGAGAAATCCCGCCACGCGGGCCCGCGGGTTGCGCAGCAGCCACCACAGCGCGGCGGCGGCGATCATCGCCGGGCCCATGATGTTGAGGATGTCCACCTTGAGCATCGACCAGGCCGGGGCGCGGCTCAGGAGATACGACTGGAACCGGAAGACAAAGGCGAGCGCGAAAATCTGCAAACCCCGTTTCGCCGCGGCCGTCGCGGCGGCGCCCTCGTCAGCGCCGCGGCGGACCTTCGACCCGGCCGACATCGCCACCGCGACACCGGCGAGGAACAGGAACAGCGGCGCGGCGAAGCCGCCGAAGATCAGCGATTCGCGGAAGGCGTTCGTCCCGCGATCGGACGCGCGCGTCCACGAGTCGATGACGTGCGCCTCGATCATGATCAGCACGGTGACACCGCGGAGCACGTCGAGATATGTCCGCCGCGTGGCGGGCATCGTCATTCAGAAACGGAGAAGGAGGATTCGAACGCGATGTCCTGACGCATCGAATGCCAGACCGAGCAGTATTTTTCGTGGGACAGGTCGATCGCGCGCTGGATTTGATCCTTCGGGACCGGACCGGTGACGTAGACCTCGAGCTTGACCGCGGTGATGCGGTGAGGGTCCTCCTGCGCGCGCTCCGCAGTCAGGGCGACCTTCAGTCCGCGCAGATCGTGGCGGCCCTTGCGGAGAATGTGGACCACGTCCATCCCCATGCAGCCCGCGAGGGCGAAGGCGAGCGCCTGAACTGGCGATGGGCCCGCAACGCCGGCGCTATCGAGCGTGATCGACGCGTCACCGGAGTTGCCAGCGAAGACAAGGTCGTGTTCCCAGACGAGCTCGAGCGAGGTCGGCGCTTTCATTGACGCCGTTATTCTACGCCGCCTGCGAACGTGGTCCCTTGCCGAAGAGGCTGGAGATGGCCAGCCAGCCGAGCGGCATCGCGACGAGGAGATACGTCAGGTACTGGCCGTAAGCACCGTCCGGACCGTAGGGCTCGGTGGCCCAATGCAAGGCTTCGCTGTTGGGCAGGACGTGCGCCTCGGCAAGCTCGTGGAACCCGTAGATGAACAGCTGGACCACGAAGATCATCAGGAAGACCGCGGTGACCTGGAAGAACCGCGCAAGGTTCACGCGGTAGCCGTAGCGGGACCACAGGTAAGCGATGAAGGCCGCTACCACCGTTCCGGCGATGGCGCCGCCGATGATGTTCATGGCCCTCACCTGGAAGAGCAGCGCATTCATCAGCATGGCGGTCTCCATGCCCTCGCGCGTGATCATCAGCAGCGTGAAGCCGAAGACACCCCAGAAGGCGGCCTTGCCGGCGCGCTGCGACGAAGCGGCCAGCTTGCCCTCGATGTCACGCTTCATGTGCTTGCCGGCCCGCCACATGTGGACGGTGAGCGAGGCCACGAGGAACGCGGCGACGATCCCGAGGATCCCTTCCCAGAGGGCCTGGTTCTGCGCCTTGGCGAGCAGCAGACCGGCGCCGATGCTGAGGAGGATCGAGGCCCCGATGCCCCAATGGATCGCCGGAATCAGCTCGCTCCGGCTGGTTTTCCGCAAATAGGCCAGGCTGATGGCGATGATGAGGAATGCCTCCAGCCCCTCCCGCAACGTGATCACGAACGCCTGTGCCATGAGTAACTTGAAGTTTAGTAGGGCGAAACCCGACCAGTCAAGTCGCCATTCGCCGCCATAGGATAATGACCGGTAACATGGCCCCCATGACCCGTTTCACGGTCCTTTGCGCACTGGTGGTGCTCTCGATGTCCGCGTCCGCACAGCCGAACCTGCTCGATCGCGCCCGCGCCCTCCACAAGCAGGCGCTTCTGATCGACGGTCACAACGACTACCCCTGGGCGCTGCGCGAGCACAACGCGGCCCGCGATCTGGACAAGCTCGATATCGGCAAGCCGCAACCGTCGATCATGACCGACATCCCGCGGCTCAAGAGCGGGGGGGTCGGGGGCCAGTTCTGGTCCGTCTACGTTCCGGTCTCGATGCAGGGACAGGCGGCGGTCACCGCGACGCTCGAGCAGATCGACATCGTCCACCGGATGATCCGGAAGTATCCCCGGGCCTTCGAGCTGGCCTTGACGGCGGCCGATATCGAGCGGATCCACAAGGCGGGAAAAATCGCGTCCCTCATCGGCATGGAGGGGGGGCATTCGATCGACAACTCGCTGGCGAACCTGCGGATGTTCCATCGCCTCGGCGCGCGGTACATGACGTTGACCCACTCGAGCAACACGCCGTGGGCGGACGCCTGCACCGATACGCCGAAGAGCAACGGGCTCTCCCCTTTCGGCGAGGATGTGGTGCGCGAAATGAACTGGCTCGGGATGCTGGTAGACCTGAGTCACGTGTCGCCCGGCACGATGGAGGATGCGATCCGCGTCTCGAAGGCTCCGGTCATCTTCTCGCACTCGGTCGCGAAGGCGCTGAACGATCACGCCCGCAACGTCCCCGACAACGTCCTGCAGATGCTCCCGAAGAACGGCGGCGTCATCATGGTCACCTTCGTGCCGGGCTTCGTCTCGCCGCAGGTCGGCGCGTGGAACAGGCTGACGCCGGAGCAGCAGAAGGCGACACCGGCGCCGCGCGCCACCCTCGCTGAGGTTGCCGACCACATCGATCACATCCGCAAGGTCGCCGGCATCGACTACATCGGCCTCGGCAGCGACTTCGACGGCATCACGCAGACGGTGCAGGACCTCGACAACGTCTCCACCTATCCGGCCCTCACGGCGGAACTGCTCAAGCGCGGCTATCGCGACGCCGACGTTCGGAAGATCCTCGGCCTCAACATCCTGCGCGTCATGCGCGAGGCCGAGAAGGTCTCGAAGCAGCTCCAGGCGGAGCGCGGGCCCTCGACGGCGCTGGCGCCCGCCGTACCGGTAACGGCCGGCACGGCGCAGGATCCGATCGAGATCACGCTCGAACGGACGGTCTGCTTCGGCTTCTGCCCCGCCTACCGCGTCACCCTGCGCGACGATGGAACGGTGGAGTTCGAGGGGCAGCAGCACACGAAGGTCACCGGCAAGCAGGCGTGGAAGATCGATCCAGCCGCGGTGAGGGCGCTCGCGAAGGAGATGCAGGACGCGGGGTTTTTCGACCTGGAGAACGAGTACCGCGCCCTGGTCACCGACCACCCGACGGTGTTCACGTCGCTCAGGGTCGGCAGCCGTTCGAAGCGCATCCGTAACTACGTCGCGGGACCGCCCCGTCTGAAGGAAATCGAGCAGAGGATCGACGAGGTCGCCGGCACGAAGAAATACGTGTCCGGGCAGGAGCCGCTGCTCGCTGCAATCCTCGCGGGGAACGTTGACGGCGTCCGCGCCGCGCTCGGCGCCGGCGCCAACGCCCGCGCCGCCGACGAAAACCGCGTCACGCTCGTGATGCACGCCGCCGAGGCCGGCAACGGCGAAGTCGTCCGCCTGCTTCTCGCCGCCGGCGCCGATCCAACGGCGCGCGACAGCGACGGCCGCAACGCCGCCGATCGCGCCCGTGACGCCATGGCCAGGGGCAAGGCGCGCGACTACGAGTTGATCATCCGGCTTCTCACCGATGAAGCCGTCTCAATCTAGGGTCCGCATCGTGGCAATGGGGGACTCGACGACGGCGGGAACGCCGGCGTTCAAGTCGCCCCGGGAGGCGCCGCCGAAGGGCTCGGGCGATGAGACGAGCCAGTACGCCTATTGGCTGATGAAGGCCCATCCTGATTGGGACGTGGTCAACCAGGGAGTCAACGCGCAACGCAGCGACGTCATCGCCGCCCGTTTCGCGGAAGACGTCGTCCGGCTGAAGCCGGCCGTGGTGGTCGTCATCGCCGGCGTCAATGACGTCTACCAGGGACGTCCGGCGCAGCACGTGAAGGAGCAGCTGGTGGCCATGTACAACATGGCGCACCACGCGGGGATCAAGGTCGTGGCGGGCACGATCATTCCCTACAACACGGCCACGGCAGACCAGAACGCGCGGATGCGCGAAATCAACGAGTGGATTCGCGCGCAGGCGACGGCCGACCCGCGCATCGCCTTCGTGGACACGCGCGCCGCGGTGTCGGCGCCCGGACGGCCCGACATGCTCGCAAGCTCACCTGACGGCTTGCACCCGGACGCGGCCGGTTATCGGAAGATGGCGGATGCGATTGCGCCCGCGATCGACCAGGCTCTGCGCTCGCCTGGTCGGTAGCTATACGGCCCGCATTCGTCATCCGATCACGAACCGGGCGACCGGTACCTCCCAACCCTTGAAGATCAGCGCGACCGCCGTGAGATCGAACGCCGCATGCACAACCATGACGAATGCGAGTTCGCGACGCCACAGGAAGAGACCGGCGAACACCGCTCCCGTGACGGCAGCCTGCAGTGTGCCGAACAGGCCCTGGTCCGCGTAGTGCGCCGCGGCGAAGAGCAGGGTTGAGATCGCAACGGCGGCGGTCACCGCAAGCCGTCCGCGCCCCAGCAGCACTCCGAGGCGCTCGAGGAGGAACCCGCGATAGACCACTTCCTCGCAGAACGCCGCGCTGACCAGCACGGTCACCACCACTCCGGGCAATGCCGCAGGGTTGCCGCTCAGATAGCGGTAGGCCTCGTTGATGGGTGGCGCGCCGAGGAGCGGCATGACGACCGCCTTCATCAGCAGCTTGAAGACGATTCCCAAGGCGATGCCGCCCAGGACTGTCACCACCCAGTGGCGCGGCACGACGAAACCGATCGCCGACAGCGGCGATCCCGTCAGCCCGGCCCACGCGAACACAAAGAGCGCTCCGACCACCGGCCCGGCGAGGCTCCCAGCCATGACCAGCGCGACGGCCAGCACGCCGATGAAAGGACTACGGGATCCAATGTTCTGATCGGCCTGCACTGGAGAACGATCTTAGGGGATATATTGCCCTCATGAGACCGCTGGCGAGGTGCGGCGTGGCCGCTGTTCTGTTGTGCGCGACCCAGGCCATCGCGGCGGCGCAACACCAGTTCGAGGTGGTCGATAAGACCATCTCCGACCTGCAGGAGGCTATGCGAGCGGGCACCGTCACGGCCGTTCAGCTGGTGGACGCGTACCTCGCGCGGATTGACGCCTACGACCGCAAGGGTCCGCGGATCAATTCCATCATCGCGATCAATCCGAAGGCGCGCGAGGAGGCCGCGGCGCTCGACCGCGAGCGCGCGGCGCGCGGACCGCGCGGGCCGCTTCACGGCATCCCTCTCGTCATCAAGGACAACATCGACATGGCCGGTCTGCCGACGACCGCCGGGTCGCTCGCGTTCGCCACGCTCTTTCCCGCCGACGATGCGTTCCAGGTGAAGAAGCTGCGCGAGGCGGGGGCGGTGATTCTCGCCAAGACGAACCTGCAGGAGCTCGCGTCGGGATACGTCACGGTCGGCTCGATGGGCGGCCAGACGAAGAACCCGTACGACCTCACTCGCAATCCCGGCGGATCGAGTGGCGGCACCGGCGCGGCGGTCGCCGCAAACTTCGCGGTGGCAGGGCTGGGCACCGACACCTGCGGATCGATCCGGACCCCGGCGTCGCACAACGCCCTCGTCGGCCTGCGCAGCACGATGGGGCTCGCCAGCCGTGACGGTGTTTTCCCCATGTCGCACTCGCAGGACATCGCGGGGCCGCTGGCGCGGACCGTCGCCGACGTGGCGGCGCTCCTCGATGCGACGGCCGGCGTCGACGCCGCCGATCCGGTCACGAAGCTCGGCGAAGGCCGCGCGGCGAAGAACTATCGCGACGCGTTGAAGGCCGATGCGTTGAAGGGGGCGCGAATCGGCGTGCTGCGCAACTTATTCGGCACCGCGCCCGAGGACAACGAGGCCGGGGCGGTCGTGCGCCGCGCCCTCGACCAGTTGAAGCAACAGGGCGCGGAGGTCATCGACGTGACGATCCCGGGCTACGACGACATCATGACCGGCACGAGCCTGATCGACGCCGAATTCAAGTTCGACATCAACGAGTATCTGTCGCGCGTGCCGAACGCGCCGGTCCGGACCCTGGGCGAAGCCATCGACGGCGGACTGCTCCATGCTGCAGTCGAGCCATCGTCACGGCGGCGCAACGCGGCCGAAACGCTCGAGACCGACGCGTATCGCCGCGCGCTCGCCAGGCGGGAGGCGGTCCGGCAGGCTGCGACGGCGGCGTTCGACGAGCACCGCGTCGATGCCATGGCCTATCCGACGATGCGGCGGAAGCCGGCTCTGATCGGCGAGGGGCAGGCCGGCAGCAATTGCTCGCTCAGCGCGGTCTCGGGGCTTCCCGCGCTGTCAGTACCCGCCGGGATGACAAACGACGGGCTGCCGATCGGACTGGAGCTGCTCGGCCGTGCGTTTGAAGAATCGAAGCTGCTCGCGCTCGCCTACTCGTACGAGCAGGCCACGCACACGCGCCAGCCGCCGTTCAGCGCGCCGGCGCTCGTCAACGGCCGGGCGCCCGCGCCGCAGGACTTCAGCGTGAACGTCGCGGTGAGCGGCGAAAGTCGCGGCGCGAATCTCCGCACCGGATTCCGCTTCGACCCTGCGACCGGTGAGTTGAAGTATTGGGTGAAATCAACCGGCATTCCGGCGGGGCGGATGCTCGGCGTGTGGATTCAGCGCGGCGGCACTGGCGAGGCGGGCCCCACGGTCTACCAGGTACTCACGCGCGGCGAGCTCGACGCATCCGGCGTGATTCCGTTGCCGCCCTCAGAGCACGCCCGGCTGCGCGAGGGACGGTTCTACCTGGCGCTCTATACGGTCGGCAGCCCGCTTGGAAAGGCCCGCGCACAGCTGTCGCCATCCTCATCCTCTGGCGCGCGGTAGGCCGCGCTCGACCAGCACGCACGCTGAGCTCACGCCTCACGCAAGGCGCGGACGGGGTCGATCCTGGCGGCGCGGCGCGCCGGCAGCCAGCCGGCGAGGAGCCCCGCGACAAACAAGACAGTCGCCGCGAGCAGGAACGTCAGCGGATCGCGCGCCGGCATTCCGAACAGCAGCTGCTCGACCAGCCGTACCGTCCACCAGCTCAACGCCATCCCGAGCGCCATGCCGGCGGCGAGCAGCCAGCCGAGACGTCCGAGCACCAGCCTGACGACGCCATTCGCATCCGCGCCGAGCGCCATGCGCAGCCCGATCTCGGCCCTGCGGCGCGTCACGGAATGCGACGCCACGCCATAGAGACCGATGGCGGCGAGCAGCAGGGCCAGCGCGCCGAAGAATCCCGCCAGCATCGCGACGAGGCGCTCCTGTCGCAGCGCCGCTCGCAACTGCGCGGAAATTGGTCTGATGGTGAAACTGATGCTCGGATTCGCCCGCGCCATCGCGGATGAGAGGTCGCGCGTCAACGTCCCGGGCTGGCCGTTCGCGGCGCGCACCGAGATCACCGTGCTCGACATCACGTCGGTCAACTGTTCCAGAGGCGCGTAGATCGTGGGCTCGAAGTCCTTGCGCGGCGACGAATAGATCGCGTCGTTCACGACGCCGACGATCCGATATGGGCGGATCGTGGGGCCTTCGAGCCCCGTCCTGACTTCCTGGCCCATCGCCTGGCCGTCCGGGAAGAACTTGCGAACGAAGGCCTCGTTGACGATCAGCACAGGCGGCGCGTTCGAGGTGTCGTGCGTCTCGAAGTCGCGCCCCTGCAGCACCCGCATGCCGAACGTTGTGAACCACCCGGGTGAAACGATGTTGACCCACACCAGTCGCTGCTTTTCTGGCAGGCTAGCGACGGCGGGA
>Ga0193738_1000687_pt1 | contig 15725 bp, 9 predicted proteins | sample L2a1metaG_FD_144927 | JGI IMG/M metagenome (GOLD analysis project Ga0193738, IMG submission 144927) | Soil microbial communities from a riparian zone of the East river system, Colorado, United States - L2a1 | ecosystem: Environmental > Terrestrial > Soil > Riparian zone | place: USA: East River...
TGCGCGAATAGTAAAGTAGATGCGACACAGAAGGTAGTTATTAGTAGAAGTCTCATAGTTGATTTCTATTTTATTCCAAATATGGGCAAAATATCGTAGCCAATTGGCTGTTGCGTCTTACAAATAGTTAAAGTAGGGCATGGGTGGATACAACTAGAAATTATTGGGAAGTCAGATTAACGTGGAAAGAAATAAATTTTTTTGATTTACAATACTGGCACCCCAATCAACTTCCGGTTTGCGGGGGTGTCGTTGTAGACGCGCCATTCCTGAATTAGATTATTCTTGATCGTTGCTGTCCACAGCGCAGGCCCGTTTAGCTTTTCGTCTGAGCACCTGGAGTGACCAAAAGTTATCACCACATTGCCCTGGAGTTCCATGTGTTCAAAATTATTCTTGTAATCTGGAAACTGGCTGAAGAATCGTTCCCAGACTATAATACAATCTTTTCGTCCCATTGCTCTTCCGCCGGCGCTATCAACAAACGTGTGGTCTTCGCTCATGAACAAAGCCAGCCTGCCAGGGTCTCGTGAATTGATGGCGTCGTTAAAGTTGTTGACGACGTCGAATGGATTAGTGCGGCCCATAAAGTGAAATTACGGCATTGTATCGAAAGGTGCTGCTAATGTTTGATTGTTTTTCGACTTCCTGCAAGCAAAAAAACCATCGGAGAATTTGGCTCAGACTGGGTGAAAAATAACCCGGAATTCTGACCCTTTCCCAAATTCTGATTCCACTGAAATTTCACAATCGATTTTTCTCGCGGCTTCACTTGCGATATAAAGGCCCAACCCACTACCACTTGACTTATCGTTACCCCTGAAGAACATGCCAAAAATTTTCGGCAGAATCTCTGGCCTGATTCCTTCACCATTGTCTTTGATAAGCAAGGCTAACTTGTTATGATTCAATTTTGTACTGACTTTGATGACTGCATTCTGATTTCTCTTCCGGAATTTGATCGCGTTGCTGATGAGGTTTCGCAGGATAATTTTCAACCTAACCCGATCGCTTACAACAGTTGGTGTTTCAATTCCATTTAGATCGATATCCAGCTCTTGCACTCCGTCCATAAACTTCAGATCCTCAAACACCTCTTGACACAACTCCTTCAACTCAATTTCTATTTTATGTACTTCCGTTCTTTTGTTACGCGAAAAGTCAAGTACCTCCAGAACAAAGGCTTCAAGCTTGTTAACGCTTTTTTCAATCAGGTCAAATTGATTGCGATGATCACGATGGTCGTTGGTTATTCGGCTGATACTCACCAATCCTAAAATAGATTTCATCGGCGCACTGAGATCGTGCGATACGCTGTAAACGAACCGGTCCATTTCGGAGTTAACGAGGTTGAGCTCCTTGTTCTGTTTGTTGAGTTGGTATTCGCTCAATCGCATGTCAGAAACCAGTCGAGCTGTGACGGTGGTAAATACATATAACAGGCATGTTCCCAATTGGGTCTTCAACATTTGGCTCTCAAGAAACAGCCCGGGTGAAAACTGTTCGTGTGTCGCCGCCGGAATGAAATAGGTGATAATTAAAATGTACGAGTTCATCAAGATGGCCACGGTAAATCCGAATCGCAAGGCGATGTACAAGGAAAGAATTCCATTGAGAAACCAGTAATCAACGAAGCTCAGGTAAAAATTAATAATGTAGGCCATTGCAGCAATACCCAACAGTTCTATCCATTGCAGGGGAGAGTAGTTTGTTTCGAGTTCGTAATCGTTTGTATCCGCATACAACATTAGCCCACGTCGTGCCATCATCTTTCCCAAAACGGATAGGAGAGGAAGTGATATGGAGAAAACGGAGATGAAATCACCAAAGCCCGTGGTGATCACAAGGTTCCAGTATTTATCGCTAGGCACGTCACCGGCCATTAAAAACACAAGCTCCAAAATAATTTTATAAACCAACAGGGGGACTAAAATGCCCATGAGCAAGAAATAGATGACGCTTTTGATGTTAGGTAGACAAACATTTCCGCGCATCACGCGCACGAACAAAAACCAGGAGAGAAACACGAATATCACCTCAACGCTGCCATATACGGGCCACAAATGCACTTTTTCCAAGCCCCAAAGCCCTGCACACAACGTGGCATTTAAATAAAATGCAGGAAGCACGCGAGGCCCCCACCAATACGCTAACGTTAAGGCAAAGGGCATTGGGAGGTAGAAAAGGGAAGTCCCTGCGCTGATTCGGGCTTCAAGTGAAATGAGAGTGCCAATAAAAAAAATGGGGAGTGGTACAACCCAGGTCCACCACGGGAGTTTCTTTTCAGCTTGTTTCACTCCAATCAGATCCATATTCACCTCTGTGGCAATGGAAAAATACCGAAGTGAGTTTAGATAAGTAAAAAGGAATGAAGTTTGAAATTATACCATTGCTTGTTTGCCTTCTGCCGGAGGTCTCGCGTAGGTGTGCTTAGTATATGCGTCGTTCTTGGAAAGGCGACCTTCGGAGGCGCGACCTTCGGTCGCCGAAGCCCCGATAGCTATCGGGGAAGGCGACCACTTACTCATTATATCCCGCCAGTTACAGGTCTTCGGTTTCATCCGTTGCAATTGGAGGCTAGATTCGAACTTTTAATAACAGTTGAGAGCTACGATCATGGATGTGCTTGAAAAAAAATACGTACTGGGAGGACAGCTTGTTGTAGCGGAAACTCCAATGGAACTCGTTACGATTGTGGGTTCATGTGTAGCGGTTTGCCTATGGGACAGGAAAACAGGAACAGCAGGGATGAACCACTACATGCTTCCATCGGTCGATGATGTGACAAATCTTTTGAACGGTGGAAAATCGGCAACCAGGCTGTTAATCAAGTCCATGGTCAGCAAGATGTCTGACATCAAAAATCTGGAAGCGAAGATCTTTGGAGGAGGCAATAAATTCTTTAGTGACAATTTTCTGGTGGTCGGACTTCAAAATGTCGAGGCTGCAAAACAGGTGCTCATGGATGCTGGTATCCCGATAGTGTTAGAGCATACCGGCGGAATTTTTGGAAGGAAAGTATATTTTGATACACGCAACGGAAATGTATCGGTTACAGCGATCGAGTGATTATTGCTTCTTTTTTCGCTGTCATTAAGGCCTGCGCATATGAAATGGAAGCAGACGCTTGTCTGCAAGGGGTCGTCCTCCCGCGAAGGAACAGCCTAACGTAAGGATTGAATGTTCATAGAAACATTGCACATTGTTCCGGCAGGTCCTTCGCGTAAGAATTCAACTGTTGTCTATTCAACTTGCAAGTACCCATTCCATGTGAGGAGTTATTTGATAATGGAGCAAGCGCTCTGGATGACATTGTCAAAGGGTACGCTGTGTGCGTATGATAGAAATTCCATTATATTTAGGAGCAACGATCGCGCTATCCTGCCGGTAACGACGAACGAAAGGCCAAAAAACCTAACCATGAGAACCTGCAAACTTTCGCATATAACACTATTCCTCGCCGTGTTTCTGATTACAACATCAGGCCCTCTGGCATTAGCTCAAAAGGCTGACTCTAAAACAACGATAAGCACAGCGGCAAATAAAGTTGAACCAAAAGTAATTACGTGGCGACGTGATATTCATGAACATCCCGAGTTAGGAAACCGTGAACTTCGCACTGCTGCATTGGTGGCCAAACATCTCCAGTCATTAAGAATTGAAGTAACCACCAACGTGGCTGTTACTGGCGTTGTCGGCATTTTGAAAGGAGGCCAGCCTGGACCGGTTGTAGCGTTGCGTGCTGATATGGATGCGTTGCCCGTACTGGAAAAAACGGGACTTCCCTTCGCGTCGAAAGTTAAAGCCGAGTATAACGGACAGGAAAGTAATGTAATGCATGCATGCGGTCATGATTCACACGTAGCGATACTCATGGGAGTAGCGGAGATATTGAGTGGAATGAAAAAGGATTTGAAAGGCACCGTGAAATTTATTTTTCAACCTGCTGAAGAAGGCGCACCAAAAGGGGAGGATGGAGGAGCAGAATTGATGGTGAAGGAAGGCGTGCTTGAAAACCCTAAAGTGGATGTAATTTTTGGTCTGCATATAAATGCACAATTGGAAGTTGGTAAAATAACCTATCGTCCTGGAGGAATGTTTGCAGGTGTGGGTGATTTAAAAATAACGGTAAAAGGAAGGCCGTCACATGGCGCTGAACCCTGGTCATCGGTCGATCCCATCGTAGTGTCGGCGCAGATTATCAACAGCCTGCAAACTGTGGTTAGCCGTAATTTAAATATTACCAATAATGCCGGGGTGGTCACTATTGGAGCCATCCATGGAGGCAATCGTGGAAATATTATTTCCGAACAAGTTGAAATGTTGGGCACCGTGCGAACCTTTAGCAATGAAGACGAGAAGTTGGTATTCGACCGTATTCGTCTAATCACAGAAAAAACGGCGGAGGCAGCAGGCGCCGTTGCAATTGTAGAGTTGCCATACTCAACTCATTATCCAGTAACCGCCAATGATGTGGCCCTTACCAATGCCATGTTGCCTTCCTTACAAAAATCCGCAGGCAAAGAGAATGTGATCCTTGTGCCAGCAGAAACGGGGTCAGAAGATTTCTCATTCTTTGCACAAAAGGTGCCCGGCCTGTACTTCTATATCGGAGGGTTGCCCAAAGGAAAAGACAGTAAAACTTCCGCGTCGCATCATACGCCGGAGTTTTTTATTGACGAAAGTGGATTTAGAACGGGATTGAACGCACTTTCTAATCTTGTTATCGATTATATGGCGATGAATAAGAAATGAAGGGGGAGATGAGGGTATAGGGTATAAGGTATAAGGTAAAGGTATAAGGTATAAGTTATCAGCATTGTATATTTTCACTTCCATTTTCTAAGGCATTCTCCTTCGCTTTTCATTCGCTGTCATCCAGAGCGGCTGCTCCTTTATTATTAAGGTTTGCGCATAGGGAATGGAGGCACACTTTTTTTTGCTGTCATCCAGAGCGGCTTCTATTTTTATTAAGGCTTGAGCATCAGGAATGGAGGCACACGCGTGCCTACAAGGAGTTGCGTTCTTCCGCGAAGGATCTATCTCACGTGATGGACGTTTCTTATTGCATTATTGCACATTGTTCTGACTGATCCTTCGCGGGAGAATTCACCTGTTTATATTCAACTTGTAAAACCCATTCCATTAGCGTGGGTATGTGACAACGCGGCAAACGCTTTGGATGACATTGTCAAGGGGTACGCTGTCATTCAGAGCGGCTTCACTTTTATTAAGGCATGCTCACACGAAATGGAGGCACGTGCTTGCCTACAATGTGTTGCGCTGTCACGCGAAGGATCTGACTAACGTAAGGACTGGATGTTGTAATAGGGCATTACACAATTGTTCCGGCAGATCCTTCGCAGGAGAATTCACCGGTAGTAAAAGCGTTTGCAAAACCCATTCCATTGGCGTAGGTGTGTGATAATGAGGCAAGCGCTCTGGATGACAGTTTGTAAATCCGGATGACACTTTCTAAAGTTTAAAGGTAATCACTGTATATCCATCGGGCTCTGCAAGTAAGCAATCAGGTTTATCACTTCTGCATTGGTCAACGGCTCCAGTAGGCCAGGAGGCATCATAGAGGTAGGAGTTACTTCACGTGATTGTATAGTTGACTTGTTGATGACGACTGCATCCTGTCCCACTACGCGCATTGTTATTTGACGTTGGTTTTCGCCAATGATGTTGCCTGAATACGTGCGACCATCGCGAGTGGTGACTACGACTAGTCGGTAGTCATCTTGTATCTCTGCGCTCGGCTCCAGGATGTTCAAAAGCAGGTAATCGACATTAGATCGGTTTGACCCCGTAAGATCAGGCCCTATCGGTGCACCCTGGCCAAATAGTTTGTGACACGCGCCACACGTCCGTTGAAATAATACTTTCCCATCTTGCAGACTTGCTTTTTTTATAGCTTCATTGGAAAGCATCGTTTTATATTTCGCGTACGCTTTGGCATCATGAGGTACATCGTCGATCGGTCCCCACACTTCCACAAAGCCGCTGCCGACCACGCGCCGAAGCTGGCGGGCCACATTGGCTTGCACGTCGCGCTTAGGAACAACGTTGTTTTTTAATGCTTGGGTAAGAAGCCAACCGTAATGCGGCCGCGATGACATCGTAAGTATCACTTCTTGTTTTTCAGCTGGGGAAAAAGAATCATATTTTTCGAGTAACAACTGGCCCGACGCATCGTCATCAAAAGCAGCCATGGCCCGGATGGCATCTACGCGCAGATCCTTATCGTTCACCAGCTCTGGCAGTCCCTTTAACAATAGTTTGTTTTGTTGCGCGGCAAGCGCTTGTAATGCTTTACGTCTTACTTCAAGGGACATATTCCTATTCTGCAACGTGGTCCATGCACGTTGTGCGGCTTCTGTATCTCCAAACAATTCGTCTACACTCGTCGAGAGTTGTTTTGTATCGTTTGAACTTTGTAGTTTGGTCAGCACCGTTTTCCAGTTGGGGGGAGCTTTAAGATCCGTTCGGCCTTCCATACCACTCAGCATGCCTTCAAGCATACTTTTTTGCATACCCGACTTTTTTTCAATTGCTGTCACTAAAACATTCAGCGCATCGGCGTCCACTGCGCGACGTGCAATGTATTGCGCAAGCAATTGAATTTTAGATGAGGCTGCGACCTCCAATGCGCGCGACGGATTTTCGGCTGCGAGGTTTTCAAATCCAAACCATATCATCAATGGCACATTGTGATCCGCTGTGTCATCCTCTCGTTGCATCAGGGCAGCAGAGATCTTCCAGGCTGTTTCTTTGTCTACCCGTTGTAATGCTGCGGCAAGGTACAAACGTACCATCGCTGATTTATCGTCTTTAGCCATCGATGCAAATTTGGATTTTGCTTCGACGGGTGCGTTTCTATCCTCACACAATAATTGAATGGTCCATGCGCGGACTTGTTCATGGGGATCATTTAATCCGTGCACTAATTCATCAGGTGTCAGTCCATTCGTCATATGTAATGTCCATAGCGCGCGTAGGCGTAGCCCGGGAGTGGTATTGGTTTGATAGATCTTCTTCAACTCACCATGCGTTTCCGATTTCAATTTCCCTTTGACTGCGCGATGTTGTAAAATGGTTCTTGCACGACGCGCATGCCAGTCGCTATTGCTCAGCTGAAGTTCTACAAGCTCTTTATCGCTCAATGTTGTCAGATCAGCATTCCGGTTTTTAAAGTCTTCGGCTTGGGTCACTTTAGGTGCGATACGATAGATTCGTCCGGTTTCTGAGTTCAATACTTCCTGTCCGCAGATGTCGGCATCATGCCAGTCCAATACATACAACGCGCCATCCGGGCCGATCTCCATGCTGAAGCCAACCCATTGTCCGTTGTTCGCCATCATAAAATCATCGCCATGATGTGCTACAAAACCAGAACCTTGCGGTTGTAAGACATCGGAAAGCACTGCATGCTCGTGAATGTTTGCCATGAAGATGCGTCCCTTTTGTTCTGCGGGGAACGCATCCGATTGATAGATCCGTGCGCCGCCGTGTGCTGAACGGTGACTATGATCCGTAATGGTTTTAATGTCGTTGTACAAATAAGGATTAAAATGCTGACCTCCCTGACGGTGGTAAATTCCTCCCGGGATAACGTGCCACATGTGAGGTATTACACATGCGCTGATAAAGAGTTGACCGTTGGCGTCATAGTCAATACCCCACGGGTTGCTGAAGCCATGCGCTACTACTTCGAAGCGGTCTTTAACCGGATGATAACGCCATATGCCACCATTGATATCGACACCATCACCTTCCAGAATATCTTCAGGAAACGGGTCGTTGTGTTTATACAATTTCCCCTTGCCCACTGGCTTTCGTACCTTCGAGGGAGTGGCAAAACCCTGACAACCGTATAGCCATCCATCCGGCCCCCAATGTAAACTGTTAAGTGTTTCGTGACGGTCGCGTATACCCCATCCGGTAAGCCGTACTTCAATATCGTTTTCATCGGCCCTGTCATCGCGGTTGCGGTCTGGCACAAACAACAGGTTTGGAGGTGCACCTACAAACACACCATCAAAGCCCACCGCGAGAGCGGCAGGAAAGGCAATGCCTTCCATGAAAATTTTCCTTTTATCAGCGACACCATCATGGTCGGTGTCTTCCAAAATCAGAATACGGCTCTTACCAGAATTTGAAAATCCATGACCACGCGATTCATAATCTTTATTTTCGGCAATCCACAAGCGGCCTCGGTCATCCCAACAGAAAGCCATAGGTTGTGTCATCATAGGTTCGGATGCCCAGGTGTTTACCACAAAGCCCTCTTTCATAGTCATAGCCGCGATGGCTTCCTCAGGTTTTAAGAATTTTGATTCTTTCGCTTCTTCCCTGGCGATATTCCAGAGAGCTGCAGTATTATAAGTCCCATCAACACCCGAAAATTCCGACCACGTTTTGGTCAGCGATATGTCGTTGAGTATTCCCGTATAGGCAACGAGTTGGTGACGAATAACTTCTGTTTCACCGTTCTTAATTTGCCAGTCAGCTTCCCGGGCGCGTGCCGGTCCGACGCCTAGCTGACCATCGACGCGCCACGGCTGGGGATAACCACTGTTTTTTGGATGATCGAAGATGGCTACGTGCGCGAGATCATCACGCCCTTCTACCTGCATGCCAACATCTACCCACATTGCACGCTTCCCTTCTGCTTTATCATTTTTCTCACGTGCCGCATTCACTACTTCACCTTTGATACCTTCCTTCCAGGGCATGCGCAGGAACAATCCGCCATAATCATATTTACCAATCGTGATGTCCGTCTTCGCTTCACCCCGCCATTCGAGCGTAAGAAAAAATTTGCCTTCGCTTTCACGCATCGACCACGTTTGTGTTTCTGTCATGATCGTCGCGCCCTTTTCGTCAAGCATATTGTAAACCGTCTGCCATTTTACTTCGGCGCCTTTCGCTTCAAGGACGTTGACGGCAACTCGCTGCCAGTAATCACCTTGTGGATGATGAAAATAGTCGCGGCCGTTGACGCGCGTGTAACCCCAGTACAAACCGGTCTGGTGTTTGTGATGACCGGGACTGTACTCCGTTAACACACCTTTACCATCGGGTGCCGCAATGGGATGCAGATAGGGCCTGAAATCAGCTTTAGCGTTTTGCACGACAATCGTATTCTTTTCGCCTTCACGGAAAATGGAAAAGGTGCTGTCACCGTCATCTTGCATGATGATAAGAGAGACTTCTTCTTTGACGCTTTGTTCAGTTTTCGGACCAGTACAAGTGAGTATGACTAACAATAGCAGTATGCTGGCAGCTATCGCGATGTATGGTAGTTTTTTCATGTGCTTGAGTTTTTTGATGAGCCATCTGGTGTTCGTTCTGGCGGTACTTTCGTGCAAGTATCCGTTAATCGTTATCCGTTAATCGTGGGCAAGGGTTTTGAGAGTGGGTGTGATACTTCACAAATAACTAATGATGACTCGACGATTATCAACCTACGAATCTTTCAACAGCTTTGCATTCAAGTCCCCTCTAGGGGATTTTGGCACACTCGCACCCACACTCACGATTAACGGATAACGATTAACGTTTAACGGCCTGCTGCTCGAAGTAATAGACTCCGTTCTTATTGCCGATGACAAAATCGAGCTTTCCGTCTTTATTCATATCCACTGCTTCGAATTGAATACCGACTCCTGAGTTGTCATCAATGGTATGTCGTACCCAGGCGGGCTTTCGTTTTCCATCTTTCAACAACTCGAACCAATACACCATGGCGGGTTCTTGTCCTCCGGGACCATGTCCCTGGTGTGAATAGAATCTTTTGCCGGTTATCAGATCTGGTAGGCCATCGTTGTTCACGTCTTCGAGCTCTACACTGTGAAGTTCTGAAAACGTGCTGTCGATCACATGTCGGACGAAAGAAATATTCTGATTCTTGTCCTTTACGTGCTCATGCCACCAGAGTCCGTAATCGTGGGCCGATGCAGATACGACGTCAGTGTCCCCATCGCTGTCGAAATCATAGGTAAGCATTTGCGAACATGGGTATCCAAGATTTGCCTCATGAAATTTCCAGGGAGAGGCCTTCATATCCTTCGGACCTTCCCACCATCCTCCAAGAATGATCACATCTTTAATTCCGTCGGAGTTGATGTCACCCCAACCAAGGCCGTGTGCAAACATACCCGTAGCCTTAGAGTCGGGTTCGCTGATGGCATTTCGTTTCCATGTAACTTTTTTTGATTTTACCGAACTTGACCACCAGTTCATCTGACCGGTTTTGTTATTACTGAATACGAGGTCCTGCTTGCCATTGCTATCGATGTCAGCCATGAAAGGTGATTCGTTTGATGCAACCGAATCAATCAGACTGCGCTTCCACAATGCTTCCACGCCTGCCGGATTTTCCAGCCAGTAAACTTCTTTGCCCGGAAAATCAAAACAGATCAGGTCGAGCCATCCGTCTTCGTTCACGTCCATCATAAAATTCAGGAAGGAGTCGCTATATCCTTTTGTATAATCAAATCGTTTTGGTTTCCAGATGTCGTGCGATTTCCACTCCGGCGCTTCGAACCACCGCGCTCCTGCGATGATATCTGTTTTTCCATCCTTGTTGACATCGCCCACCGTTGCTGCTTCGGTGTAGAACTCATCCCAGAGGTGGACCTTCTTGAATGTAACTTCATCTCCTGGGGTCTGAGCGTAAGTGAGGCCACTAAGAGTTATGAGGATGAGGAGTTGGATGTAGCGCATAGAGAAAAGGTATAAAGGTATATGGTATAGGGGAATGAATAATCAACAATGATGTTTGCATCAAAGAACATTCTCCCCCTTTAGGGGGTCGGGGGGTTGGACGACGGTATAGGGTTTGGTGTTTCACAAGGTCAGTAAATAATTCACCAGCGAATTGAAATCACTTTCCTTAATCGTCGTGCTGAACGAATCAGGCATGAGTGTGTACTTCGATAACTTCTGTTCCACAATGTCCTTTTTTGGTAAAGTGAATTCTTTGCCGGTGATGTCGGCAAATACGCGTACTTCTCCTTCATCGCGCCGGAACAGACCCATTCGGATCGTACCATCTTTTAAGGTGATCGTATAATTTCGGAACGCGCCCGAAATATTTCTGTTGGGGTCCAGGATCTTTTCCATCAGTCCCCGTGAACCGGTTTTACCGATTCCATCTAACTGTGGGCCTACTCCAAGCTGACCACCCAACTTATGACACAGCCCGCAGTTCTCCTCGAATACCATCCGGCCTGAGTCCAGGCTTAACTTGGATTTGTCCAGGAATTCGAATGCAGCAAGGCGTTTGTCGATCAGCTGTTGCCTCTCTTCACTAACCGGACTGAGGTCGGCAGTCAGGTCAGTAAATTCCTTTTGCTGTTTTGGAGTGGCTTTGGAGTTCAATCGTTCCTCGGCGCGAGGACTGAGCAACACTCTCGGCAGTATTTCGCCTCGCCTGACTTTTTGATAGACGATATCTTTTCCTTCGGATGAACCGGCCAACGCAATGACTACGGCCTGCTGTACATCAGGTGGGATCGTCTTCAGATCTCCCAGGACTTTGTTTATTGATTTTCCAGGGAACTCGCCTAATACGCCCGTTATTCTCCGTTGGAATTCCCGGATCGAATCCTTCTCGATTATTTGACCACCTAGTGAAGCATTAGTCTGATCAATCTTCATCAGCGATCGTAGTGCTGCTTCTCGTATCGACCATCCGATTCTGGGTCCTTCGTCAAGAAAACGTTTCAGAGTCCCTGAAAGAGGTTGAACTTTAAAATCACCGGCAATATCAATAGCCGTGCGTTGATTGCGGAATTTTTCATCTGAATCTGTAGTGTCTGTTGGTGGATACCTGGCCAACAAACCTTTGGCAATCTGAGGAGCGTATTCGTCAAACACTTTCAGGTTAGCGTTGTCGGAACGTTGCGCGAGACCATCGCGAAGGCCTCTATAAATAAGCGCCTGCAGGTTGATGTTATCTTTATTATCGTCAAACGACTTGGCCACCATCATACTCAATTCATTTAAAGGCGTAAACCGGGCGATCTGCGTGTAGGCTGCAGGTATGCGTTCTTCCGGCAGTTTTCCTGTGGTCATATAGTTTGACAGGAATTTAGCCGATGAAGCAAACGGCACGTCCACCATCACGGCAGCCAGATAGCCGGCATCCTGTGGTTCCCAGGTTTTTGCCACAACTTCGCTGAGTACATTTTCATTCCGAAGAATATTGCGCATGCAAAGGCGTGCGGTGTAAAATAAATGATTATCAAAAGCTGGATCGGTATTCCTTATCACACTTAGCGCGGATTCGAGAGACTTCACACTGGGATTCTTCGCCAACAATTCTACGGCCGCACGTTGCACATGTGGACTTTTATCCTGTGTTGCGGCAGTTATGAGTTGCTCGTATGTTGAATCAGTTTTTTTCTCAAGAACAATTCTTAGCGCGTGCAATCTTATCAGGCTGTCAGAATGCGTGATAGCAGTTTTTAGCAGCTCATCCGAAAGTGCATTTAATCGTTGAAGTGCCCATAGGGAGTGAATATATTTTGTCGGCGTAGTGTTGGGTTTGCCTAGCTCTGCAATCAGGGTCTCCGTTGCGTCGCTACCAATCCGGTCTGTGATCTGATCTGTAGCTACCATTCTTGTGGGTAGGTTGTCTGAGTCCAGGGCCTCCAGTAGTTTTTCAAGGGTTCCCTGTGAAAGGTCAGGCCGTTCACGATCGTTTCCTTTATAGGTAATCCTCCAGATCCGTCCCCGTTGTTTGTCGCGCTTCGGATGATCTAATGGCACTTCATAGTGACCGATGATCGCATTGTAAAAGTCAGCTACATACAACGCACCGTCTGGGCCAAGCTTGACGTTCACGGGACGAAACCACGGATCTTCGCTCTTGATAAAATCGACTTCAGACTTTCCGACAGGAGACGATCCTTTCCAGGTTGCCGAATACCGGTGTACCCGTGAACTTACCACATCACCGATGAAGAAGTTACCCTGGAATTCCTCGGGAAAGAGGTTGTCTGCATATTGGGTGATGCCGCATAGGGACGTGGCTTCTTTTTCTAAGGGTTTCATATCCGGCGCAAAGCCCATGATTGAAACTTTTCCAAAGTGAGGATAATCGCCACCACGGATGAGCTGGTACAAAGGCGAGCTGTGGCTATCGGTAGAGTAAACGTAGCCGAACCGGTCAAACACGAGTCCGAAGGGGTTCACCTGTCCGAAAGTCATTTGTTCAACGCGACTACCATCGAGACGAAAGCGGAAGGTATTGCCGGATACCAGTGTGATACTATCCCCATCGGATCCTGCGAACTTCGAATGGTTGGTGAAACCATGGCAGGCGTGTACCCATCCATCATACCCACGCATAAGATTACTTACCATGCCGTGGGTGTCCTGGTAGCCAAAGGGTCCGAACATGAGCTTGTCAGATTCCGGCTTGTCATTGTGATCGGAATCGGTGAGGCGATACATGTTAGGAACACTAAAAGACAGGGCCCCGTCGGTTAAAGGAAGGATACCGATAGGAATATTCAACGTATCGGTTACAGGCGTGAATTTGTCTGCCTCACCGTCACCGTTAGTATCTTCGAGGATCGTGAGTTTGTCGGTTCCTGTTTTTCCCATAATCGGGAACGGATATTCAAATGACTGGGTCACCCACATTCTGCCTTTCGCATCGAAAGCCATATTCATGGGTTTATCGATGTCCGGCTCTGACGCAAACAGCTGAATTTCAAATCCTGGGGGGAGGATAAAGCCAGCCAGTTCCTCTTCCGGTGTTCGCGGATCTGTCGGGCGGATATTTTCGTTGAAGATCGGTCCGCTGGTTTTGCTGTCGTCCTTAACTTGTTGTTCGCAAGACCATATCGTCAGGGCCAGGATACACAAAAGAGTTGTTTGAGTCGGTTTAAACATGAAGGAGGATTTGGTTGATGTTAACTTAAGAAAATGTGGGGGAAGTTCAAATGTGAAAAGCAACGACCAGGGGTGGGTAGACGGGAGGTTCGGCGAGGATGGTTGAATTCCAGCATATTTTAATAGAGAATTCTGAGTAATTTTCCAGCTGAATTTTCATGAGCTTACGTAACAAAGTATTCAATTTACTTCTCCGCCTCAAATTCTCTGTTGTACCTAATCATTTTGTCTCAAAGGACGATTTGTTCAAACTGAGGTTTGATGAAAATTGGGTCTATTCAAAAAAAGGAAACTCATTCTACAGCTTTCATAATCAAAAAGACGATTTGAAAGGAGGGCTTCAATTTTCGATTAGCTGGTATGTTCGTCAACCTGAATCAATGAATGAAAAGGAAGCTGTGTTACATTTTATTGAAGCGGATGAAAAGGAGAAGGTGGATTTTCAAACGGTAAGCATTTCAAATCTTCAAGCTATCCATTACAGCAGGAGTTATGGAGATTCTAATATGAATTTTTACTATTGGTACATATACCATGAGAAAATCTTCATTATAACCACATATATGATTTTTGATGAAGAACCTGATAATATAAAAGGCAAATGGCTAAAAAGAGTAACAGACATACTGAATAGCCTGGAACTGGATATTGATAAATTTCAAACTACGCGAATGAAATAAATAACAACCTGGTTAGGAGCATCATTGTACACGCGAGAGAATTTGCCCGTCAAAAGCATCTAATAAAACTCATAACGTATAGACCACGTCATCTCTTTCCCAGGTTCGACTTTTACGTGGATGTAGGGCTCAGGACAAACTGTTGCGGGCGCGGACCAATACACAAATTTTACAAGAGGTTTATCTCCCCTGATTCGAACTCCTGTCCCCGTCTTAGTATTTTCCACCCGCAGATCATAGTCACTGGGGTTGGCACCATAACCTGTTAATGGAGATACCGCGAAAGATTCACCTTTTGAGAGTGCCTTCTTATAAGTAATGGTATTGCCATCAATCACACCAGCCTCTACATTGCCCTTGAGTTCTCCCTGTGGAGCAAACGGAAGCTTCACGATGAAGTCAGGTCCTGTAGGCTCATGGTCCATGACAAAGAAGTTATGGTTGTACACATCCGTTTCAATAGTCGTTGTGCCGGTGTTCTTTAACATATACTCGATGACCAGTTCTGGTTTGTCGTTAGTGAGCGTAAGGTTTTTCGTGTACACGTATTGATACTTCTTATCCTTCAGCGTGTGAGTGAACTCAATGGACGATCCTTTCTTCTTCACCTTCCATTTACCGCCGTTCTGAATGTCATATGTTTTGCTGTAGGTGTAGCGAGGTTCGTCCGGTTTTTCTAGAATGCCTACACCGATACGCAGGAAACCTTCACCCGTTTTTGCTTCTTCGTAGCCGATAGGATTGAAAGAGTCAACGGGACCCATAGTGGCATCGTGCAAGGTGGGTTCATAACGTTCGAACCATTTGCCGAAATAGTGATGGTTTTTATATTCAAGGTCATAGATGACGCCGGCCCAGTCGAACCGTGAACCACGATAGTATCCGTTGACAGGATCGGGCAGATAAAGTTTTGCACTGACCATGCCGTTGGAGATAGTGGCTTCCGGCGGAAGTGCATCAAGGCCCAGGATTATCGAGAGGCTGATGAGACCCAGTACAAAGTATAACGGACGCTTCATGAGATACTGAATATCAGCAAATATTTTATGGAGGACATTACCTTTTGTGTAATTTGGGATAAGGCTGGCGTCGCGTTTGGGTGTGGCATGTTAACCGCAAGGACGCGAGGTTTCG
>Ga0193738_1000688_pt1 | contig 15716 bp, 12 predicted proteins | sample L2a1metaG_FD_144927 | JGI IMG/M metagenome (GOLD analysis project Ga0193738, IMG submission 144927) | Soil microbial communities from a riparian zone of the East river system, Colorado, United States - L2a1 | ecosystem: Environmental > Terrestrial > Soil > Riparian zone | place: USA: East River...
AATTTCCGGAATTGTTTTTCAGCCTTTGGCTCAGAACAATTATTTTTGCTGCCCCAATTAGGGATTCCCGAAATAAATTCGGGATTAAAAGGTGCGGTAGCTCAGTCGGTAGAGCAAAGGACTGAAAATCCTTGTGTCGGCGGTTCGATCCCGCCCCACACCACGGAAAGGCTCTGGTTAAATACCGGAGCCTTTTTATTGTCATATAAAACCATTTGGATGGAGTATGATTTTAATAATGAGATGTTTCGCCTGGCGGCCGAGCTTGTAAACCAGAGTTCAAGAAATATTTTTCTTACTGGGAAAGCGGGTACCGGCAAAACCACTTTTTTGAAATATATCCGTGAAAATTGTCCAAAACAAATTGCTGTGGTGGCACCAACGGGGGTAGCAGCGATCAATGCAGGCGGGGTTACCATGCATTCTTTTTTTCAACTTCCTTTTTCGCCATTTATTCCTACTGCAGCTGGGTTTCGAAAGTCAAATGAAGACGTAACCGATAGGAATAGTTTGCTTAGTAAACTTCGATTGACCACAGAAAAGAAAAAGATCTTGCAGGAACTCGAACTGCTGATAATAGATGAAATAAGTATGGTTCGTTGTGATATGCTTGATGCGGTTGATGCTGTGTTGCGTCATATCAGGCGAAGGCATCATGAAAGATTTGGAGGTGTCCAGGTTTTATTTATTGGTGATATGTTTCAATTACCACCAGTTATAAAAGAACAAGAATGGAGGTTCTTGAGGGAGGTTTATAACAGTCCTTATTTTTTTGATAGCCTTGTGATGAAAGAAGAACCTCCTGTATATATCGAGTTTGATAAAATATACAGGCAAAGTGAAGAACGATTTATTAATGTATTAAACCAGGTAAGGAACAATGAGCTGGATGACGAAGGAAGAAATATTTTGGAGAAGCGATTTTTGCCTGATTTTAAAAGAGCAAAGGACGATGGCTATATAATTCTAACGACCCATAACGAAAGGGCGAAAGGGAAAAACGAAACAGAATTAACTAAATTAAATTCGGAAACATTCATATACAATGCTGACATAGAAGGCGATTTTCAGGAATCCGCATATCCTGTGGAGGAAAAACTCAGATTGAAAGTTGGGTCACAGGTTATGTTTGTCAAAAATGATACAGACAGGATTAAAAGATATTTCAATGGAAAAATTGGAACCGTGACCGAGCTTGATGATGAAAAAATTCTTGTTAAATGCAAGGATGAGCCAGATGAGATCGAAGTAAAAAAAGAAAAATGGGAAAACATCCGGTACTCTGTTGATAAAACCAGCCGCCAATTAAAAGAGGAAGTTTTGGGCTCATTTACTCAGTATCCCCTTCGGCTAGCATGGGCAATAACTATACACAAAAGCCAGGGATTAACATTTGAAAAAGTGATAATTGACGCAGGCGAAGCATTTGCACCGGGACAAGTTTATGTTGCGCTGAGTCGTTGTACAACTTTGGAAGGGATCGTGCTTCAAAGTCATATCAGGCCAACAAGAATGTTTAGCGATGAGAGAATAGTAAGCTTTTCCCAGACTAATTCTTCAAAGAATTCAATAGAATCAGAATTAAGTAAGTCAAGAAGAAATTATCAATTACAACTGCTCGGCTCTCTTTTTAGTTATGATCAAATTGTTGCTTCAGCAAAAGAGCTGAATAATTATTTAGTAGAAAATAAAATTTCTTTTAATGATGGATCTTTGAAATGGATCAACGAGTTTGAAAACGAGGCAAGCAAAGTAAGTGTAACGGCAGAAAAATTTCAAAACCAATTGCAATCAATTTTTAACCGTGAAGAAAATCCAGATACGAACAAGCTATTAAATGAACGAATCATTGCCGGCGTCGCATATTTTATAAAAGAGCAAAATAAGCTGGTAGAATTATTGAATGGTTGTCTAATAATAACTGACAGCCGCCTTCATGCTAAAGAAATTAATGACACGCTAAAAGAATTATTTAGTAGCCTTTCTATAAAAAAATATTTGCTGGACAGAATTACAGGATTGCCCGATGTCAATTTATATCATCAACGAAAGAAAGACTTTAGAGTTCCATCGTATTCGGTAAATGTTTATGCTGGCGTAACAAGTCAACGATCAGAAAGCCCACACCCGATCCTTCATCAGAGATTAAGAAAAATAAGGGATAGCATTTGCTCAAAAGCTGATCTGCCTATTTATATTGTTGCCGGCACCAGCACACTGGATGAAATGAGTCGCTACCTGCCGCAGAACTTAAGTGAGATTAGAAAGATCAGTGGATTTGGGGATGCAAAGACAGAGAAATATGGTCAACAATTTTTAGATATCATACTTGAGTATTGCCGTGAAAAAAATCTTTCATCATTAATACATGAGAAAAGCCCTAAGAGAGAAAGGAAAACGGAAAACTCAGAGAAAAAGAAGAAGGTCGATACCAAAGCAGAATCTTTCAAACTTTATAAAGAGGGAAAACGAATTGATGAAATTGCGAAAGAAAGAACTCTTACCATACAAACAATAGAAGGCCACCTTGCACATTATGTTTCTAAGGGAGAGATCAATATTAGTGAGCTTGTAAGCAGAGAAAAAATTTTGCTAATTGAACCGATTGCAAAAACACATTCGGAAAAATCATTAACACCAATAAAGGAAAAACTTGGAAATAGTGTAAGTTTCGGAGAAATTAAACTTGTGGTTGCGTGGCTCGGGTTCAAAGAAGATCAACGACCCATATAAACCATGAGTATTTGAACATCGCTTGGGTTTATTCCAGAAATGCGACTTGCCTGGCCAAGTGTAGAAGGTTTTATTTTCGAAAGTTTTTCTCTTGCTTCATTTCCCAAAGAAGAGATCTTCTTATAATCAAAAGTTTCGGGGATCATTAGGTTTTCGAGCTGACTCATTCTTTCAACGAGTTCTTTTTCTTTCTCAATATAAACATCGTACTTTATCTGAATAGATGACTGCTCTAAAGCATCTTTTGAAAAATTATTTAATTCGTTTTTTAAAGATGGCAAGGCATCCATTAGGTGTACCAGCTCAATTTCTGGCCTTAATAAAAGTTTAGATGCTTTTTGTTTTTCAGTTATTAGAGAGGAAGAATTTGTTTCAAAGAATGGGTTAATATCTTCTGGAGAAACAGGGAAAGAGTTTAAAATAATTTTTATTTTTTCAACAGCTTCTTTTTTAACTCTTACTTTTTCCATTCTGTTCTGCGAAGCAAGCCCAAGTTTATAGCTTAACTCAGTAAGCCGAAGATCTGCATTGTCTTGTCTTAGGATAGTTCGGAACTCGGCCCTGGAAGTAAACATTCTATATGGTTCTTGTGTTCCTTTGCTAATTAAGTCGTCAATTAAAACACCGATATATGCATCGCTTCTTTTAAGGATCAAAGGATCATTGTTGCTTGTTTTTTGATGTGCGTTGATCCCGGCCATTAATCCTTGACAGGCTGCCTCTTCATACCCGGTAGTTCCATTTATTTGTCCGGCGAAAAACAGGTTGTCAATTGATTTGGTTTCCAATGAGTATTTTAATTGTGTGGGAGGAAAGTAATCGTATTCTATTGCATATCCAGGCCTGAACATCCGGGCGTTTTCAAAACCAACCACACTACGAAGGGCTTCGTATTGAACTTCTTCTGGCAGTGAGGTTGAAAAACCATTTATATAAACCTCAACAGTATTCCAACCCTCTGGTTCTACAAAAAGTTGATGTCTGTCCCTTTCAGCAAATCGATTGATCTTGTCCTCTATGCTTGGGCAATATCTCGGGCCAATCCCTTCTATTTTACCACTGAACATTGGACTTCTGTCAAAGCCAGTTTTTAATATATCGTGAACTTTTTTGTCTGTGTAAGTAATCCAACAACTTCTTTGTTTCTCCGGCTTATTTGTATTGGTAAATGAAAACCCCACGATCTCATCGTCCCCTGGTTGCTCCTCCATTTTACTATAATCGAGGCTTCTTCCATCAACTCTGGGTGGTGTTCCGGTCTTTAGCCGGTCACTTTCAAAACCCAATGAAACCAGCTGCTCGGTTATTCCAGTTGCTGCTTTTTCTGCGATTCTTCCCCCACCAAAATTCTTTTCACCAATATGAACAATACCATTTAAAAATGTTCCATTCGTTAAAACCACGGCTTCCGAATAAATTAAATGACCTAATCCAGTCTTCACTCCCAAAACTCTTGTGTCCTTAACGATAAGTTCTCTGACCATGTCCTGGTAAAAATCCAGGTTTGGAGTCTGCTCAAGCATCTCTCTCCACCTTATTGAAAAGAGCATTCTATCATTTTGAGCTCGGGGACTCCACATTGCCGGTCCTTTTGAGCGATTTAGCATTCGAAATTGAATCAGGGATTCATCAGTTACAATTCCGGAATATCCACCTAATGCATCTACTTCCCTTACAATTTGACCTTTCGCTATCCCTCCCATGGCGGGATTACAGCTCATTTGGGCTATAGTCTGCATATTCATGGTAATAAGCAAGACTTTAGAGCCAAGATTGGCTGCTGCAGCAGCGGCTTCGCAACCGGCATGACCGGCGCCAACAACTATTATATCATATTTGGGAAACATGAAGCCCGCAAAGGTAATTTTTGTTTACCTATAAAATCAATTGCTCTTTAGGTATAGGCCAAAACGTGTCACGTGAAACACTAGCCAAAATATTTGAGTAGATAAAAATCTTCTCTACTTCTCATTATTAATTTATCTGTCTGCCGTTTGTCTGAATAACCGCAAAGATGCAGGACCCCATGAAACAAAACTCTGTGTAATTCTGATTTATATGAAATGCCTATATTTTTCGCATTCTCCTTAATTCTATCAATACTTACATAAACCTCTGAAATTATTGGTTTACCAGGCTCTGAAAGGTTGAATGTGATGATGTCCGTGAAGTAATCATGATTTAAATATTGCTTATTGATTTCTCTGAGCTTTTTATCTGTACAAAAAATGTAATTAATGGATCTCAAGCTACTTTTTTCGCATTTAAAGATGAATTCAATAAAGCTTTTTAAAGCTTTCCTGTTCTTGAGGTTTGATCTGACATCCTCAGAAAAGAAATTAACTTTTGAACTCAAAGGAGATAACATAATTTCAAAATTCGTAAGCAAATGTAATTCAGTGAATTTAGCTTTGTAAGATTGACATTATATGAAATTATCAGATTTAAAACCAGGGCAAGAGGCAATCATAAGCGAATTTGAGAGCAACGATATTTTCCTTAAGCTTATGGAAATGGGTTGCGTACCGGGGGAAAGAATTTTTCTTGAGCAAGTTGCTCCATTAGGAGATCCGATATCTATTAAAATATCTGGCTACTCACTCAGCTTAAGACTTAATGAAGCAGAGCACATCAAAGTTGAATTAATTAATTGATTATCAATATTTTAAATGAATATTGGTCTATACTTTGGATCTTTTAACCCCATACATATTGGACATCTTATTATTGCAAACCATGTTTTAAATGAAATCAATGTTGAAAAAATCTGGTTCGTAGTCTCTCCCCAAAACCCGTTAAAAGAAAGCAAGACTTTATTAAACGAATTCGACAGACTTCACCTGGTAAGACAAGCAGTACAAGATGATAATCGTATGAAGTGTTCTGATATTGAATTCAATCTTCCTAAACCTTCCTTTACTTCAAGCACAATGATTTTTCTTTCTGAAAAATACCCGGATCATAAATTTTCTTTGATAATGGGAAGTGATAGTTATCAGAATCTTAATAAATGGAAAAATTTTGAAACACTTATTTCGAATTACCCAATTTATGTTTATAAACGACAAGGACATGAAATAGAAAAATTTTTTATTAAGGAACCAATCATTTTAAACGCCCCGATCATTCAAATATCAGCGTCACAAATAAGGGAGTTGATAAGATCAGGAAAATCCATTCGCTATTTAGTTCCTGAAATTGTCAGAGAAGAAATTGAAACAAGAAAGTTTTACAAGCAGAAAATCTAAAAAACAAATCCGAGAAGCAAACATGCAACTACAATAAATGGCGGCGGAATTTTTGTGTACTGTAGTAAAGTGAATGTTCCTGCAATAACAACAGCATTAATTAAACTACTCGCTCTTACATCTAATAAGGAAATATCTTTCATTAAATAAAAAGTAGAAGCGATCATAATTCCTACTACAACAGCATTAATACCTTCGAGGGAACGATACACTGCGGCATATTTTTTTAAATTATGCCAGATAGGAAAAAAGAATAAAACCAGCAGCGCACTCGGTAAAAAAATTGCAACCGTTCCAATGATACATCCCAGTACTTGCATCAACGTTCTTTCTTCTGGAGTATTTCCGTGATCTTTTAGCGCCATCCCCCCGGTAAAAGAGGCAATTGAAAATACAGGTCCAGGTAAAGCCCTTACTATTCCCATGCCTGTATACATATCATCCTTATCAATACTTATAACAGATGAATCTTTCAACATGACCGCATCAGGTCGCACTGAAAACTGTTCATACATCATTGGCATTAGCACTTGTCCACCCCCAAACACAAGACTTCCCATTCGATAAGTATTTTCAAAAAGATTTAGTGGAGCACGGTTGGGCCAATCATTTTTTCTTGCTACTTCGCTAAACAAACCTGCTGTAATAAAAATTATTCCAAACAGCCAGAAGTTCCACCATTTTATTTTTCGCGGCTTTTGTTCAACCTGTGGTATACGTTTTCGGCTAAGGTTTGTTGTTATTCCTCCTAAAACTATCAGTAATGGGAATATCCACGGTTGCTTGAACAAAAGAAATGTAGCAACGGCACACACTCCCATGATGACCCAGGTAACTGTATTTTTTATTGAGATGTTAAACGCCATGATAGTGGCGTAAACAAGAAATCCCACTGCCATTGGAGGAATAAATTTGAAAATATCAACATTCAACGCTTTCTTGTCTATATATTGTAAGAGAAAAGAAAGGGCACCCATTAAGATACTTGCCGGTAGGATCCATATAATAAGCGTAAGAACAGCAAGTACAACACCCCCTCTTTTATATCCAATTAATGTTAGCGTTTGTGTTGAAGAAGCACCGGGAAGCAATTGACAAAAGGCCGTGTACTCCATTAATTCCTGTTGTGTTATATATGGAGTTCGGTGAACAAATGTTTTCAACATCATTCCAATATGTGCCTGAGGGCCGCCAAAGGCAGTAAGGCTATGAACAAACACCGACTTTAAGAATGGAATGTGGCGAAGCAGCATGGTTGTCTAAAAATAAAAAATTATATCAAGCCATTGACATTGCAATACGGAAAATTATTTCCGGTAAATTCAGGAAATTTTTCAAATAATGAAAAGACCACTTTTATCACTATTGATCATTTCTTTATCATTTTCTCTAAACGCTCAGAAAAAATCAACGGGAAACCTAATAGAAAAGATCAATGCCGCTTCGGATAAGATCGAATCAAAATGCATTGCCTGGCGCAGAGATTTTCACCAAAACCCAGAGCTTGGAAATAACGAATACAGAACTGCAAAGATCGTTGCCGATCATCTTCGTTCTCTTGGGATGGAAGTAAAAGAAGGAGTTGGAAAAACAGGTGTTGTCGGTATTCTGAAAGGAGATAAAACCGGGCCCGTTATTGCTCTCAGGGCTGACATGGATGGCTTGCCAGTTGTTGAAAGAACTGATCTGCCGTTTGCTTCAAAAGTGAAATCAACATACAATGGAAAAGAAGTTGGGGTGATGCATGCTTGTGGTCATGATGCACATGTTGCGATATTAATGAGTGTTGCAGAAATTTTAGCCGGAATGAAAAATGAATTGAAAGGCACGGTGAAATTTGTTTTTCAACCTGCAGAAGAGGGTCCACCAGAAGGTGAAGAAGGTGGCGCCCCACTCATGATCAAAGACGGAGTTCTGGAAAACCCGAAAGTTGATGTAATGTTCGGCCTGCACATAGAGTCAGAAATTGAGGTTGGTAAAATAGAATATCGAAGTGGTGGTATCATGGCCGCTTCTGATTGGTTTACCATAAAAATAAAGGGAAAACAAACGCATGGTTCACAACCCTGGGCGGGTATTGACCCGGTTACTGTATCCGCACAGATCATTAATGCCCTTCAAACAATTGTAAGCCGCCAGGTGGATATTACAAAAAGTCCTGCTGTTGTTTCTGTAAGCACTATAAATGGAGGTGTAAGGGCCAATATCATTCCTGAAGAAATAACGATGGTAGGAACTATCAGGACCCTTGATACTGCGGTACAGCGTTTCATTCATGATAGGATGGAACTCAAAGCGTCAAAAATTGCAGAAGCATCTGGTGCAACCGCTGAAACAATTATAGAGAGAAAAACACTTGTTACTTACAATGATCCGGCATTAACAAAACAAATGCTGCCGAGCTTTGTAAAAGCAACAGGAGAAGAAGACCATGTTGTCGTGACACCACCCGTAACCGGCGGGGAAGATTTTTCTTTTTTTGCCGCAAAGGTTCCATCAATCTTCTTTTTTATTGGAGGAAAACAAAAAGGGATAGATCAATCAAAAGTTTTTCCGCATCATACGCCGGATTTCTGGATAGATGAAAGTGGAATGAAAACCGGCATCAAAGCTTTTTGCAATCTTGTGTTCGATTATATGAATATGCCTGCAGCAACAAATCAATCTTCGAACAAGAAGCCTTTTTAAAAACCATGAAAAAAATAATTTCACTTTTTTTCTTTTTAAACGGGTTGATTTTTTTATTTGGTCAAAAGACTGACAATAAACTCCAGAAGAAAGTTGAAGAGACAATAAAAGGCTTCAACGGAAATATTGGTATATATGTAAAAAATATTCGTACAGGGAAAACGATTTCAATTAATGCGGATACAATTTTTCCAACAGCAAGTATTGTAAAAGTGCCAATACTTATTGGAGTAATGGATAAAATTCAGAAAGGCGAACTAGGTTACGACTCAACGATCGTTTACAAGGATTCGTTGTTATATGAAGGATCAGATATTCTTGGCTCATTTAAAAACGACGAGAAGATCTTACTAAAAAAAGTAATGATGCTGATGTTAACCACCAGCGATAACACAGCAAGTCTTTGGTTGCAAAGCCTGGCAGGAAAAGGAACAAGAATAAATGAGATACTCGATAGCCTTGGGCTTGTTTACACAAGAGTAAATTCAAGAACACCGGGAAGAGAGAATGACAGAACACAATATGGCTGGGGACAAACTACTCCTAAAGAAATGGGAATGCTGTTTGAAAAAATTTATCGCAATGAAATTTTTTCAGCAACAGCTTGTGACAGAATGATGCGAAGCCTTGGAAGAAATTATTGGGATCTGAACGAAGCGATTTCACAAATACCGCCATACATTGAAGTATTTAGCAAGAATGGATGCGTAAATGCAAGCCGGAGCGAAGTGTTATTGGTTAATGCTCCTCATAATCCATACATCTTTTGCATTTTTACAAAAAACAACAAGGACACTCAATGGACACATGATAATGAAGCATGGACGATGGCAAGAAAAATTTCTTTATTGCTTTGGAATTATTTTGAACCAAAAGATAAATGGGAGCCTCCAGTAAAATAATGCGAGAACTAATTAATGGGTATGATTGAATGAAACGATACATTCGTTTGGCTTTTTGGAATTCTTTTCAAAGCACAAATTTTTTTGATTACCCTTTACCTTGTAATGAATTGCCACGATATTTCTTTTTGTCTTTGTTTCAATCAATGAAAAAGGTATTTGCCGACAAAGAAAGATAACTTTATCAAGTTCTTCCGCTGTTAATATATTTGGCATCCCAACATTAATGTTCTTCTCAACTGAGTCTTTGCAAAAAGTGAATGTATAACCCGAATAAACTATCGTTTGCTTTTTTATACAAGATATCTTACTTGTTCGCCTTGAAAAACTGTCCTTAACAAGTGTATCAACCGTTTTGTTTTTTGAGTCCACTGGTAAACTAGAATAGTCATACAATGTAGTTACAGGAACTTTCTTTTTTTCATTTTTGCAAGCCAAAAAAACAATACAAATGATAATTATAAGAGAGGTTCTCATTTTGAACAGCATTTTGAACAACTTTAAAGTTACCCCAAAAAGATGATTACTTGAATATCTGGTAAGCGATCAAACTCATAATATACGCCAACCCCGTCATGTAGATCAATTGAATGATCGGCCACTTCCATGTTTTTGTTTCTCTTTTTACAACGGCGAGTGTACTCATGCATTGCATCGCAAATACATAAAATATCATCAGCGATAAACCGGAAGCAAGTGTGTAAACCGGTGTACCATCTTCTCTTTTTGCTGCTTTCATTTTATCACGAAGCCGCAGATCTGTTTCATCCTGGTCGCCGACGCTATAAAGAGTTGCCATGGTACCCACAAATACTTCTCTTGCAGCAAAGGAAGTAATAAGCGCTATACCAATTTTCCAGTCATAACCCAGCGGTTCAATTGCCGGTTCAATAGATTTCCCCAAAATACCTGCATAAGAATTTTCTAATTTGGCTGAACTGTATTCTTTATCTAATTGCCCAACATTTGCATTGGGCTGTTGTTTTAACTGAGCATATTGTTGTTCCACATTTTTCATTCTATTCCCCGGCCCAAAAGAACTGAGCCCCCAAAGAATTAAACTGATTATCATGATCACTTTACCAGCATCAAAAACAAAAATTTTTGCTTTGTTCACCATTGTTTGAAGAACATTTCCCCAACGGGGAGATCGATAAGTTGGTAATTCAAGAATAAAAAAACTACTTTCTTTTATATTAATGAACCAGCGGGCAATCCAGGCAACAACCAAAGCCATTATTAATCCAAGTAAATAAAGACCCATCATTACCAACCCCTGCACACTTAAAAAGCCAAGCAAATAATTATTGGGAATCACCAATGCAATTAAAATTGTAAATACCGGTAATCTTGCAGAGCAACTCATCAAAGGTGTGATCAGGATCGTCAGCAACCTTTCTTTTTTATTCTCAATACTTCTTGCACTCATTATAGCAGGCACAGCGCAAGCAAAACCACTGATCATTGGCATCACACTTTTTCCATTCAAACCCACGCTGCGCATCAACCTGTCAGAAAGAAAACTAATTCTTGCCATATAACCGCTGTCTTCAAGAACCGTAATTAATCCAAACAAGATCATGATCTGCGGTATAAAAACAAGAATACCGCTTAAGCCGGCCACCACTCCATTTATAAGAAGATCGCTCCACCATGCTTCGGGAAGTGTGTTAGATAGAAAAGCCTCGAATTTTAAAAATCCCAATTCTATCCAGTCCATCGGGTATTGTGCAACAAGAAATACACTTTGAAAAAGTAAAAACAAAACGGCCAGCAATATCAAATAACCCCAACGACGATGAAGTAAAACATTATCGAGCTTATCGGTTAATAAAGTTCTTTGCAAAGGATCGGGTTCCACCACGGTTTGCTGCATGATTGCTTTAATGCGGGCATAGCGTTCGGTAATTTCTTCGGCTTGTGATAAAGTTTTATTTAATGGAATATCCTTTATCGCTTCTTCAACGATCTTTTTATAAGAAGGCTTTATACCAAGCTCTTTATAATTAAATGCAAAATGCAACGCCTTATAATCGCTTAGTTGCGGCAGCTTGTCTTTGATAGCCTGTACAGTTCCTCTTCCCCACAAGGCATCAGGAACAAAATTTCTAATTGTGTTTGGGGAAAGCGACGCCGCGATCTGCGACAATGTTTTCTTGAGCTGAGGAATTCCTTTGTTTTTTCTTGGATTTACAGGAACGATCGGCACACCCAATTCTCTTTCCAATCCCGCCACATCTATCTCCACTCCTTTTTTCCGGGCAAGGTCCATCATTGTCAACACCACAATGGTTGGAATTTTCAGATCGATGATCTGCGAAGCAAACAAAAGATTTCTTTTCAGGTTTGATGCATCAACGATCACCACTACAATATCAGGGTGTTCCTCATGATCTTCATTTAATAAAACATCATAAGTTACCTGTTCATCATTCCGCCGCGGATAGAGACTATACGTCCCGGGCAGATCAATAAACTCAGCAATAAGCCCATTATCGATCCTCGCATCACCCACTTTTAACTCAACGGTCACACCCGGAAAATTCCCGACCTTTTGATTCAACCCAGTAAGGCAATTGAACAAAGAGCTTTTGCCGCTATTTGGGTTACCAACTAAACCGATATGTAGTTTTTTTCCTGCCACCCTAACCCACAAATGTAGAAGTTAGACCTCGTTGCTATTTACGAAATCGGGTTTTTAGAGGGTGATTTTTATTATGTACCCAGCTTTGGTGCTACTATTAAGCTTTTGTTGCGTCGCACACTTGTACTTCAATAACTCCATTCAGCAACTAGCGTCTTGTCATGCAGAGCCGGCGTTCATAATTATTTTTCAAAATAAAGTAAATGTCAGGCGAAGCATCTCATACCTTTCAAAGCTTGAGATGCCTCGTTCCTCGGCATGACAAGACTCTGTCTATTGACCATTCACCCATTTTCCATTGACAATACAAAACTTTAACCTCTTTCAAATTGAGCTATTCAATAACTTTGCGGTAATTAACTTCAAATTCTTATGAATAGTTTCCGTGCGGTGTTTTTATTTATTTCATTTTTTCTTTTTCAAATTTCTTTTGCTCAAAAAAAGAAACCATCCAAATTAAGTAAGACAGATAAAGTCACAGTTACAAATCTGCAAACGCATATCAGCTACCTGGCTGATGATAAACTGGAAGGAAGAAGAGCCGGTACTAATGGCGAAAAACTTGCCGGGGAATATATCAGTCAAAAATTCCAGGAAGTCGGTTTGCAGGCAAAAGGAAGCGATGGGTTTTTTCAGCCATTTGAGATCTATGATGGCAAACAAATAAACAGCGCAACACATTTTATTATCAACGAGAATCAACTTTCAGTTAACAAAGATTATTTCCCTTTTCCCTTTTCAAAGAACATGAGCATTGAAGCATTGCCTGCAATAGCAGTTCGTGAAGCAGATATGCCCTGGTTCTATGATCTGAAAGAAGCGTTGGAAGAAAACAAGAACAATCCGCATTTTGATTTGAATGAATATGTTCGTGATAACGCCAAAAAAGCAAAGAGCCGCGGAGCATCAGCAGTTATTCTTTATAACAGTACCGATATAGATGATAAATTAAAGTTTGATAGCAAAGACAGAACGGAGAAACTTGATATACCTGTTCTTTATGTTTTTAAAGATGCTGCAAAAAAATACCTCAGTGATCAGACGGCTACACTTGATGTTAAGATCAAAGTGGATATTGGTGAAAAGAAAAGAATCGGCCGTAATGTGGTTGGTTATTTAGACAATGACGCTGCAAGAACGGTTATTCTTGGCGCACACTATGATCATCTTGGCTATGGTGAAGATGGAAACTCTATGTTGCGTACCGGGGAAAAGAATATACATAACGGTGCAGATGATAATGCCAGTGGCACCGCTGCATTGATAGAACTTGCAAGAATTTTAAAAACTGCCAAGCAGAAAAATAATAACTATCTATTTATCGCTTTCTCCGCAGAGGAACTTGGATTGAATGGCTCGAAATTTTTTACCGAAAATCCTACCATAGATTTCAGCAAAGTCAATTACATGATCAATATGGATATGGTGGGCAGAATGAATGATAGCAGCAATGCCGTAACGATCGGTGGTTATGGTACTTCGCCTATATGGAGTTCAGTAATAAATCCGGCGGATAAAAAGAACTCATTTAATATAAAAGTAGATAGTAGCGGCACTGGTCCCAGCGATCACACTTCTTTTTATCGTAAAGACATTCCGGTTTTGTTTTTCTTTACAGGAACACATGCAGACTATCACAAGCCAGGTGACGATTTTGATAAGATCAATTATGAAGGAGAAACAAAGATCATCAATTATATCAGCAGCCTTGTTACTTCTCCTGTGACCAGTGATCAAAAACTTGCCTTTACAAAAACAAGAGAAACACAAACCGTTGGTTCCCTGCGAAGTGGTAGTGTAACAATGGGCATCATGCCTGACTATACTTTTTCCGGTTCGGGTTTGCGTTGTGATGGAGTCACTGATGGCAGACCCGCACAAAAAGCAGGATTAAAAGCAGGCGATATCATCATCAAGATCGGGGATCACAATGTGAGTTCGATGGAAACATATATGCAAACACTTGGAAAATTTCAGAAGGGAGAGAAAACGAAAGTGAAATTCAAAAGGGGAAATGAAGAATTGGAAGCAGAAGTTCAATTCTGATCAAATAAATAGAAACCAAAACTGCATTGAGTAAACTTATTTTAGATACACAGGATATCACCGATGGTTTTTTTGAAGACACCCGTCTTCTTGGTATTATGGCGCCGATGAAAGATTACCAATTTTGCTGGCAAATAAATAACATGCTGGGTATAGATTTTCGTGTAAACAATGAAATTGAGATCCAGCTAAAAAAGAGAAACAGGAATTATTTTTTCGGTTTGTATGAATATCATGAGCCATCAACATCATTGGAGCATTATATTTATAACAACCAGTTTGACGGCGAATATTTATTGCCCGAATTCAAGCACCTTGATTTTTTGTGGTTGATGAAAGGAGACCTGGTAACGGATGAAATGCTCCAACAACAAACGGAAAGTATAAGATCAATAATTGGTGTGCAATTAGTAATGGAGCTGACAAATGAAAAAATTAAACATAAAGAACACCTGGTTTTTTAATATGCCAATTGGCAAATTTGAACATTAAAACTTTAGCATATGTGGCAGGAATCAGAAAAAAAGCTATACAAGAAATTTACTTTTAAAAATTTCAGCGAAGCATTTGCTTTTATGACAAGAGTTGCCCTCGAAGCAGAAAAAATGGACCATCATCCCACCTGGACAAATACCTGGAATACTGTTGAGATCTGGCTGAACACTCACAGCGCCGGAAATATAGTTACAGATAAGGACAAAGAATTATCAAAGAAGATAGATTCATTGATCGGTAAATAAACCGCATTCCTTATTTTTATAAGTAATGCAGATCACCGATACCATTCTAATGATTCGTCCTGTTCACTTCGGGGCAAACGAAGAAACTGCAGCTACAAATTTTTTTCAATCAATATCAGGCGAAATAAGTGAACGATCTGTTCAACAGACAGCACTGAAAGAGTTTGATGATATGGTTGATCTATTGCGAAAACATGATATAAATGTTTTAGTTATCGATGATACTCCGGAGCCGGTAAAACCATCCGCCATATTCCCCAATAACTGGTTAAGCACATCACAGGAAGGAGTTGTCTCGGTGTTCCCGATGTATGCACCAAATCGAAGACCAGAAAAAAGAGATGATATATTAAATCTTCTTGCAGAAAAATTCATTGTAAAAGATCTGCAGGACTGGAGTGAGTTTGAAGTAGAGGGTAAATTTTTAGAAGGAACCGGCAGTATGGTGATCGATCATGAAAATAAAGTGATCTATTGCTGCTATTCACCAAGAACAGATATTTCGGTATTGGAAAAATTTGCTAACGCAAATAAATACAGAGCGATCGTTTTTTTTGCAACAGATAAGAACGGCCATCCTGTTTATCATACTAACGTGGTAATGACATTAGCGGAAGATTATGCGATATTATGTGAGGAAGCAATAGAAGAAGAATGGGAATTGATAGCCATTCGACAATTACTTGATAGTAGCGGGCACGAAGTGATCAGGATA
>Ga0193738_1000689_pt1 | contig 15699 bp, 14 predicted proteins | sample L2a1metaG_FD_144927 | JGI IMG/M metagenome (GOLD analysis project Ga0193738, IMG submission 144927) | Soil microbial communities from a riparian zone of the East river system, Colorado, United States - L2a1 | ecosystem: Environmental > Terrestrial > Soil > Riparian zone | place: USA: East River...
CGCCATGGCGATCGAGATGAACGGCACGGTGGACGGCGACAAGGCCAAGGGATCGCTCGCGGTCGGCGGCAACGTCGTCGGCGACTGGATCGCGACGCGCGCCAAGGATCCGGCGGCCAAGACCGACGCCGCTCCCGTTCCTTCCGCCCCTTCCGCCCCTTCCTCTCCTTCGTCTCCTTCCTCACCTTCCCTCACGGGGGACTGGCTCGTCTCGGTCGAACTGCCGAACATGACCGCGACGCCCGGAATCTCGCTGAAGCAGGACGGTGAAAAGCTGACCGGCGAATACACCAGCGGTCAGTACGGCAAGTTCCCGATCGCCGGCACGGTAAAGGGCAAGGACGTCGTCCTCAACTTCTCGATGGCGATCGAAGGGAACGCGATGAACGTCACCTACACTGCGACGATCCAGCCGGACGGCACCCTGAAGGGCACCGTGAATTACGCCGGTATGATGGACGGGACGTTTACGGCGAAGAAGAAGTAGGTTCTACGGTTCCGAGGTTCTAAGGTTCCAGGTTCAGCGATGACCGCGTCACCTCGCGCGGAAATGCGGATGCTGGTGGGATACGTGTTGCTGGCGCCGTTCAGCGGCCTGGTCATGTATCTCACCGTCGTCGGGCAGCTGGCCTTGGGCGTCTGGTTCCTAAACGGACCGCCCAATGCACAGGTGGCCCTGCCCCTGGCGTTTGCGGTGACGATGTTCGCCGCGCCGATCGCGACGATCGTCGGTGCCGTTCCCGGCGTCGCGTGGTTAATCCGGCGCGGACGCCTCACCCTTCCCAACTTGCTCCTGTCGGGGGTCGTTCTCGGTAACGTTCCGATTGCGATCCTGATGGTGCTCGCCTTCCTCGAACAATACCGGAAGGGGACGCTGGCGAGCGTCGGATCGGCACATGTCCTTGCGCCGGCTTTGTTGGGCGCCTGGTTCGGCGTCTGGGGCGCGCTCTTCTTCTGGTTCGTCTCGATCCGCGGAACGGAGCTGGACGCTCGAGCCAGGTAGCTCCTAACTCCCAACTCCCAACTCCCAACTCCCAATTCCCAATTCCCAAGTTTGAGCATTGGGAGTTGGGGGTTGGGGGTTGGGAGTTGGGAGTTATCTGTACCGCCAGCTTGCCTTGTCCGCTCCCGCCGGCGCGTACTTGTCTATCTGCTTCGTCATTTTCTCCAGCAGCTCGGGCGCGCGCGGGCCCCAGCAGTGCGGCGCCTTGCGCTGGAAGACGATCTCGCCCATCTCGCCGGGGTTGCCCGTCTTCTGCCAGAACGCGTTGAAGTTCTCGACGGCGTCGTTCAGGTAGTACGAGTCCATGTCGCCGACGTACATGTTCAACTTGTGGCCCATCTTCGGTCCGAGCGTGGCCCAGTTCGTCTTCACAACGTCCAGCAGGTCGTACTTCTTCCACTTCTCGGCGACGGCCTTGTCGATGACGCCGGTCTCCTTGTTCCAGATACGCATCGGGTAGCCGTCCTTGCCGACGGGCGAGAACGCGGCTTCCCAGATGTCCCACTGTCCGCCGGACCGCGACTTGTCACCGACGACGAGCTCGTAGTGGTTTTCGTCTTTCATCGTCGAGACGATGTTGCCGTCAGGACGCCGCTGCGTCGGCCGATCGACCTTCATCCAGCCGTGCTCGGTGTAGTAGGCGTTCGGCTCCTTATAGATGTTCACGATCTGGTGGTAATTGAAGTCCACCGAGTCCGGGCAGCTGGCGAACGCGCCGCCGTAGAAGTCGGGATAGAAGACCTGGTGCGCCGCGGCGATCCAGCCGCCGGTCGATCCACCCGACAGCATGCGCGCCCACGGCTCGCGGATGGCGCGGAACTTCGTTTCGATCGCCGGCAGCAATTCCTGCATGAGGGCGTCGCCGTAGGGCCCGTTGTTCTCCGAGTTCACCGCGTACGAGTCGTCGTAGTACGGCGACGGATGCTGCAGCGTGACGTAGATGAACCTGGGGGTCGTCTCCGCCAGCCACAACTTGTCGAATTCACCGCCGCGCCCGAAGCCCCCCGGGGCGTTGAGCGAGAAATGCCCCTGGATGTAGTTGATCGGGTATTTGACGTCGGGATGCTTGTCGTAGTCCTTCGGCAGCAGGATCGTGGCGCCGAAATAGATCGGATGGCCCCACCACTTGGTCAGGATCTGGCTCTGGATCTTGATCCGCTTCACCATATCGGTGTCGGCCGGCGGCGTGATCGGCGGGATGACCTTGTCGGCGACCAGCTTGATCGGCGCCGGCGACGCCGGGTCGATGCGCATCTTGACCGGATCGCCGAAGAGGTTCCCCGGCGAGCGCTTCCAGTTCTGGCCTTCCCACTGATCCATGTGCATCCACACCGTGTGGCCGTCGGCGCGTGGGAAGCGCGTGTAAACGTTGACGAACGGCTGCACCCAATACTCGCCCGCGGGGATGTCGGCGAGGCTGCGGACGGGATGGCCGCGATCCTCGGCGCCGAGTGTGACCGTCGCGCCGGGCTGCAGTTGATCGACGTACTTCGAAAAGAGCGGCACGCCTTCTGGATCGGTCTGCTGGATCGGCGTCGTCTGGTTGTCCCTGCTGATCGCGAGGTAGACCATGCCGGTCACCGGCTGGCTGCGCGCGGATGAGGCGAAGGAGATCTCGACGCGTTGAGCCTGGCGCGACTGCGCCGACGGCCACGCGGCGGCCGCCGCGGCCGCCAGGCAGGCGGCGATGAAAAGGCGCGTTCGCGGGTGCATCATGGTACGAGTATGCTAACGCAATGGTTCGAGTTGCGGCCCTGCTCCTGCTGATGGGGACGATTGGTTTCAGCCCGGCCCAGCGCCGCGGCGGTTCCGGGCCGGTGCCGATCTACGGTTACCAGGTCGTCCGCTCGTATCCTCACGACCGCACCGCCTTTACACAGGGACTGATCGTCCGCAACGGTGTGTTCTACGAAGGAACCGGGCAGACAGGGCAGTCGACCCTGCGCAAGGTGAAGATCGAGACCGGCGAGGTCCTCCAGCAGAAACGGATCGACGCCCAGTATTTCGGGGAAGGGATCACCGAGTTCAAGGGCTCGATCTACCACCTGACCTGGCAGCACGGCCTCGGCTTCGTCTATGACTTCAGTTCGTTCAACCAGGTCCGCACGTTCAACTACAAGGGTGAAGGCTGGGGCCTGACGCACGACGGCAGCCACATCATCATGAGCGACGGCACCGCGCAGCTGCGGTTTCTCGATCCCAAGACGGTGGCCGAAGTCCGGCGTATCACGGTGCGGGACGGCGGACGGCCTGTGCCGCAGTTGAACGAGCTCGAGTTCATCAAGGGCGAGATCTTCGCCAACGTCTGGCAGACCGAGCGCATCGCCAGGATCTCTCCGTCCGACGGCCAGGTCACCGGGTGGATCGATCTCGCGGGCCTGCTGTCGCCTGCGGAACGCGCCGGCGTGGACGTTCTCAACGGCATCGCCTACGACGAAGCCGCCGATCGGCTCTTCGTTACCGGCAAGTGGTGGCCGAGGGTGTTTGAGATCAAGGTGATCAAGAAGATTGGGTGATTCGGTGATTGAAACTGCCCGCGGTCCGGTGAAGGTGATCGAGGCGGGCGCAGGATGGCCAGTGATCCTGGTGCACGGGTTTCCGTTCCGGGCCGAGATGTGGCGGCCCCAGCTCGAGCACGTGCCGTCCGGCGCGCGGTTCATCGCTCCCGACCTGAGGGGGTTCGGCGGCACGCCGCTCGGCCCGCTGAGCGACGAACCGTCATCGATGAACACGTACGCGCTCGATGTCTTCGCGCTGATGGACAGCCTCAAAATCGACGCCGCCACCATCGCCGGCTTTTCCATGGGCGGTTACGTCGCGTTCGCGATGCACCGGCTGGCTCCCCGGCGTTTCAACGGCATCGTGCTCGCCGACACGCGGTCCCCGGCCGATACGCCGCAAGGGCGCGAAGGCCGCGTTCAGATGCGGAAGGCGCTCGCCGTGAAAGGGCCGTCCGCGGTCTCGTCCGCGATGCTGCCGAAGCTGCTGTCGCCGAACGCCGACGCCGCAACCGTCGAACTCGTGCGCGACATGATCGATACCGCTGCCGCGCCGGCGATCGACGCCGCCATTGTCGCGATGATGGAGCGCCCGGACTCGACCCCGGACCTCCAGTCGATCGGCGTGCCGGCCCTGGTGCTCGTCGGGTCGGACGACGTGATTACGCCGGTTGCGGATGCTGAGGCGATGCGGATCGGATTGCCTCGCGCGACCCTGACCGTGATTCCCAACGCCGGCCACCTGGCCAACCTCGAGCAGCCCGAGACGTTCAACCGCGTGCTCGCCGACCACCTGCTCGCACATCTCTGAACGCCCGATGAGGCCGGCACGGCTGCTCGCGTTCGCGCTGGTCATTTCGCTGGTCGCTGCGTGCGCGACGTCTTCTGCCTCGCGGCAGGACTGGACCGGGTTCGGCGATCTCGAAAACGTCCTTCGATGGACACCCGAACAGCAGCTCCGCGGTTATCGCAACATCGACCGCATCTATCCGACCAGGCCGATCGCGAAGAGCCCGCGTCCGTTTCCGCTTCCCAGGCGCGCCGTGCCCGGACTCGACGGGCTTCGCTACACGATCGGCAGCGAGTCCTTCGACGTCAACGGCTTCATGCGCCACAACAACGTCGTTGGCCTCCTCGTGATTCACGACGGAGCCATCGTCTTCGAGCGCTACGCGAACGGAAACACGACGGAGACGAGGTGGTATTCGTTCTCGGTCGCGAAGTCGGTCGTGTCGATGTTGATAGGCGCGGCGATCCAGGACGGTTTCATCACGTCGCTCGACGTGCCGGTCACCGACTACGTTGCACTGTTGAAAGGCACCGCGTATGAAGGGGTCACGCTCCGGCAAGCCCTGCGCATGTCTTCGGGGATCCAGTGGAACGAGGACTACGACGACCCCAAGTCGGACATCGCGCAGACCCACGGGTCGGCACTCGATCGGCTGCAGTATCTCGCGCGAAAGCCCCGGGCCGCGCCCGCCGGAACGCGGTTCAACTACAACACCGAAGAAACCAACCTCGTCGGCGCCGTCCTGCGATCGGCGATCGGGAACAATCTCTCGACCTACATCGAACAGAAGATCTGGCGGCCGTTCGGGATGGAGCACGATGCCAACTGGCTGCTGCTGTCGGAGCGGGGCGCCGAGCACGGCGGCTGCTGCCTCAGCGCAACGCTTCGCGATTATGGACGGATAGGACTCTTCGCGTTGCGCAACGGCCGGATGCAGGACGGCCGTTCCATCCTGCCCGACGGCTGGATGGGGCAGTCCACTGCGCCATCGCCGGCCGACAGCAGCTACGGCCAGCTCTGGTGGGTCCGCCCGCGCGGCGCGTACGCCGCCTACGGGATCTACGGCCAGGCCATTCTCGTCGACCCTGCGCGCTCGCTGGTGATCGTCACGCACAGCGCGTGGCCGCAGGCCACCGGCCGCCAGTGGTCGTCACACAGGGAAGCGATATTTGGAGCCCTCGCGGCTGCATTCGAGCATCGGTAACGCCCAACGCCCAACGCCCAACGCCCAACGCCCAACTCCCAACTCCCAACTCCCAACTCCCAATTCCCAATTCCCAATTCCCAATTCCCAATTCCCAATTCGAAACTGCGGTTACCGCTTTGAGTTGTTTACCAGGGAGGCAACGATCCGCTTGAGTTCAAGGGTTTCCTGAATCACAGGATCGTGTTCCTCTGAGAGATACCCAGTGGCTCGTAGCACCTGCAGCCGAAACAGTGTTTCCTTCAGTTCGCGAAGTGTAATCAGCCGTTTCGCACGCACGTCGGCCGGACTCGACCCGTCGTCGCTCTCTTCGTAATTGGCGCCTGCGGAGTTACCGGCGCGAAGGATCTGATCGGAAAGTGATCGCGCGATTGCGTCTTGGGCTCGCAGATATTTCACTAGCAACACGATGACGCACGCGAATTCCAGCAGGCGTTCCCGTAGATCGTAGGGCCTTCTGAATCTGTCCCAACTTTGTTTCTCCATACCCATGCATACGTCCCGCCGCCTACCAAAACTCGGAGTTGGGAGTTGGGAGTTGGGGAGTTGGGAATTGGGGGTTGGGAGTTGGGAATTGGGAGTTGGGAGTTATGATCGTCGCCATGCGTGGTGTGGTGTTTCTGCTCTTTCTACTCCTTCAGCAATTTCAGCCCGCGCCAGGAGCTGAGCTGCTTCATCGCCCGCTCGACCAGATCCTCGACGTCAACGTTCGCGACGGGCTCGTCTATTACCGGGCGCTGAAGGGCGATCGCGGACGGCTGGATCGGTACATCGCGTCGCTCAACGTGCCGGCGGCGACCTACCAGGGCTGGTCCAAGGGGCAGCAGATGGCGTTCTGGGTGAACGCCTACAACGCGTTCGTCCTCGAGACGGTGATCAATAACTATCCGCTGAAGGCGACCATCAAGAACATCCCCGGCGCCTTCGACAAGAACACGTTCCGCGCCGCCGGCCGCACGGTCACGCTCGACCAGATCGAGAAGACGATCCTGCCGGAGTTCAAGGAGCCGCGGCTGTTCCTCGCGCTCGGCCGCGGCGCCGTCGGCAGCGGCCGCCTGCGCAGCGAGGCCTACACGGGCGAGCGCCTCGAGAAACAGCTGGCCGACATCGAGTCCGAGTTCGTCGACAACCGACGCCTCTATCGCGCCGATCGGGAGGCCAATCAAATCTCGATCACGCCGATTTTCAGCTGGCGCGAAGCCGAGTGGGTGGCCGGCTACGCCGGCAAGGCGGACGCCGTGTACGGTCAGCGTTCGCCGATCGAGCGCGCCATCATCGCCTTCATAACGCCCCACCTGCTCCCGCTCGAGAAGGAGTTCGTGAAGAAAAACGAATTCCGCTTCGTGTTCCAGGAGATGGACTGGAGACTGAACGACCTGACCGGCGGCCGGGTCGAGTAATGGATCTCGGACTTACCGACAAAGTCGCCGTGATCACCGGATCGAGCCGTGGTCTCGGGCTCGCCAGCGCGCGCGCGCTCGTCGCTGAGGGCTGTCGCGTCGTGCTCTGCGCGCGCGGCGCGGAGCAACTCGCCGAAGCGGCGCTCGAGGTCGAAGCTGCCGCCAGGCGCCCAGGGATGATCGGCACCGTCCAGGCCGACGTTTCCACGGTGGCCGGCATCGAACTGGTGATCAACACGGCCGTCGAAAGGTTCGGCGGCCTCGACGTCCTCGTCAACAACGTCGGGAAAGCGGCCGGCTCGGATCTGCTCGGCACGACCGACGCCGAGTGGCAGGCGGCATTCGACGAAACGCTGTTTCCGGCGATTCGCGCCTCGCGCCTCGCCGTGCCGCACATGAAGCAGCGCGGTGGCGGCGCCATCGTGATGATCGCGTCGATTTACGGCCGCGAAGCAGGCGGCCGCATGACGTACAACGCCGTCAAGGCTGCGGAGATCAGTCTCGCCAAGGCGCTGGCGCAGCAGCTCGGTCCGGCGAATATCCGCGTCAACAGCGTCGCCCCCGGCTCGATCATGTTCCCCGGCGGCTCGTGGCATAAGCGCCAGCAGGCCGATCCTGCCGGCATCGCCGACATGATCAAGCGCGAGCTGCCGTTCGGGCGCTTCGGCCGTCCAGAAGAAGTCGGCGCCGCCGTCGCCTTCCTTGCCTCTTCCCGCGCCTCCTGGATCAGTGGCTCCTGCGTCGTCGTTGACGGCTGCCAGGGGCGCAGCAACATCTAGGTTCTGAAGTAAGCTGTGCCGGCTGATGGCACCTATAGCTGACCTCATTCAATCGACCGCGGACTGGCTGTTCGTTCCAGTCCTTGTCGTTGTCCTGTTCGGCACCGGCCTCTTCCTGACCATCCGCCTCGGCATGGTGCAGGTGACGCGGTTCGGCGAGGCGGTGCGCGCGTTCTTTGGCGGGCAGGTGGCGGGAGCCGCCGGCGTGCTGACGCCGTTCCAGGCGTTCATGACGGCGCTCGGGACGACGATCGGCACCGGCCTCTTCCTGACCATCCGCCTCGGCATGATGCAGGTGACGCGGTTCGGCGAGGCGGTGCGCGCGTTCTTTGGCGGGCAGGTGGCGGGAGCCGCCGGCGTGCTGACGCCGTTCCAGGCGTTCATGACGGCGCTCGGGACGACGATCGGCACCGGCAACATCGCCGGCGTGGCCGCCGGCATCGCCTCGGGCGGCCCGGGCGTCCTCTTCTGGATCTGGTGCTACGGCTTCTTCGCGACCGCGATCAAGTTCGCCGAAGCGGTCCTCGGCCTGTCGTTCCGCGACGCGCGCGGCACCGAGGACGTGCGGTCGGGCCCGATGTTCTACCTCCGCGACGGCCTGAAGTCCCCGGGTCTGGCGATGACCTACGCGGTCGTTGCCGGCATCGCCGCGCTGACGACGACGCCGTTTACGCAGACGAATTCGATCGCGCTGATCATGAACACGCAGGTCGGCGTGCCGCGCTGGGTGTCGGGCGTGGTGATCGCGGTGCTGACGTGGCTGGTCATCATCGGCGGGATCAAGTCGATCGGCCGCGCGTTCGCGAAGCTCGCGCCCGCCAAGGTCGGCATCTATCTGATCGGCAGTCTCGTCGTCATCATCACGTTCGCGGCCCGTTTGCCCGACGTGCTGTCGCTGGTCTTCCGCGAAGCCTTCACGATGCAGTCGGCGTTCGGCTTCGGGATGTTCACCGCGATTCGCTATGGGCTCGCGCGCGGCCTCTACGCGAACGAAGCGGGGTACGGCACCGCCGCGGTCGCGTACGGCACCGCGCAGAGCTCGCGTCCGGCGCAGCAGGGGCTCAACGCGGTGATGGAGACGTTCATCGTCTCGTTCGGCACCTGCACGCTGACCGCGCTGGTCGTGATGCTGTCGGGCGTCATCGACTGGACCGTCCCGGCGGCCGAGCGCGCGACCAGCACGGCGGCGGTCGGTCTCGCGTTCAACTCGGCGATGCCGGGCTTCGGCGGCTACCTCGTCGCCTTCTGCGTCTTTCTCTTCGGCTACGGCACGCTCATCGGGTGGGCGTATTACGGCGAGCAGTTCCTCGCGTACTGGCTTGGACCGCGCGTCATCATCCCGTATCGGTGGATTTACTGCCTGCTGATTCCGCTCGGTGCGATCTCCAAGGTTGACCTGGTCTGGGCCTGGGGTGATTTGATGAATGCGCTCCAGATCTTCCCGAATCTGATCGGCGTGATCGCGCTCAGCGGGATCGCGGCCAAGGTCGCTCGCGACCGCAGGCCCTGATTTGGTATCTAATGCGACAACTGACAAGGAGCGTCAATGGCGAAGCCCGACACGTCGAATCGCTTCGTTCTCGCGTTACTCGCCGCCCTGGGGGCTGTCTTGGCCATCGTCGGCTGGTACCGATTTCTCTCGTAGGGAGCTTCGTCCCGTGATTCGCCGGACGGGTTTCGCCTGTTGATCGCCCGCGCGCGTCCTGCTACGATCAGGCCGCAATTCGATGGTGTCCAACGCTTTACCCGTCCTGTCCGGGGATCCTGACAAGAAAGATCAGCTGCTGCAGCAGGCACTGGGGCGTCTTGCGGCCTCCCCCAGGCCCGCGGGGCCCGACGCCGACCCGATCGTGACTGCGAGCCGGCGGCTGCCGGCCGTGGCCGCCAGCTACGCGCCGTTCCCCGCTGAAGCCGACCCGCGGCTGCTCACCGCCCTCGCCGCGCGGGGCATCGAGCAGCTCTACACGCACCAGGCCGCGGCCTTCGAGCACGTGCTCGCCAGGCGCAACGTCGTGACGATCACGCCGACCGCGTCGGGCAAGACGCTTTGTTACAACGGCCCGGTGCTCGACGCGATCCTCAAGGATCCGTCCACGCGCGCGCTGTATCTGTTTCCGACCAAGGCGCTCGCGCAGGATCAGCTCGCCGAGCTGCATGCCCTGACGGAACTGGCGACGAGCCACGGCGGCCCGGAGATCGGCGTGTTCACCTACGACGGCGACACGCCGTCGGACGCGCGGCGCGCGATCCGCGGCAAGGCGCACGTCGTCCTCAGCAATCCCGACATGCTGCACGCCGGGATCCTGCCGCACCATCCGCGCTGGGCGAAGCTGTTCGAGAGCTTGAAGTTCGTCATCATCGACGAGCTCCACGCGTATCGCGGCGTGTTCGGCAGCCACCTGTCGAACATCGTGCGACGGCTGCAGCGTGTCTGCCGGCACTACGGGTCGGATCCGGTGTTCATCTGCTCATCGGCCACGATCGCGAATCCTCGCGAGCTGGCCGAAGGATTGACCGGCCGTCCCTTCGAGCTGGTCGCGCAGAGCGGCGCGCCGCGCGGCGAGAAGTTCTTCCTCTTCGTCAATCCGCCGGTCGTCAATGCGCAGCTCGGCATCCGCCGCTCCTACCTGTCGGAAGCGCGTCGCGTCTCGCTCGAGTTCCTCAAACACAACCTGCAGCTGATCCTGTTCGCGCAGAGCCGCCTCGCGACCGAGATCCTGACGACGTATTTGAAGGATGCGTATAACGGTCCGCCGGGCGCGTCGGACGTGATCCGAGGCTATCGCGGCGGGTACCTCCCGAACCGGCGGCGCGAGATCGAACGCGGTCTGCGCGAGGGCGCCGTGCGCGCGGTTGTGTCGACCAGCGCGCTGGAGCTGGGCATCGACATCGGCGCGCTCGACGTCGCCGTCATGGCGGGCTACCCGGGAACGATCGCGGCGACGTGGCAGCGCGCGGGCCGCGCCGGGCGCCGCTCGACGCGATCGGCGGCGGTGCTCGTGGCCAGCAGCGCGCCGATCGACCAGTTCATCATCAGAAACCCGTCGTACTTCTTCGACGCGTCGCCCGAGCACGCGCTGATCAACCCCGACAACCTGCACATCCTGCTCGACCACGTGAAGTGCGCCGCCTTCGAGCTGCCGTTCATGATGGACGAAGCGTTCGGGCAGGAAAACGTCCAGGAGATCCTCGGGGTCCTCGCCGAAGAAGGGTTCGTCCACCACGCCGACGGGCAGTGGAACTGGACGCACGAGTCGTATCCGGCCGACGCGGTCAGCCTGCGCTCGGTGTCGTCCGACAACTTCGTCGTCGTGGACACGACGCACGGCGAACGGGTGATCGCCGAGACCGACTTCACCAGCGCGCCCGCGATGCTGCACGAGAAGGCGATCTACATCATCGAGGGACAGCTCTTCCAGGTCGATCGCCTCGATTTCGACGGCCGTAAGGCGTACGTCACCGCGGTGGACTGCGACTATTACACCGACGCCATCACGTATACGAAGGTGACGATACTGGACACCTTCGCTGCGGAGGACGGAGGACGGAGGTTGGAGGACGGTCTCGAGAATGCCACAGGCTTTTCGGAAACCGACCTCCGACCTCCACCCTCCGACCTCCGTCCGAGCGCGACGCGATCCCACGGCGAAGTCCACGTCGTGTCGCGCGTTGTTGGATTCAAGAAGATCAAGTTCTACACCAACGAGAACGTCGGTTCGGGCGAGCTGGATCTGCCCGAACAGCAGATGCACACCTCCTCGTACTGGCTGACGATTCCGGCGGCGGTGATGAACACGCTGCCCTACAGCGGCGACGATCGGCGCGACGGGGTCGTCGGGATGGCGTTTGCGATGCGTCACGTGGCGCAGTTGCTGCTGATGTGCGATCGCCACGACATCGGCGTCTCGATCGACGGCGGGTCAATGGACAAGACGATCCGGACGGGCGGGAAGGGGAGCGTCCCTGATGCGCTGGCGTCGGAGCCGAACGTCTTCATCTACGACAACTACCCGGGCGGCATCGGCTTCAGCCGCCCCCTCTTCGGCATGCACCTGGCGCTGCTGGAGCGGACGCGCGACCTGATCACGACCTGCCCGTGTGAGTCCGGCTGCCCGTCGTGCGTCGGCCCGGAAGGGAACACCGGCCCGCACGCGAAGCTGGTGGCCTCGGAGATTCTCGAACGGTTGCTGAGCAGCTCGACGGAGGTCACGCCGTTTTGAGCGAGCGAGCACGGCGAGCGGGTGAGAAGTGGACTTAACCTCCAGGCTCCGATCCATCGTCCGGCCCCCGAACTCGGCGCCACGGGAGCTGACCTACGAGCCCGACACCGGCCGCTACGAGGCGACGATCGATCTCGATCGCGTCGCGTGCTTGCTCGGGGGACGCGTCGAGAGCAACCGTTTCGGACGCGCGCTGGTCATCGATCGCCGCTACGAGTCCGATCGCTTCCACGGCACGCGGCGCGTCGGCGACTGCTATGTCGAGGATGGCGACACGCTGCGGCTGCTCGATCCGACGCTGCGTCCGCCTGACGGCGCCGTCGAGCGCACGCTGTTCGTGGACCTCGAGACGACCGGCTTGAGTGGCGGGGCAGGGACGGTGGCGTTCCTGGTCGGGTGCGGCTGGTTCGACATGGGTGCGTTCCAGGTCCGCCAGTTCCTGCTTACGAGCTACGCGAGCGAGCGCGCGCAGCTCGATGCCGTGGCGAGTTGTTTCGACGCCGCGTCGCTGCTCGTGACCTACAACGGCAAGACGTTCGACGTGCCGGTGATGGAGACGCGGTGGAGTTTCCACCGGATGCGGATGCCGCTCGAAGAGGTCCGCCACTTCGACATGCTGCACCCGGCGCGGCGGCTGTGGCGCGGGCGGCCCGATGCGCGAGCCGGCCGCGAAGAAGAGGGCGGTTGCCGTCTCGGCACGCTGGAGCGCGTGCTGTGCGACGTCACCCGCGTCGGCGATGTGCCCGGCATGGACATCCCGGGACGGTACTTCAAGTTCCTGAGGAGCGGCGACGCGCGTCCGCTCGAGGCCGTGCTCGAGCACAATCGGCTCGACCTGATCTCGCTGGCGGCCGTGTCGGCGCACGCAGTGCAGCTCGTCGAGGAAGGCCCCGGCCGCTGCCGCGACGCGGCGGAAGCATTGTCGCTGGGGAAGGTCTACGAACGCGCCGGTTGCCGCGAGCGGGCGTTGGCGGCGTTCCGTCGCGCGGCGGAAGAGCCATCGGCGTCGATCGAGGTTCGCGCGGAGGCGATCTATCGCGTCGGCCTGCGGCTGCGCCGGGACCGTTATTACGTTGAAGCCGCCGAGTGCTGGCGGCAGCTGCTCGACCTCAAGCCTGGCCGCTTCAACCGCGGTTCGGAGCTGCTGACGCCGCTGCGGCAATTCGCCGTCGAGGCGTTAGCCGTCCACCACGAGCACCGCGAGCGGGATTACGAGGGAGCGAAAGAGCTGACGCTGCAGCTGTTGGAGGAGTCGGAGGACTGGATGCGTCCGCGAGCCGATGCCACACGGCACCGGCTCGCCAGACTCGAGAAAAAGATCGCGAAACGAAACGACGGACTGTTCGCCTAGACACGCATTGCGAGTGAGCGTAGCGAACTAGCGCGCGGCGGACTTCTTCGTGGTCGCGGCCTTCGCCGTCTTGGCCGCCACCGCGGCGGCCTTGCGGGTCTCCGACGTTTGCGCGCCGAACCGCTTGGTGAAGCGCTCGACGCGGCCTTCCGTGTCGATCAGCTTCTGGCGACCCGTGAAGAACGGGTGGCAGTTGTTGCAGATTTCGAGATGCAGCTCCGGCTTGGTGGACCGGGTCTTCCAGGTCGCACCGCAGGCGCAGCGCGCCTCGACTTCGTGGTACTTGGGATGAATCGCTTCCTTCACAGCCTGCTCCTTCGGGACCTCGGCAAAACTACAGTATACCACAACGCTAACCCCTTGCTGGGCAAGGACTAACCCCTGCCCGACAGGCGAGCCTAGCGAGCGCGGCGACCCTCTGCACGACAAGTAGCGAAGCGATCAGCCCTAGGGAATATCGAGCCACCGGTCCCACCGGTGCCGCCGCAGCTCATCCATGACCGGACCCGCGAGCGGGCGGCCGTCGCTTGCCGCCAGGTTGGCCTCGACGTGCCGCAGTTTCCGCATCCCGGGGATCACGGTGCTCACCGCCGGATGCTGAACGATGTAGCGGAGCGCCAATTCCGGCATCGACATGCCGGCGGGAACGGCAGGCCGCAGCGCCGCGACGTGCTCGAGCGTCTTGCGCAGATTCTCGGGCTGGAAGTAGACGTTCCGGAAGTCGCCGTCGGGCCACGTTGACTGCGCCGTCAGCGTGTCGGTCAAGCTCCCTTCGTCGAACGGAACGCGGGCGATGACCGCGATGTTGCGGCGCTGGCACTCGGGAAAGAGTTCGTCCTCGGGAGCCTGGTCGAAGACGTTGTAGACGACCTGGACCGAGTCGATCAGGTCGGTCGCGAGCGCCTTCAGGACGTTCGCGGGTTGCCAGCGGTTGATGCTGATGCCGATGGCCCTCACGAGTCCCTCGCGCTTGAGGTCCGACACGGCGCGCTGCCACTCGTCGTCTACCGCCCAGGTGTCGCTCCATACGTGGAACTGCTGCAGGTCCACGGTGTCGACGCCAATGTTCCGCAGGCTCTTCTCGGTGTATTCGCGGATGTAATCCGCGGGGAAGACGTCGCGGAGCGGATACTCATCGCGCGCCGGCCACTTCCGGTTCTTCGGGGGAATCTTCGTCGCGGTGTAGATGCGCGTCCGCGGATGACGCGTCAGGAGCCCGCCGAGCAGCTGCTCGCTGCGCCCGTCGCCGTAGGCCCACGCCGTGTCGAAGAAGTTGCAGCCCAGCTCCACCGCCCGATCGAGCGACCCGGCCGACTCGTCATCGTCAGATCCCGACCACCCGGCCATGCCCCACATTCCGTAGCCGATCTCGGAGACGTTCCACCCGGTGCGACCGAACGTGCGGTGTTGCATCTCGTGATCATATCCAATCCCCAATCCCGGATCCCTGATCCCTCATCCTTGATCCTGAATCCCTAATCCACTTCGGCGATTGATCCCTTCGAGTAGTACAGATACTTGGCGAACCCGTCGTCGCTGCCTTGCTCGAACCCTTCGTCCATGTTCGACAGGATGGACTCGTTCGCTTCAACGATTTGTTTGTCACGGCGACTGAGAAATCCTGCGCCTTCGAGAATACGGGCAATTCATCGATCTTGTGAGCCATGCCCGACGCGCCGAGCATGTCCAATGCCGCAGGGATCCAGGATCAGGGATTGAGGGTTCGAGCCGTCCACAACTCCCGCAGACTCTTTGTCGGTGTTTGTCTGACAGCCTAAAAACTTTCGGAAATTTCCAACGGGGGATGGAGAATGTGGGCGTCTTGTCCCGGTCTCTCCCCAGGTTGCGCGAGTTCGCTGTACGGGCCGAAGAAGCACGCGAGGAAGAGCGGCGGCATCTCGCGCGCGCCCTCCACGATGAGCTCGGCCAGTTGTTGTCGAGTATTCGGCTCGAGATCGGCGCCGCCATCGTGACGTTCCGCGAAACCCCCGACCCGCGCATGCGCCCGGTGGTCGATCGCCTGCAGGCCGCCGCGGGCCTGACCGAAATCGCCGCGGTGTCGCTTCGCCGCCTCACCACGGCGCTGCGACCGCCCATCCTCGATCACCTCGGGCTGCTTCCGGCGATCCGCTGGGAGGCCTCGATCTTCAGCGCGCGGACGGGCATCCGCTGCCACGTGCGCGCGAAGCCCGCGTCGATGGCGTTCGACGATGCGCAGATCACGGCGCTCTACCGGATCCTGGTGGCCGCGCTCGACAACGTGGTCAAGCACGCGCATGCCGGCACCGTCTGGATTCACCTGACCCGGACGCGCGGCACGACCATCATGGAAGTCCGGGACAACGGCCGGGGGATCACTGACGCGCAAATCAGAAACTCGAAGACGATGGGCCTGCTCGGGATGCGCGAGCGCGCCCTGGCGATCGGCGGCGAGTTGCGAATCCTGCGGGGACG
>Ga0193738_1000690_pt1 | contig 15672 bp, 16 predicted proteins | sample L2a1metaG_FD_144927 | JGI IMG/M metagenome (GOLD analysis project Ga0193738, IMG submission 144927) | Soil microbial communities from a riparian zone of the East river system, Colorado, United States - L2a1 | ecosystem: Environmental > Terrestrial > Soil > Riparian zone | place: USA: East River...
GTCGCTGTAGGAAGAAGTCGAAGATCCCAGCACCAATAGGGCAAGGAGATTCTGTCGACGCATTTCAAGCAGGGAACCTGTATAGCCAAGGGCCAACAACCCCACAAAGTCCGAAGTCAACGCCGTTCCGCTACCGGGATCTACCGCAACAGCAGTAGTAACGACACCGATTGTTGGTACAGCGTTGAGCGCAACATTGTCAACCTTGGTAGCTGTCGTAGCCACCGCAATAGTAGCTACTCCCGACACAACTCCCGCATCGGTAGCTGTAGCTGCACCACCAATGGCGACTGCTGCTGCGATATTGGTGATTTCCCGCAGCCGGATGAAGATGATCCCAGCAGCAGAGGCGCTAGCATTAGTGTACGTGAATATCGGTGCTACGTTCGACGTACCAGCAGTGATTGCTGCATCGTAGATACGCAGCATACAGTCGTTACCGACGTTGTTCTGAGCAGTCTGTTGTGTCGTCAGCGCTCCGACAGTAGCTCCCGTCAGTGTTCCGAAAGAAGGTCCAGATGGTGAACCATTGTCACTATTAATGCCGAGAAGGCCAACCAGTATGTCACCAGTAGCGACAGCCAATCCCCCTGAGGCGGTGAGTGATAGGTTGGCGCCGTTAGTGTCATCAGCGCCGGTTCGAGTAAGTCCAACGTCCCATCCCGACGTTGCAGGAATGGTATATGTTACGCAACCACAAGCAGCGGTATCGGGGCTTCCCCCAAGCAAAGCTCCGACAGCACAAACTGTAGAGGCAGCTACACCATAACCTATGAAATAGGCAGTCTTAGTAGAACCCGTGTCTGCACCATTAGCTGTCGCACCGGATGCAAATTCTAGTACTTTATTAAAGCCGGTCAACGTATCAGCAATGGTTGCGGAGAAGGGTTTAACTACAACGCTCAGCACTGTTACATCAGCCGCACCGGCTGAGGCGCTAACCGTCGTAGTAATGGAAGCAACAGCGGTACCAGTTACACTAGGTGTCCCTGCACCGCGTAACGTAACACTCATTAGGTCACCGTTGCAGTAATTGTAATGTTTGCGGTTCCAGGTCCCGGATACACAATGTCGGTAACGCCAGACTGACCGTCTCGGAACGTTCCCGCCGTCAGTGCCGACCACAGTCCGACAGAACTGAGCGTCCCACCGGCAGTCGGTACCGTAACGGTAGCCGTTCCAACAATAACTCCGGCCGCAGCCGCACCCCAAGAAATAACGCCTCGGGCCGAACCTGCACCGGTAAGTTCATTTCCTGATGTTGCGGGCTCAGCCGTATGAGCAGCGGCATGAGTCGCAAGCGTTGAATAAGAGGTCGCAAGAGAGTTTTGCGTGCCTGCTACGGTAATTGCCATACTGACTCCTACGCTGGGAACAACACTAGTGGACCATCGGCGGTTATCAAAGTGTGTGCATAAACTTGCAAATCAAATACAACTGAACCTGTAACCGCACCATCTAGAAGCTCAACGACACCCTCAATGAAAATGTGGTTTGGCCCTGGATCGACAGGATAGTTCGTGTAAACCGGTCCGACAGCAGGACATTCGATGTCGGCTTCGTCCCCTCGCAGGACAACAGACAAAGGCGTCAAGCCAGAGGGAAGGATATTGAATTGATATCCTGTCGGGGAACCGCCCGCGGGCGGAATGATACTTCCCGACAAGTTAACTGTGACAATATCGAATGGCTCAGCAGGATTCTTACTCGCTGCCATGATTGCTGTAGGGCTAATGTTCAGGAACGACTGACCCCTCAAACCAGTCAACTGCGAATGCGTGCCACCGCCAGTTGTCATCTGCGCATGCAGCCTGGTTAGCTGACTGTGACCGATTGACGTGGCACTCTGTGCTCGGAGTCGTGTCAATTGCGAGTGAGGAGCGTTAATTGTCCTCGCTCGAAGGCCGGTAAGCTGAGAGCCCATTACACCACCGTGTCCGACCAGTCAACCCACAAAGCAGCCCGGCCAACGTCTGTCGGTGTGCTTAGGGGAACTGCAAGCAGAGCATTATTGTCAAGCACCAGAGGAACGTCTGTTGTTACACCGGTAATACCCGATTCAATGGTGGTATAGATTTGTGTTGTGTGGTCCTCTTTGTAAACTCTCCACGTCCGGGTCAGTGTTCCACCACCCAGGACATTCGCCGACACAAACAACACGATACCGTTCGGACCCAATGGCCCAAGCTGACAGAAGCCCGTCATATTTGTCGGAGCCACGATCGAGTCCAGTGCCGTTGCAGCATTGGAGTCCGACAGGGCAGTCAAGGCACCGGCCGCGTCGTTGGCAGGCCCTCCGACAACTGTGAATGAGCCCTTGTTAACTGTTCCGGCTCGAATAGTTGTGTCAAGGTTAGCTGCCGGGTAAACCTCAATCGTATAGGTTGCCGTACTAGCCTGGGGAGAACCAGCCGAGTCGGTAGCCGTAATTTGTCGAATGTAGGTACCCGGCGAGACAGGGGTAAATTGCTCGGTCCTGGATGCGGTGGTAGTGCCGATTCCCGTCAATGCAACAGAATCGGTTACTGTAGGCGCCGACACACCCGCAGGCAATTGGAACCAGGTACCAACAAGCGAAGCAATGTTGTCGGCATCGGTGGCGCTCCACGGCATCAGAACAACTGTGCTGGTCTGGTAGGTGCGCCGTGCACCTAGCGACTGTGAAATAACAGGGCCAGTATTAACAAGGTCCGGCCTGGCATTGAACAGGTTATCACCAGTACGAATGTTGGTGATGTAGTAATCCAGAGCACTAGGGAGCGTGTTCTGATTATTGCCCCAGCGTAGGGACTGGATCTGGTTTGAAGTTGGGAGCGTTATTGATGCAGTACCACCTGTGAGAATTGTTCCTGATCCAGCGGGATAGACGTTGACAGTGGCATTCAGGGCACCATAATCAACGAGGCACTGTACATAGTAGTTAGTATTCAGTGCCATAGCACCCGAAGAGTTGGAACCGTTCGCCGCCTCACCAGTTTTACCATTGCGGAGATAGAAGGTACGGCTAGCGTTAATATTGAAACTGATCGCCAAGCTAGCTGAACCGTAGATAGCATCCGAGAAGGTACGGAAAATATCTACTGAAGCGCTGGACTGCATGGTCACCAGACGCAAGTAAAAGTCAAAGGTAAATACTGTTTCGCTGGCAGGGAACGTCCAGTACAACAACGGTCCCTGTGCCGTACCTGCCGAAGTAATGTGATACCATTTGTTTCCCGCAGGCAGAGTAGGCAGGGTCGGGGTAACAGTAATAACTGCATCGTTGCCGGTCCCGACATCGCCAGGGAGGTTGAACCTGTCGAAAGCGTTACCGCCACCAGCGGTCGCCGCAGCCGTCAGCGTGCCACCGGAAGCAGAGAATCCGGTGGTAATGCCATTGGCATTGTTGGTCTTAAGAACGGCCATTAGAGTACCCTGATTCCCGGAGTCGAAGAACTTCCTAGCAGCAATGGCTGTTGATGGAAGCTACCCTGCAAGCGATTGGTGGGGTCCCACCATTTATTACTAGCCCCTGCTCCAAATGGCGGAGCACCCGTTACCGGATGCGGTGCAATTCTGACAGGTCCAGTCGTCCAGTTGGGCATCACATTTGCCCCATTGCCGCCAATTGAGGTTGCATTGTCATTGATGCGTACCGGATACATGTCAGTACGGTTATTGCTGTTCCAGTGGTAGTAGTCCGGTCCGAACCAGTTGTCGTAGAAGGTGAACTCGATGAAGGCAGCGGAGGTCTTTTTCTGTTCCTGCATACCCATATTACCATATGTATGATAATTTCCATGAGCTACAACCGTAGTATTACTCTCGAACCGCTTACCACTAGGAGTAACGTGTCCAATATACAAGGACACCCCATTACCAGGGAAAATAAGGCCAGTGCCGTCTACGGGTTTCGACCAGCTCGTCGGCGGTCGTGGCATTCCTGGGGACTGTCCTCCACCAGCAAGCCCGCGCTTCGGATTGTCGCCCCATCCCAATAGAGGAATTGGCGAGATAGGAATAGTTGGATTGGGATTGCCCTTGCCGAAAGCATCGTCACAAATGAGGGCATTCCCGACAATATAGATCCCATCGCCGTCCCACATCTTAGTCACAGGATTGTAATTGTGTGTTCCCCAACCATTGTGAACTTCGATGCAGTCGACATGGTTACCGTCATCGTGTCCAGTATCGATGTAGCTAGCAGACGGCAGCTTGTCAGAAGCCAGCCGGGCCATCCAGTTACTACTGCCGTAAGTACCGGTATTCGTATACATAGAAATACCGTTAGTGGCCGAATAGTACGAACCAGGCCAATAAACCAGCTTCTCGACACGGCACCCCAGCATTTTGAATGCCGTAGGAAACTCATTACCGTCGGGGAACATGAATGACGGATTGGTATACGGACCCGCACCATCTGTAACCCAAAAGATGTGGCAACGCTCTAGGATGATGTGCCCACCCTTTTGAGCGTTCCAGCGAGGGTGGGGCGTCCGCATGTAGATCACGCAGTCAACCAAGCGAGAAATAGGCGTACCTGAATTGATGCTGTTACTGTCGATAATAGCCGTCTCGCCACTGGCAATTGTTGGGTCTAGTGGCCCATCAAGTATACAGTTTCTTGCCAGAATTTGGCCGGTACCCGAAATCGACAATCGTCCATGAATCTTGCGTCCAACAATGTAATTGCCGCTATTCATGGGTGTTGTGACGCTAGTAGTGTTGGTACTGCTAGCGTTCCAGTCTGTCAAACTGGCATAGGTAACGGTGAGTCCGACCTGATTGACTGTCGGACCAAACACTGAATACGGAGAACCGATAACTCCAAGTTGCCCATAGAATGGCGCTAGCTGCGTATCCCGATCGTCAGGAGGATTTGGGACCGTACTATTCATGGTCCCACGAATCCGGGTCAACTGTGACCGTTTAACCGCAGGAGGAATTACAGGAATCACCGGGTCAGGTGGTCTAGTGGCAATGACGTTATATTTCAGCCCAGCGATAGTTTTAACTGATTCCAATTGCATTGCCATTACGGCACCACCACTGCTCGGAAATCGCCCTTCGCCGTGTCGAACCACGCCGGGTTATCAGGCCCACCGATGGCCCACACTGCACGGTTGGCAGCTTCCGCTGGCCGAGTAGCAGGCCAGGGTCCAGCGCCATATCGGAGTACAAAGGGGCAGAAATCAAGGGCAGTCAGGAAAGTAGTCGTTTGGACATAAGGGGCCACACCAGCCTGAACTAGGTCACCAGCCTCAGTGGCAGTAATTCCTGCGTTGGCAGTATTAATGGCAATGACAGCATTAGCGTTTGCGGTTGCAACGTCCGTAACAAGTGTCGACAGGGCCGTCACTAACCCGCTAATACGGTCTTGAGTTAGTGAACCGGCTGGAATAGTGATGGTGGTATTAACGACCAGCGTGGGGACTGTGGCGGTCCCGGTGAATGTCGGGCTAGCCTTCGGAGCTAGCGCAATAGCTTGTGCAGTACTGACAGGCTTTTCAAGGTCAGTCGTATTGTCAACATTCGAGAGTCCAACGTCAGTCTTTGTGACACCTTGAACACCTGCTTGAAAGTTCGGTGTGCCCGTGAAAGTCTTGACCCCGGCGATAGTTTGGTTCCCGGTGAGCTTGACAGCATTGGGATCGTCACCCGGCCCGCCTCCACCGCCACCGCCCGTTCCGGTCGGAGTCGCCCAAGTACCATCTCCACGCAGGAAAGTCTGATCCGACAGGGTACCGAGCGCATTAATGTCGGTAACTTCAACAGCTACGCTACCGGTATCCGTAATGCCTAGAATCTGTCGAGCCTTTAGGTCGTCCCAAACGTTGTCAAGCTGCTCAGAAACGCTACTGGCGCTCTCCAAGTCATTCTCGTACTTTGCACGCATTTCTTGGATAGTGTCAGCAAAGAAGCCCTTCGAGCGCAAGTAAGTGTATTCGTCCATTGCCTCTCCTACCCGCCTTGAAATGCCAGAATTAAGCTAGCAATAATCGCTAATGCAGCAATTACCCCTAGGACCAATGTCGCAACCGAGCGTCCTTCGACACCACGTTGAGTTCCAGTAAGTCGAGCAGTTTCAATCCGTTCTACTCTTGTAGATAAATCCGACAGCTTCTCAGCGAACCCATCCATTTTAGCCGCAATTTCAGTACGGGTTACCAAGGTTGCTGCCTGATCTGCTAACTGCCCACGAAACTCGTTAACCGAAGCAAACCGTTCTGCACTAGCAGCCTCAGCTTTTGTCACCGCCTCTTTTGCACTTTGTAGTGCAGCCGACACTGCCTTTTCAGCAGCTACGAAGGCCGCGTCTAACGCTTTGGTTTGAGTTTCATACCGTTCATCGAGCAGTCGGTCACGATCCTCTATGCGTTGCAGTACAAATTGCAACGCTGTATCCGTAGTCCAGCCACTCACGTTTGATTCGGTTTCACCGCTCATAACGGCTCCATAGTAAAAAGGGACCTGGGCCGTAAGACCCAGGCCCCTTCTCGTAGGCACAAACCGCGATTAGCTCTCAGTAATGTCCGTGATCTTGAAGTGGGCATTACGACGATCGGTAGCAAGCTCGCTGTACTGGAACAGGCGGGCACCGTAACCATCCTTATCCGGGATGCGGTACCACATGTTGCCGTCACGAGACATGAACGACCAATCAGCATCCCGATACAGCTTAAGGTGCTTCTCAGACACGCCCCAAAGCACGCCGGTAGGCGCGTCCTTGTCAGCGATCATGGGGATTTCGCCACGATCCGTGACGAAGCTCAGCCCTGAGAAACCGCCGACAACGCTCGTCTTATTCACATAAGTACGAAGCTGCTGCAACAGGTTTGCATAGGAACGACGGACACCCATCGTGGTCAGGAGCAGCGAAACGTTGCTGCCAGAAGCCTTCCACGTATCATCAACGGCCCTCGTAATCAACGCTTCCGAGATAGGCCGGGGGGTACCACCATTCGAGTTAACTGTGGACTTCCAGATATTGACCGTCGCCGGATCAATGTTCTCGAATGAACCCGCAGCGTTAGAGATAATAGCTGCCAGGCCCGTCCACTCACGGTTTGCCGAACCAGTTCGGACGAACACGTCGTTCGCGGTAAAGGCAACCGCCGAGGAAACCGTAATGGTACCGGCAACTTCGTCAATCGCGGTAACCGTGAGGCCCGTGGCCTTCGGTGTGGAGTCAGCAGCCAGGTTAGCAGCCGTATAAACGTCCACAACTTCATCGAGCTGGAAATTCGACAGGCCACTGATAATTACCGGAGCGGTAATTGTAGTGGTTGAAGAGGTAACGCCGATCGTACCCGACCCGGTTCCGTACACCTGGCGGTTAAGGTCCACCGCGAGGTCGTCACGAATACGGGAGGTTTCCAGTTCCAGCGCCGCAATGAACGTCTGGTACTGAGTATCGACCAACTCAAAAAGCTGGCCTGAAAGCTGGATCGCACCGTACTGATATTTCAGGCCGATGCGGGCAGCCGCCGTACCTTGCTGCCCAGCACTCGGGAGAGTTTCCATTTCTCGCCGAGCACCAATGCCCGAGTTCCGCTTGTAATGCACCGGGAAGGTGACGTACTTACCGCCGACCTGCGTAATGATGCCAGCGCCCGCACCCGTCGGCTTTACAAGCCTCGACAGCGCAGTAACCTCATCATTCAGTTGCTTACGAAGCGGAGGCTCGTAGATTTCTTTGGTGATCGCAGTCACCGTAGCCAACGTTGCTGGCATCTCGGAGTCTCCTTACCCCTCAGCCAGAGCACGGAACCGAGCCTCTGCCGCCTGTTTCCTGGCTTCCTCATCACGAGTTTCAGGGTCAATCCCCGAGCCCGGTGCGGAACCAGTAGGCGACATCGTAATTGGTCCTGATCTGGTCTGTTGCTGTTGCTTTGTCCAGTGGTCGTACAACCGCTGTGCAGCCTGCTGCATTTCCTTGTGCGCCTTGCCAATCACGTCGCCGCGCACACCCTTGGCAAACATAGCATCTGCACGGGAGAGCAAATCAATGGTGTCAAGATCAGGGTCCTCTTGCAAAAGGTCCTGAACCCGTCCATCAATAATATCTCCTTGTTCCTTAACTTTCCGCTCGTGCTCCTGGTTTTCGTAAATCGTCTTCAATCCGTCAAACTGCGATTGAAGCTCGCTATACTTAGGAGCCCACGGTTCGTCGCCGGGATCTGCTTCCTCCTGCTGACGCTTTACTTCCTGGACAGCTTCCTTCGCTTCGGCTGGCGTCAATCCAAGGTGCTTTTGAAGCGCCTCATAGATTTGACGCTGGCCATCGGGAGTATCGACCAGGGTGTAAAGCTGGTAAGCAGCCGCAAGGTTTTCCTTGGGAATGTCATCGAAATCGGCGAACCGGTCCCGATATTCATTTCTCTCGGCTTCGAGCGACCTGTAATTCTGATCCCACTTCTGGAATTCCGGCTTCAAAAGGTTGTGGAATTCGTCTGGAAGCTTCTCAAAAATCGGGGACCATGCCGGATTATCCGCACTGACCCCCGGTTCTTGCGGGGACTCAGGTGGTGTTTCCGGGCTAGTACTAGCTTCCGGTGGGGCCGACTGATCGGTCCCGACAGGAGTGTTCGGATCAGCAAAATCAGGTTGTGACATAACTGTTTACTTCTTTCTACCCTGTTCCACTGGACGGTCCTGGGGTAAGGGATTTAGTTAGAATCCCGCACTCTCAGAAATAAGCCGAAGAGCGTATTCCTTGTCGAGCCGGGAAAGGATTTGGAGCCGCGCGGCCGTGTAATAAGTCGCGTCTAGCGCAGCCAATCGGGCGTCAAGAGTAGCCTCCGACTGTGTGGCCGCGTACGTTGCCGTGGTGATGGGGGAGGCCGTGTCAGAAACCTTCCGCTTGTCCACCACCGTTTGTCTCCCCATCAGGGATTGAAGCTCCACCTGGGGCACTTGAACCTCCCTCCGGAGGAGTAGGTACCTCGCCCTGTTCAGGGCTGGCAGGCATTTGCATCTGCGCCGTCTGTTGATCCGGCGTCATTGGTTGCATCATACCATCTTGACCCAAGCCAGCAGTCATCATCATTTGTACCTCGTGCATCCGAATATGTTTCGCAAACTCAGCCTTGATTTCTTCCGGGAGCATCTCAAACTCTTGTCCCTTGCGGAATCTGTTGTGTACTTCAATATGGACCTGATGATTATCCCACTCGTTCACAGGAACAAGCGGAGGCCGCTCAAACTGCCGTCCAGTCTCCGCATCGTAGGTTTCCTCATCCACAAGGCCCGTAGTCGGATCGGGTTGTGATTGAAGCTGCCACATTACATCGGCCATCATTGCATCCTGCGCAGTAAACTTCTTGAGCTTAATATTCTCACGCTGCGCCTGCTGCATATCGACACGAATGATTGCGACTAGCTGCTTAATGCCACCAATCTCCAACTGATCCAGCATTTGTTCAGGACTAATAGCGCCGAACTTCATAAGATCCAGCAGCAACGCTTGGCGCGCAGCCTTCATGGTAGGAAGTGCTGAACCTCCTTCCACCCGGATGTCCAATCCGTTGGCAATGTCGGAGCCTTTGAGTTCCATCGAGTCAAAAGATCCATCCGAACCCACTGTACGAATGATACGTTTAAGGTCCCACTTATCGGCAACGATTGCAAGAGACTGGCGGGCAATCTTCTCATGAGAAGCCTCAATTGATGCGTAGGTGGCGTACATCAGGTCGTCATCCTTCTCTTGCAAGAAGGAAATAGCGGTAGCCGCAGTTACGCCAGATCCGGGGGCCTTTCCTCTCGACACCTGGTGCTGTCCGCTGATGTCCTCAATGTTCGATTGGAGGATCGAAAGCTCGTCAATGACGAAGGGGGGAAGGTTTTGGAGAGGGAGCGGGGTTGGAGGCGGTCGGCCAGGCTTGTAAGGAATCGCCAGACCAGGCTCCGAAGTAAGCCGCCGAACGTTGATTGATCCTTCCTCATAGAGCAGTTGCGGACGTGCCATACGAATCTTAGATTCGATAATCTGGTTCCGCGTCCGGTTATACTCTTTTTGGAGGGGGATGATGTCTTTAAGGATAGACTCACCATAAAACATCCCGGTGAGCAAATGCTTCGTATGGGCGTGAGGGAATTCTCCGTGAGTGTAAGGCCATTCGTCGTATACTTGAACAATGTCGTTCCCAACGATCGTCACCATCGCACCATTCGGAAACAGCTTGTAGCCGCCCGGCTTAAGGTACGCTTCAATAATTAGGACTGAATCGGGAACCGCTTCCTTCGAGTTATTGTGATTGAAGTACGAAGAGTCGAATACTTCAAACTTACTAACCACGTCAGCATTTACAGGCTTGGCGAGATAAGGCTTCCAGAACGTATTGACCCATTCGACAGGTCGGGTGTACGCCTCAATAACGTAGGACTGGTCCTCAATGTCCTCCGTCAAGAGGTCAGGAACAAACAGGTTGAATGGGGTCACTACACTAAAGCAAAGGTCCCCAGGAGTAGCTCTCGGCTTCTCCAACTTAGGATCGACAGTCAGGAATGTCGGATCCTTATAGGTGTCGTCCCAATAAGTCTTACGGAATCCGTTACCGGTAATGACTGTCCAGAAGGCGTTTCTAATGTCCATCTGGTGCATCCGCTTACGACTGTAAAGGCTCTCCCAAACTGCCTCACCGGCCCGTGCTGCGAATAGGTCGTCATCACTTCCCGACACAGGGACAACTGTAGCCGAAGGTTTCTGGCTAGTCATCCTCGAAATCTCGGTACGAATAATGGGCGAAATCAGGTTTGTCACTGAACGGATGCGATAGGCGGGAAGGGCTTGCGCTCCAATCACCTGATCCAGCAGCAGGTCGTTGTACTGGTTCCCTGAATACATCTGCAAGTTGTATTCCCACTTGCGCTGCTGAGGCAGGCGTTGGCTCTTGCATTTCGAGTACTCCGTTTTCACCCATGCCAAAAGGGCCTTACCCTCTTCGGAATACTTCCAATGGGTGAGGTCCTTGGTCGCACTACTATCGATCGGTCCAGTCGGGTAGTCCGATGTCCCGGAAGGCTTGTTCGAGGTCCGGCCCAATGGCGGGGTCATTGTCATGCTCTATCTCCATCGTCCTACGAGAGATTCGTGCAAGTTCCCCAGCTTCGGAGGGGTCGTACGGCTCGGGGTCATAAACCTGTGTCAGTGACATTACCTGCTGGTACGCAAGAGCGTCCTTGGTGCTCAACATTGTCACCATCTTATCAATCAGTTCATGTGTCTTTTGCGAAGAATCCGTCAAACGTTGGCTGTTCTCCGAAATCGAATTCATCAGGAACGTCACCTTCTGGTTCGCGGAAAGTGCCTCCTGTCGGTATTTGGCTAACAAAAACACCAGCAGCAGCATAACGCTCACAAGCACTGAGAAAACTATCAACGCCAGTAGTGAGATTTGCACGGAACCGCCCAATCTGTGTCTCGTAAAACTTTACTTTGGCGAGGGCAATTTGCTTCTGCATGTCTACGTTTGTCTCAGGCCAAGCCGTCTTAGCGTCGTTGAAGCAAACCTCACAAAGTAGTACTGCTCCGACAAAGTCGACAGTCAGCCCAAAGTCCAGGCATGGCTTCTGGTCGTTCCCGCACCCCAAGCACTTGCCCGGCTGAGGCAGTTGGTTAGCGGGCACGACTCGGAACCGGTCGCTCATATTAGGTAGTCCTCCCACATAGGGTCACGCTCTTGGCGGCTAAAACCTACTTCTGTCGCCCACACATTCTCCTTCGGCATTGGCGAGTAAGCGTCAGGCGGTGCAGTGCTCATCTCAATCAATGTGGCAATGTAGTCATTAACCTTACCAGCCTTGTGCAAGGGACTAAGCTCAGGCGTCAGGATTTCTCTCGACAGGTCAGGCAGGCAAGTAAAGAAGTACCGTACCTCATCACAAGTATGGTCGTCCTTCTTCTTCTGCGTCTCCTTCTTGTTATTGTTGTCTACCATCTTGGGACTAGTATACGTGTCCCATTGCAGTCGCTTGAACTGCTCAGCGTGCTTTCGACAGTTCTCTGTCATCTGCCAAAACGGTCTACCCGTCTTAGGGTTAATCCGCAGGTAAGTCCTGATCTTATTAATACCAACCATTGTGTCTTTAGGGACCTGCTCTACTGAGAGGTTAATCCCGTGGTCGTAGAACTCTTCAATAGTTGAGGCACCTGTCTGCTGAGAACGCTGTTTCATGGCAGGATCGCCCGTGCGCATGTAAACTTCGATGTTCTCAATCTTCTCGTAGGTCAACATGACCTTGGCCCAATCCTTAATCAGGACATCGGACCCGTAGAACTCCATAAAGGTAACTACCTCAAAGCCATCGGGCGAAACGGCATGGTAGCCAATAGCTGTCGGGTTGTTGATCCCTGCATCAATACTCTGCCACACCGCCCAATCTCGCGGAGGCCGCCATTCCTTTGGCAACGTTGCATGAATCGATGCTTGGAACTCTGGATATACCAGGCCACCCTTAGCCATGAACCTACCGCTTTTACGGGCGGCCCTTTCATCTTTGCTCAGCAGCCCCAGGATCTTTTCCTTCTCGTCCTCAGGAACGTACGGATTGTCATCAATGTCTACCTGGATGATGGTCAGGTCCTTACGCGGACCGTCCTCCGGTTCATACAGGGTATCGTAAACCCAGGTCATTCCATCGACAGGGGTCATGGTAATCCAGTACTTACCCCTGGTGTCCATGAGCCGCAACATGTTCTCGTTGAAGATCGCTTGCGGCGGTTCCTCATCGAAATGCACGAAGTGTCGGCTAGTACCAGCGTGCTTATTCAACGCCTGATCATAGGTCTTGAAGTCAATGAAGCTGCCATCTACTAAGGTGAGCTTCATCTTGCCGTTGTCCCAGGATGTTTCCCAGGAACCGTCAATCAAGTCGGAAGGGAGAATCCACCTTCTGAGGACGGGAAGTATGATACCGAAGATACCGTCCTTCTCGTTAACAGATACGATCCGTCCTCGGATTTCTGTATCTCCAGGGATTCGGAGGGTGGGGTGTCGCTTAGTAACCCACCACAGATCCTCGACAATTCCTCCAACAGTCTTTCCAGATCGGTTACCGCCAATGTAAAGTCGTCCGAAGGTGTCGGCTCCATGAAACAACTCCTGTTTGGGGTGCGGCTTATAGCCGTGGAGGTTCGGCTCAGCACTCAACTTCTTAAGGCCGAAAGTAATCTCGTCCATCATGTCGCGCGCCGATACAGGATCCCGCTTCACGACATAGCGGGGCCTACCGAGCCCATTGGAAACACCAAGTCTAGCCATTATGCCGTAGTCGAATCGTTAGCCCCGAACGCCTCAAAGGCATTCAGGATCTGTTGGAGGATCAAGTCCTGATTATTAGTACGTGATCCCGTGAAGGTGAAATCTGCAAAGAGGTTTTCCAGGATGTTTCCTGGTGCTGCCTGAGTTGCGGACGGGCCGATGGTGTGGTGCAGTGCTTGCTTCCGCAGGTCCGTATCAGCATTCTTGTGAATGTCCTCAACCTGCTGCGGCGTTAATCTGCCAGCAAGCGGGTCAAGGGCCTGCTGAAAGTCGTTCCCAGGGTTCTTATTCTTCTCGGCTGGGTTCCGTTGATTTGGCTGTGACATTTTAATCTACCGGGCAAATGAGTGTGACACAAATATACCCAAACTGCCCTAGTGCGATACCAGAGGTCTGCGCTAACTGCACTCCAATATCGTCCCCGGCCTGAGCAAACAAGTTCCAGGAACCTCGCAAGTAAACCAGGTTTGCTGGGTCGCCGTTTTTCTCGACAGTCTCCAAACCTAACGTCTCGGGAATAGCTGATTGGTTAAGGGCAGGCTTCATGTGTCGAATGCCTGTTCCATTAACTACCCACCGAGCGCTAGCTATCAAGCTGTACAAACCTCTTACAGGAACCTGCGGCTGCCCCAATCCGCTTACGTCCCCAGCACTATTGTTAAACGATTGTACTGATACGGTAGTGTTGTAGCCCTGGTTCTCAAAGGCCCCGGAGCCAATAACGTTCTGCCCTCCGGTATGGATCATTGTCAACTGCCAGGGATAGTGCAGGAACTTCTTTTCATATAGGCCCGTACCCGTGTTGCGGCGGTAGTCGTAGAAGTAGCCTGACGTACGCTCGTGAACCAGCATTCCATCAATACGGTCGGCGTCAGGAATTGTCGCCCCGTTGTCAACGGTGAAGGCCCCGATCCATTTCGCTGTTTTGTCCGTGTTACGATTCAACGGTTCAACAGCACGGTCCTCCGACGGGAACGGCTTTTCATAGCCGCCTCTTGCCGTAATATCAGGCATTCAGGTTCAGCCTCACTTCTAGCTCCGCGGCAATGGCCCGCATAAGGTCCGGATGGTCTTTCGACAGGTGCGCAGCAAGTACGTCCACCACTGTCCTAATAACTTCCCGACCATCTACTGCTTCCTGCTTGTCGGGGTTTCGTCCAGCTCGCTTGTCAAAGTATTCGATCATGCGCGCGTCACCCGACAGGGCGCGCTGCGTCATGGTCAGTGTAACAGCCCCCTTCGCCTCCTCAATAATTCTCTCTGACCTCTGATCCAGCAATTCTTTGAACACTCTATCCTTAAGCCACAAATTCCACTGCATCACGGGGATGCCGAGTGCCCGCAGCTTTTGCGGTATTGATCTGGTGTCAGTAAAGTTTGTGATCCACTCAATAGCCAACTTTTGTTGCGGCGTGAGTACGTCTCCGACAGGTCGTATCCCACGGACCGACAGTGCTACAAGAAATAGCTTCCAGTTTTTCTGGTAAGTTAATCTCTGCCACGTCTCAATCTTTACCAACTGCCCGTGCTCATCGTCCCACGCCGCCAAAACCTCGGCTGTCGGTGGGTCGCCAGCAGTATTCTGGTAATGCTCGACAGCAACCTCGATAGCCTTCACCCATTGCGCCATACCGATGTCCTTGGGAGGGCTGACAACTAGCCCCGCATTAATTCTCCCAAAGGGGTCCGACCGCTTTTCCAGGAAGCTAATCAAGGGTTGTTCAGGCGAGGCGACCAAGGTTGTCGGAACTAAGTCCGCATTCGGCAAGGGCTCGGAGAATTCCTGGCTGGCCTCGTCCATAGATTTCAAACTCCCTAACTAGCGATTTTTGGTAAACCAGGCGTTGACAAAACTTGGAGAAGGATTGCCCTGCTACCTGGTTTCGTAGCGCGTACCAGGCGTCATGATTGTTGTTGGCGAATGCTAGGGTTATATTGGTGAAGTATTGTCGGTTATCTGCCCGCTTGGCGGCTACCCACGCCCGGTAGTCGGTCGTTAACCGCTCCACGGCCCGATCAGGCTGTTCTGCCTGGTCACACAGGGTCCAAACCAGGCTGACAGGCACCTTATGGTAGAGCCCCTGCTCCGTCATCGTCACCACCTGTCGCGTAATCCCTGCGTGACGGGCCAACGCCTCTTGCGTCAACGCTCGATCCAGACGGGCAACACGAATGGGGTTGGGCCTCATGGTTTCCTAGTATACATGGGTCGATCGATCCGTTGTCTGTATTTTTCTCTTGACATTGGGAATCGATTAGTATACTTTGGGGAGTTCGATACTATTCGTTTGAGAGGGCTTCGCAGTGGAAGAAAAGTGCGCGAACCGACACAACATCGCCCTTGCAATCACTCGAACGGCCTAATCACGTCACCCAATTGCGCTGTTGATCAAGAACAATCTTGTCGCATTGTTGTCTTACATGTCAGATT
>Ga0193738_1000691_pt1 | contig 15659 bp, 11 predicted proteins | sample L2a1metaG_FD_144927 | JGI IMG/M metagenome (GOLD analysis project Ga0193738, IMG submission 144927) | Soil microbial communities from a riparian zone of the East river system, Colorado, United States - L2a1 | ecosystem: Environmental > Terrestrial > Soil > Riparian zone | place: USA: East River...
GGTTTTATATATGGGTTACATAAAAACCTGCCGGCGCAGGATACGATCAGTTTTGCTGCGGCTGCTGCCTTTGGCAAATTGCAGGAAAAAGGCGATGCCACCAGCCAGTCAGTAAACGATGTAAATGCTATACTGAAAAAAGAATGGACAGGAATCAATTAATAATCCACCAGATTAAACAACAGGGCGTACTCCCGCTCTTTTATCACTCCGATCAACAGGTTTGTCTTGATACAGTAAACGCGTTGTATGCTGCGGGTATCCGTGTTATAGAGTTTACCAACAGGGGTGACCAGGCACTTACCAATTTCAAAGCACTACAATTAGCAAAATCAAGCTCTATGCCGGACCTGCTCCTCGCAGTCGGCACTATTCGCACAGCCGAACAGGCTATTCGTTTTATGGAAGCAGGCGCTGATTTTTTGATAAGCCCTGTCTTTGATGCTGACGTTGCGGATGAAACTTATCTGGCAAAAAAATTATGGATACCGGGCTGCATGACGCCTACTGAAATACATGTAGCGGAAAATGCCGGCTGCAAGCTGGTAAAACTTTTTCCAGGTAATGTGCTCGGTCCCTCCTTTGTCAGTGGAATAAAAGAATTATTCCCGGCAATGGACTTCATGCCTACCGGCGGGGTGGAAGTGACAAAGGAAAGTATCGGTGAATGGTTCAAGGCAGGTGTGTGTGCCGTAGGTCTCGGCAGTAAAGTGATCAGTAAAACAGTATTGGAAAATAAAGATTATTCTACCATCACACGGCTGGCCAAGGAAGCACTATCCATTGTACAAGCCATAAAAAAATAAACCGACCAACATGCAGCAAACCATTGGTAAGTACAGATGGACCATTTGTGCTTTATTGTTCTTTGCAACGACTGTCAATTACCTCGACCGGCAGGTATTGAGTTTATTGCAACCTTATTTATCCGATCCGGAAAAGTTTAACTGGAGTAATACTGACTATGCCAACATTACTGCCGTATTCCAGTTCGTGTATGCATTCTCAATGCTTTTTGCCGGACGAATCATTGATAAACTGGGCACCAAGAAAGGTTATGCATGGGCTATCGTTATCTGGTCGCTGGCAGCAATCATTCATGCACTGGCCATTCCAATTGGGGAAGGTGTTAGTGCGGTGCTGGGTTGGGCAGGCATTGCAGGGTTTTCAGTATCGGTACTGGGCTTTATGTTTTCCAGGGCCTTACTCGCATTTGGTGAAGCTGGGAATTTTCCAGCCGCTATTAAAGCAACCGCTGAATATTTTCCAAAAAAGGAGCGATCTTTTGCTACCGGTATTTTCAATTCTGGTGCTAATGTAGGAGCGATCCTGGCACCTCTGACTGTTCCCTGGATACGCCTCAATTGGGGTTGGGAGTGGGCATTTATCGTAATGGGGCTGATCGGATTTATTTGGTTGGCATTTTGGTTGATTTTATATGAAAGGCCTGACAAACAAAAACGTCTTTCTGCCGCTGAATATACATATATCAATAGTGGAGAAGAAGAAAGTCCTACCGAAACAACTCCGGCTGCTGCGGAAAAAGTTTCCTGGTTCCGCTTATTGGAATACAAGCAAACCTGGGCCTTCACCTTTGGTAAGTTTATGACTGATGGGGTATGGTGGTTCTTTCTATTTTGGTTACCTGCTTACCTCAAGGTGCAATATAATATTGTAGATAAGGCAGTGATGCTACCGCTTGCTTTATTGTATACACTGGCCATGGTAGGAAGTGTAAGCGGTGGATGGTTCCCGATGTATTTTATAAAAAAAGGGTATAAAGTTTATGATGGCCGCATGAAGGCAATGCTTGTGATCGCACTCATTCCGCTCGTTGTTCTGTTGGCGCAACCACTGGGTTATATTAGTTTCTGGATTCCTGTAATCTTAATTGGTATTGGTGCTTCGGCACACCAGGCATGGTCGGCCAATATCTTTACCACGGTTTCCGACATGTTTCCCAAGAAGGCCGTGGGTTCTGTAGTCGGTATTGGAGGAATGGCCGGTGGATTGGGTGGTGTGGTGATGTCAAAACTTGGGGGTGCATTATTCGATCATTACAAAGCTCTCGGACATATTGAAACCGGTTATACTATCATGTTTGCCATTTGCGCAGTAGCCTATCTTATTGCCTGGCTGGTAATGAAATCACTGGTGCCAAAGTATAAGCCGATTACTGATTTATAGGAAATATCGCGTGCAGGTTTCTCGCGGCGAGCGCTGAGCGAATAAATATTATTTTCCTGGAAGCTAACTACCCGTAGCGAGCGCTGCGAGAAAAACCTATGCGTAGATCCGCTCAATCGGATCACGATATTTTTCCATGATCACTTTCCGCTTCATCGACATCTTGGGTGTAAGTTCGCCACTGTCGATACTCCACTCATTGGGAAGCAGCTCGAATTTTTTGATCTGCTCTACGTGATTGAAGTATTTATTGAAACTTTCTACAAGGTCCTTGTACATCTCGATCACATGGCTGTTGCGGATAAGCTCTTCATTGCTATTGGCAGTAATATTATGATGACGGGCCCAGTCGCGCAGGTTTGGAAACGAGGGAATAATGAGTGCACCTACGAATTTCTTCTCTGCGCCCACGATCATTACCTGTTCGATGAAAGGTGATTCCTTTAATTTGTTTTCAACTGGCAAAGGCGCCACATATTTTCCGCCACTTGTTTTAAATAGTTCCTTTTTGCGGTCAGTAATCTTCAGGAATCCACCTACCAGCATGCCGATATCGCCGGTATGGAACCAACCATCGGTGATAACTTCAGTAGTAAGATCCGGGCGCTTATAATAGCCCATCATTACATTCGGTCCACGGGAAAGTATTTCGCCATCCTCGGCAATTTTAACTTCAACTCCGTCAATTAATGGCCCCGCTGTTCCGAACATCCGATTTTTTTCCTGGAAGCGGTTAACGGAAATAACAGGCGAGGTTTCTGTAAGTCCATATCCTTCCATGATAGGGATGCGCGCTGCAGTAAAGATGCGGATCAACCGTACCTGTGCAGCAGCACCACCAGTTACGATACACAATATATTATTACCAAGACCTTCTCTCCATTTACTGAAGATCAGCTTATTGGCCAATGCCAGTTGCATACTGAACCATGCGCCCTGGCTCTTATTTATTTCAAAACGTTCGGCAAGTGAATGTGCCCAGAAAAACAGTTTCTTTTTAATACCTGTCAACTCACTTCCTTTATGCATGATGCGATCATACACTTTTTCCAACAGCCTCGGTACCGTGGTGAACAGGTGAGGTTTTATTTCTTTGAGGTTATCTCCAATCGACTCCAGGCTTTCCGCGTAATAAATGGAAGTGCCGGTATACAGGTAGAGATAAGAAACCATTCTTTCAAATATGTGATTGAGCGGCAAAAAGCTTAGCGCCCTTATGTTTTTATGTGGCGGGAAACAGGGTATGCTGGACATCACATTCGAAAGGATATTCCGGTGCGAAAGCATTACACCCTTGGGTGTGCCGGTGGTGCCTGACGTGTAAATGATCGTTGCCAGGTCTTCATAATCTATTTTAGCAGCAATAGCTTTTACCTTTTCTTTCAGTTCAGGACTGCTTTGTATCATTACATCTTTCCAGTGACGCGCATTAGCTACATGTTCGAATGTAAATATTTCTTGAAGGGAGGGTACCCTGCTTTTAATGCTGAGCACTTTCAGGTAGAGGTCTTCATCATTAACAAATACCAGTTTTACCTGTGCATCCTTGAGGATGAATTCCAGTTCGTTGACGTTGATCGTGGGATAAATGGGCGTTAAGACAGCGCCTACCTGTTGCACAGCCAGGTCTATCATTAGCCACTCTGGACGGTTTTTGGAAATAATTGCCACCTTGTCCCTTCCCTCCACCGTCATATCGCCGGGACCAACACCCAGGCTCAGGAGTCCGGCACTCAGATCGGTTACATTGGCCAGTACTTGCTGGTTACTAAATTTTTTCCACTGGCCTGCTTCCTTGCCAGCGAGCATATCTACAATAGGCTGCCTTTCAAGGCGGTATTCCAAACAGTCGAAAAGTCGGCGTGGTTCAGTCATGCGGCAATCGTATTTAATCAGACCTTCGGTTTAGGGAGTTTGCACAAACAAATTAATCAAAAAAGTCGGAACTGAGATGGGCAAACATCCCCGTTTTACCGTTGAAATACAGTGGATTGCCGAATTGCAGGCCATTAAATATGCAAAATGACTAGAGGTTAGGTGCCGGGGGAGTCGAAATTTAGGTTAGAGCACCTGGTAGTATTGTCCCGCCGGTACTTTGAACACCCGGCTTCGCTGGAATGTATTGAAAGTCGAAAATTGTTCCGCATGGGTCTTGGTCCAGTTGTCGTATGCCGCCAGGTTTTCGATTGGCCCAAATAACCACTGATTATAAGCTTCAAACATGCCTTCGCGTATGAGTTGTTGCTGGTAATCGAAAAGCCGGAATGGAAAACGGGGTGCGTGGGCTGTAAACCAGTCGAGAATAAAACGTGTACGGATCATTGTCAATACATCGATATTGAGGCCCTTGCTTGTAAGCGCGGCCTGCTTATTCATAGAAGTAAGAAATGCTTTGGCAAAAGGACTTTTATTTGCTTCCGAACCTTTCAGCAGGTCGGGCTCAGCAAATAATTTCTCTTTGTATCCCTGTAACAAAAGCTGCTTCATAGCAGCCCCCCTTTCACTCAGGCTTTCCATATTCACGAATACTTCACCATAGATCAGGCTCCACACTTTATCCCTTGTATGGAAATAATAACGGGCAGCATTGTAATAATTTCCGCCAAATGCCGGATCTACCCGTATACCTTCTTCCCATAATTGTATTGCGGAATAATCCTGAGTTGCCCATAACAGTTCGCCATATTCACTAAGCAGGGCACCACTTTTTGGAAATTTTTTCAATGCCTTTTTATACATCTTATCGCACTCCTTAACCATCTCCAGTGCTTTATATACATTGCCAGCGATCTGGTAGGTCATCACATCGGCATCATCCCGCTCGACCAGGACCTCTACTCCTTCCAGTGCTTTGGTAAAATCCTGCTTTAGATAATATGTTTGAACGAGGTCTTTTTGTAACTCGAGGTTGTTCTTATCCTGTTGAAGCGCGCGGTTGAGAACGATGATAGCATTATTATAATCTCCCGCGATCATGAAATTCCTGGCGGTGGTGGCCAGTGTTTTTACGTCATCTGGCTGTGCGATAAGGGCTCCGGCAACTGAACAGGCCAGGAAAAAGGATAAGATTTTTTTCATAACTCAATTTAAAAACAGAGAGACGTTTTTAAGAACGTCCCTGTTGCAAAATAACGAATATTTATAGCAGAGATCAGCCTATAATGTGGGTAAGAAGCCCGTCCCGCAGTTTAGGTTCAAACCAGGTACTCTTGGGAGGCATTACATTACCGCTGTCGGCTATATCAAATAACTGGCTGAGGCTGACGGGGTGCAAACTGAATGCCACTTTCATTTCCCCGCTATCCACTCTTTTTTCCAGTTCTTTCAGGCCGCGTATACCACCGACAAAATCAATTCGTTTGTCGGTACGCTGGTCTCTGATACCAAGCAATTTATCAAGGATATTATTCGAAAGGATCGTTACATCCAGGATACCGATAGGATCATCAGTAAAGGTTCCTTTGCGCGAAGCAAGTATATACCATTTCCCATCCAGGTACATTCCAAATTCATGCAACTGGGCAGGACGTACCGGTTCAGGACTTTCGGTGATAGTAAAATCATCCTGGAGCATGCCTATAAATTCTTCCTTACTATGTGGGATGTCTTTCACCACGCGATTATAATCCAGTATCGCCAACTGGCTGGCCGGGAATATCGTGGTAAGGAAATAGCCTGCTTCTTCATTATCCGGGAAGGCCTTGCTCACCTTGGCAGCCGATGCCGCGCGATGATGGCCGTCGGCGATATACGTATGCGGAACCTGGTTAGCAAATAATGAAGTAATGGATTGAATGACCTCTTCATCATCTACTTTCCAGATAGTATGCTGTATGCCGTCGTCAGCAGTGAAATCGTAAAGGGCCGGGTAATTGGTCTGCCAGCTACTTATCAGTGAGTTTAGTTCCCCCACATCACGATAAGCCATGAACACATTGCCGGTTTGCGCCTTGATTGTTTGCATGTGATCGATACGGTCTTTTTCTTTTTCCGGCCGGGTAAACTCATGCTTCTTGATCACGTCATCAAAATAATCCTGAACGGATGATACGCATACAAGGCCTGTTTGCGAACGCCCATCCATGATCAACTGGTAAATATAATAGCAGGGTTTATCCTCCTGTTCCAATATTTTTTCAGTGATTAATTGTTGCAGGTTTGTGCCTGCTTTTTCATATACAGCGATACTATGTACATCTGTACCAGGTGGGAGGTCGATCTCTGATTTAGTAACATGCAGGAAAGAAACCGGATTTCCCTTTGCTTCCACTCTTGCCTCATCACTGTTCAGTACATCATAAGGACGGGAAGCAAGTATTTTCGCCATTTCCTGCCGGGGTCTTAATGCCCTGAACGGTCTTATAATTGCCATTGCTATTGAAAATTGTAAAATGAATATATCGTATTAGCCTTTCTGCCGCGCAAAATCTTTCATGAGCTCTGTCAGTGCACTGACGCTTTCTAACGGCAAGGCGTTGTACATCGATACACGGAAACCTCCCACGCTACGATGTCCCTTAATTCCGATCATGCCTTCCTGTGTACAAAGCTGTAAAAATTCTTTTTCGAGGGAAGGATCACTCATGATAAAGACGGCGTTCATCCTGCTTCGGTCTTCTTTAGCAACCGGACCTTTAAACAATGGCAGGCTGTCGAGCGTACTATAGAAAAGATTAGCCTTTTGATTATTGCGGACTTCCATGGCAGGTACACCACCCTGGTTTTTCAACCAGCGAAGTGTGAGCATGGCCACATAAACTGCAAATACCGGGGGCGTATTTAACATACTCCCTTCGGCTATATGGTTGCGGTAGTCGAGTATGGTTGGTATCGTGCGTATCGTTTTACCTAAAATATTTTTATCAATCACTACCAGGTTTACACCAGCAGCGCCCATATTTTTTTGGGCACCGGCATAAATCAGCGAAAATTTGTTGAAATCCAATTCACGGCTCAATATATCACTGCTCATGTCCGCTACAATTGGTACGCCACAGTCATAAGGGAAATCAAACCACTGGGTGCCCGCAATGGTTTCATTGCTGGTAAGGTGGAGATAGGATGCAGTTGGAGAAATTGATAACTGGCGCGGGATGCGGGTATAATTAGAATCCTTTGCCGAACCGGCCAGTTCCACATGTCCGAATACCTTGGCTTCTTTGATAGCTTTTACTGCCCAGGTTCCTGATTCGGTGTAGGCGGCAATATCATTTTCATTCAGAAGGTTCATGGGTACCTGCATGAACTGCGTAGTTGCACCGCCATGGAGGAATAACACTTCATGGTCATTATCCAGCAGCATCAGCTCGCGAACTAACTCACGTGCTTCCTGCATTACACTCTCGAACAAAGGTGTGCGATGACCAATTTCCAGGATGGACAAACCTGTACCATTGAAATCAAGAATAGCTTCGCTTGCCTGTTCAAATACTTCCTTTGGTAAAATAGAAGGTCCCGCATTGAAATTGTGGAGGGTAGCTGTCACCGGTTTCATCTTTACTTACAATTAATGAAGATGCAAAAGTAATGAATTAGGAGAGATGGCCTGCCGCAAAGAAGTGATACGTATGATCGTTGGTGTCACATCCTTGCAACATCAGTTTATTCATGCTCACGCGAATGCAGGCTTTTTGTTTTCCATGCTTTATTGAGGGCTTCGAACTCGGCCAGTTCAATATCACTAAAACTTGTTCCAGTCAGTTTGCTTAGATCAGGTTGCCCGGCGTTGATCCACGCAGTATACCAGAATGAAGCGACTGCAAAAATGGATTGACGCATCCGGCGTTCGGTCATGCCACTAAGTAATGCATCATATTGCCGGGTGAAATCGGTGGCATACTGCCTTGTGAGTACACCATTACGATCTTCAAATGCATATTTCTGATCAGGGGCGAAAAGACGGCTGAGTTCTTTTTCTTTTTTCAATACGGTATCAGCCGCAGCTGCGCTTTCCAGTACCCTCGCCCATATAAATTCGCCGGGATTACTGATATAGGCCGCTTTGCCAATAAAAAAATCCCATTCTTTTTCTGCTAGTAATTCTGGAATACGGCTTTCCCAAAAACCATGAATACCGCGCTGGTTCGTGAGTTGTCCATTATGATTGCGGGTGGTATGAAGGGGCACATGTGCATCGGCGATATAGTGACCTATTTCAGCCGCATACTTGAGTATACGCACCTGGTTTTTTTCTTTGAAAGCATTGGTAAGGCGACCCAGCATAGTTTGTATCCACCAGGGCACTATGCCATGTGCTTCTACACTGTCCTCAGAATATTTTTTTATAGCCACCGTCCATTTTCGAGGTAGCGAGTCAAAGGGATAAATACCATAATGATCCAGGTCGATATAGTGACGCGGTCCTTCCTGCTCGACGGCATACCTTCTTTTATCGGGGTCTACCGCATGTTCTTCCAAAAAAGCAGCCTGCGGCTTAAAGAGGATCATCATCTGCGGGGGCAGTAGGTAAATAGCAAGCTGGTTGATCTTTCGGTGAGCATAGAAGCCCCAGCAATGACAGGATTGATAACTGCAGGCGGCTAACAGCAGCAGCAACATTTTTTTCACTACTCTGGTTTTTTTGAAATCAACTTCTTTGAATCCTCTGTGTCATCATCTACATGCACTACGCCGCCAGTAACGGCATACTTCATGGCTTCGCCTGATGTGATGTGCTTTATATGTTTTACTTTTTCCCTGGGTAAAATATAAAGTTGGCCTGCGAAATTATAAGCCTGTGGTACGTATACAGCAACCTTGTCTTCGCCCATATCAAATTTGTGCATCTCTTCATCGGTGAGAAAACCAACGATCCATACATCATTGGAAAACACATTAGCTAGTACTGCCTTGTTGAATTTGCGTTTATCACCAGCAAATGCGCCAAAAAAATCCCGGACAGATGAGTAAATGAACTTTACTCCCGGTGTTTTTTCCAGCCATTTATCAAATAGGTTGAAGATTTTGGATTGTATAAAAAAGGAGCTCAGGTAGCCGACAATGATAATGGTAACCAGTACTATCAAAAAGCCAAGTCCATAATTCTTTACGTGGTAACCAATAATATTTCCCTGGAAATCACGCACGGGTTCACGAAAGATGGGTAACCAGTTGTCGACAGTTGATACCACCCAATAAATGGTATACCCGGTAATGGCCAGTGGAGCAATTACAAGCAGCCCCTGTAAAAAATATTGGAAAATCTTTTTCCACCTGAATGGTTCGCGGGGCAAATAGTTGGTCAATCCCTTCTTCATATACAGCCGATTAGGTCGTAAAGGTAGCAGAAAAACTAAGCTGCAGGCAAGCAATTACAATGGGAAAACAAACAGATGTTAGCGTTAAATAATTTGATAAAAGGTGAAAAAAACGGATGGAAACTTTGGTAACGAAAATAGTTTCCATAGTTTTGTGCCCCGAAATAGAAGTATGGAGACAAAAGAAAGAATAATGTTGAAGGCGCAGGAGCTGTTCATGCAATTTGGGATACGGTCTGTATCCATGGATGATATTGCCAACAGCCTGGGAATGTCTAAAAAGACTGTTTACCAGTATTATGCGGACAAGGATGAGCTGGTGGAAGCTGTGGTAGAACGGCATATAAGCGAGGTACAGGGAGAGTGTATTTCCTGCCGTGAAAATGCAAAGGATGCCATCCACGAGATCAACCTTACCATGGAACATATCATGGAAGAACTGGGCAGTATGAACCCGATGTTGCTCTACGATCTTGAAAAATTTCACTATCGTTCCTACAAGCGCTTCAGGGATTATAAAGACAAGTTCCTCGCTGAAATGATCCGCCGCAATATCGAATGGGGCATCAAGGAGGAGCTCTACCGTGCAGAGGTGAACATCGAGAAATACAATGAACAACGTCAAAAAAAACAGCAATATGAAGATGCTAAGAAATAAATGCAAGGCCTCGTTACTAACAGTAGCATTTGTTCCATTGCTGCTGGCCGCACAAACTCAACCACGCGATACAACGCGACCGGTACGTTATGAATTATCAGCGGCACAGGCTGCAGAATTTGCCAGTAAAAACAATGTACAGGTTAAGAATGCCTTGTTGGATGTAAAAATCCAGGAACAAACAAACCGTGAATTAACCGGGGCGGCCTACCCGCAAATCAGCGCATCGGGTACAATGCAGTATAATTTAAAACTGCCGGTGAGTTTGATCCCAGCCGAATTCTTCGGGGGGACACCTGGTACCTTCGAGAAACTGCCATTTGGTGTGAAGTGGAATGCTACGGCAGGTGTAAGTATCAATCAGCTGCTATTTGATGGGCAGGTTTTTGTAGGGCTCCAGGCGAGGGAAACGATTTTGAATTTTCAGCAAAAAAATGTGGAAGTCACCGACATGCTGATCAAGACAAATATCTACAAGATCTATTACCAACTGGTGGCCAGTAAAAGGCAGATTGAACTCATCGATGCCAATATTGAACGCTTTGAAAAACTGTTGAGCGATACACGTATCATGTTTGAAAATGGCTTTTCTGAGAAACTGGATATCGACAAAGTAAATGTTCAGCTTACTAATCTCCAGACCGAGAAGCTAAAAGCATTGAATCAAATATCCAATGGCTTTCTTGGATTAAAAACACTCATGGGTATGCCGGTGCGGGATGAGCTGGTGCTTACCGATACACTGAATGAGGCGCTGATCCGCGATGGCATGCTGGATCCCGGAAATTTCCAATATGCCGACAGGAAAGAATTCCAGTATGCACAACTGGGCATTAAGCTAAATGAATACAACATCAAAAGATACAAGCTCAGCAAGCTCCCAACAGTTAGCCTGAATGGCTACTATAATAAGAATGCACAACGTAACGAGTTTGATTTCTTTGCGAGTGGCGACTGGTTTGATATATCAGCCATCACACTCGACATCAAAGTGCCGATCTTTACTGGCTTTAGTAACAATGCAAAGATCGCGCGGGCCAAGTTTGAACTGCAGAAAAGCGTAAACGAACTCGATAACCTGAAGCTTGTCATTGATAACGATATCGAGCAGGCGCGTATCAATTTCCGGTCAGCTATCGCATCACTGGACTACCAGCGTAAGAATATGGAACTGGCCGAAACGGTGTACCTCCAAACAAAGAGAAAATATGAAGCCGGCACCGGGTCGCAGACCGAGATCAACGCTGCACAAACCGAACTGAAGTCGGCACAAACTAATTATATCACTTCGCTTTATGATGCCATCATTGCACGGGTCGATTTCCTGAAAGCAACCGGCAAATTCTAAATCAAAACCATTAACAGATTACAAAAATGAACTATATGCAAAACGTTTTAAAGATCTCCATCACTGTACTGGTTGCCCTTTCACTGGTAGCCTGTGGTAGCAAGGCTGCCAAAGACAAGAAAGGCGAGCTGGGAGATATGAAAGTAAAACTGGAAAAATTAAAAAAAGATAAAAGCGGTCTTGATATGCAGATCCGTCAGCTGGAAGAGCAAATTGCCAAAGCTGATCCTTCATCCGTGCAGGCACAAAAACTTGTATCGGTTGACACACTGCGGATGCAGGACTTTGCGCACTTTATCGAATTGCAGGGCAAGATCGATGCCGACAACGTGGTTTATGTTGCCCCCTCGGGTGCTCCCGGTATTGTACGTGCCATCTATGTAAAAGCCGGTGACCGTGTTAGTAAAGGACAGACCCTGGTGAAATTGGATGATGCGCTTGCGCGGCAGGGTCTTATTGGTGCACAGCAGCAGGCTGGCGTTTTGAAATCACGTCTCGACCAGGCACAGAATGTATACGAGCGACACCAGAATCTCTGGAAGCAAAATATAGGTACCGAACTGAATGTTATTAATGCAAAAGCAGATGTGGATGCATTACAAAGCCAGTTGCGCGCGGCCCAGGCCCAGGTAAGTGCAGCGCAGGAACAAGTGAACCAGACTGTGGTAAGGGCACAGATTAGTGGTGTAGTAGATAAAGTGAATATAAAACTCGGTGAAACGTTTACCGGTATGTCAGGCAATCAACCACAGATCCAGCTGGTCAACAACAGCAACCTGAAAGTAGTGACACCTGTTCCGGAAAATTATATCTCCCGTGTAAAGCGGGGTGATTCTGTACTGGTAGTTGTATCGGAAACAGGAAAGCCTTATCGTTCTGTTATCAGTGTAGTTGGTGCAAGTATCGATCCTTCGGGAAGAACTTTCACTACAGAAGCTAAACTGCCTTCCGATCCTTTACTGAAGACCAACCAGCTTGCGACGATGAAAATCCTCGATTATAAAGCTAAGGGCGCCGTTACCGCACCCGTCAACGTGGTGCAGTCGGATGAGAAAGGTAAATATGTGTATATAGTTGAGAAAACGGGTGACAAGTACATTGCAAGAAAACGGGTTGTGATCATCGGTGAAACATACGAAGGCCAAACTGAAATCAAAAGCGGCCTTACAGGTGGAGAAGTGATCATTACGGAAGGATACCAAACCGTATACGAAGGCCAGGCACTGGCTATCAGCAAAAACTAATGCAAAGACGAATCAAACGAATTATATGAAAGTTATTGAAGGCGTAACGAAGAAATTCAAGGAGTTTAAACCAACCAGCTGGGCAATCGATAACCGGACAGCCATTTATATCATTGCTATACTTATCTCAGTATATGGACTGATCCGTTTTAACAGCATGCCGAAGGAGCAGTTCCCGGATATCGTGGTTCCTACCGTATCCGTGGTTACCGTTTACATCGGAAACTCACCCAAGGATATTGAAAACCTGGTTACCCGACCTATAGAAAAAGAATTGAAAGGCATCACAGGTGCCAAAGTAAATAAGATACAAAGTACCTCCCAGGCTGACTACAGCATGATCGTGGTGGAATTTGATACGGATGTAAAAACAGAATTGGCCAAGCAGAAAGTTAAGGATGCCATCGACAAAGCCAGGGCCGACCTGCCGAATGACCTTACACAGGAGCCCGATGTGCAGGAATTTGCCTTTAGCGAATTCCCGATCATGTTTGTGAATGTGAGCGGTGATTACGACGGCATCAAGTTGAAGGAGTATGCAGATAAAATGCAGGACCGCTTCGAGGAGCTTAGTGAAATTACACGTGCAGAGATCGTGGGTGCGCCTGAACGGGAGATACAGGTAAATGTAGATCCCTATAAAATGACTGCGGCCCGCATCAGTTTTAGTGATGTAGAATCGGCTATTGCCCGCGAGAATAATGATATCACGGGAGGTTTGATTGAAGTAGGGGAGATGAAGCGCACACTGATGATCAAAGGCCAGTTTGCTACCGCCGCGGATTTGCAGAATATCGTCGTACGCAGTAGCACACAGGGTGCATCAGCTTACCTGAGAGATATTGCTGAAATAAAAGACACCATCCGCGAAAAAGACAGTTATGCCCGTCTGGATGGAAAAAACGTGGTTACCCTCAACATCGTAAAACGTGCGGGTGAAAACCTGATTAATGCAGCTGACAAGATAAAAGCTGCCGTTACAGACATGCAGGAAAAAGAGGAATTGCCCAAGGATCTGAACGTGGTAATTACTGGCGACCAGAGCAAGCAAACCAAGACATCATTTACTGAATTGATCAATACGATCGTGATCGGTTTTATCCTCGTACTGATTATCCTCATGTTCTTCATGGGTGTTACCAATGCGTTCTTTGTAGCGCTGAGTGTACCGCTGAGCGTATTCGTAGCCTTCCTGTTCCTGCCAATTGCAGACTGGATCATCGGCACCAGTGTTACTCTTAATTTCATTGTATTATTTGCCCTTCTCTTTGGCCTGGGTATCATCGTGGATGATGCTATCGTGGTAATCGAGAATACGCACCGTATTTATAATAACGGAAAAGTGCCCATTGTACGCAGTGCCAAGGAAGCAGCCGGGGAAGTTTTTATACCCGTACTGGCCGGAACTGCGACTACGCTGGCGCCTTTCTTCCCGCTATTGTTCTGGAAGGGATTGATCGGCAAATTCATGATATATCTGCCCACCATCCTTATTCTTACACTGGCAGCATCGCTGATCGTGGCGTTTATTTTCAACCCCGTATTTGCTGTCAGTTTCATGAAACCAGAAGGCAAGGAATTTGAAAAACCAAAGAAGACTGTGTTCCGTAACAGGTGGTTCCTCAGTTTTGCAATACTTGGCGTGCTTCTGCACCTTGTAAGTATGCATGGCATGGCGAACTTTCTATTGCTTGTTGCCATCCTGATGGTCTTCAATGCATTTGTATTGAATGATCTCATACATGCATTCCAGAGAAAAGTATTACCGGCCCTGATGAATAGTTATGAAAAGCTACTGCGCTGGGTACTCCAGGGCAAGCGGCCAGTATGGGCATTCGTTTCCCTGTTCGGTATTTTCATCATATCGCTAATTGCCTTGATGGTGCGGGGAAATAAGCAAACCTTCTTCCCGAGTGGTGATCCCAACTTCGTTTACGTTTATTTAAAATTGCCTGTGGGCACTGATGTAAAATATACCGACAGTATCACCACGATACTCGAGAAACGTGTGTTGAATGTATTGGGTAATGAAAAGCCTGGTAAAACAGGCAGCATCGTAGAAAGTGTGATTACAAATGTGGCGGTGAGCGCCAATAACCCGAGGGATAATAACCGGAGCGTTCAGTCCAACCTGGGTCGTATCCAGGTTTCCTTCGTGGAATTTGAAAAACGTCATGGTAAGAGCACCATGCCTTTCAAAGAAGAAATAAGAAAAGTAGTACAGGGTATACCCGGTGCCAGTGTGGAAGTAGCACAGGAAGATGGTGGTCCTCCTACTGATCCCCCGGTTAATATCGAAGTGGTAGGTGATAATTTTGAAAATATAGCATCGGTTGCCACACAGTTATTTAATTTCCTCGACACCAATCGCGTGGAAGGAATTGAAAACCTGCAACCCGATGTTGACCTGAACAACCCGGAGATAACAATCAATGTCGATCGTGAAAGGGCGATGATGGAAGGAGTTAGTACCGGACTGATTGGTATGGAGATCCGTACTGCCGTATTCGGAAAGGAAGTAAGCAAGATAAAAGATGGCGAAGATGAATACAAGATACAATTGCGCTATTCTGACCTGCTCCGTAATAATATTACCGACCTGATGAATATGCGTATCACTTTCATGGATATGACAACGATGCAGGTAAAATCCTTACCAGTAAGTGCTGTCGCAAAAGTGGAGTATACAAATACTACAGGAGGCGTTAAGAGAAAGAATGTGAAACGTACCATTCAGTTGCAGGGCAATGTGCCTAATCCAACAATGGTAGGGCCTATCAATGCCGAACTGAAGACTAAGATCGATGATTTCAGGAGCCGTGTACGAATTCCTCCGGATGTAACCATTCGCCAGAGTGGCCAGAGTGAACAGGAGCAGGAAACGAACAAATTCCTCGGCACTGCCTTCATGATCGCCGTAGGACTGATCTTCCTGATCCTGGTACTTCAGTTCAATTCCATGAGCA
>Ga0193738_1000692_pt1 | contig 15658 bp, 13 predicted proteins | sample L2a1metaG_FD_144927 | JGI IMG/M metagenome (GOLD analysis project Ga0193738, IMG submission 144927) | Soil microbial communities from a riparian zone of the East river system, Colorado, United States - L2a1 | ecosystem: Environmental > Terrestrial > Soil > Riparian zone | place: USA: East River...
GCTTGCTGAGACTTCGGCGTGAGCTCAGTCGAACGCCTGTCGAAGCAAGCTAAATTTCAAACTGACCCACTACCAAAAAAAGAGTAGTTGAACATTTTGAAGAAGGTCATTAAAAATTCGCTTTATGTCAACCCCTTGATCCCCTTCCGGTAAGTGGAAGGGGAATTGCGCGCGGTCTTCCGGTGAGTGTGGGAAAAATATATACATAAAGCATACAGCATCACTACTTTAAAAAAATGAAACGGCGAAACAGGGAAAATTAATTCAAGTTGTAAGAAGATGTGACAATTTGTTTCCCGCATGAACGGCGCACATTTTCATTTTTCGATGCATGCATCTGCGCTAAACCAGAACCTTGTTAAACTAAAAAAGGCTAAATGGCACTTGACAGCTATTGCATTAATGGCTCCTTTTGTCACCCCATTGCAAAAGAATTTAACATTAATAATAGTATTCAAACTCAACCAAACCAATTCATCTTATGAGAAACAAATCAGTCCAGGTATTTTCTTTTCCAAAAAAAATCAGTTTAGACTCTCCGGAACAAACCATGAAGCCTGAAAAAAATAACATTAAAAAAATCATTACCATGAAAAAACTAATCAGCATAATCATTTTACTTTTTATAGTAATAACTACACAAGCTCAACTTCCTCGTGTAATCATCCTTGCAACTGGCGGAACCATTGCTGGTGCAGGTGCAGCAGCTGACCAGGCAGGCTATAAGGCAGGTGCGTTGCCGATTGATCAATTGCTGAATGCAGTTCCTGCAATTCATAAATATGCAAAGGTTACGGGTGAGCAGATCTCAAGTATCGGCAGCCAGGACATGAGCATTGACATCTGGATGAAACTCAACAAAAGGATCAATGAAATATTTGCAAAGAACGAAGCTGATGGCATCGTCATCACTCACGGAACTGACACGCAGGAAGAGACTTCGTTCTTCTTAAACCTCACGTTGCGTAGCGATAAACCGGTTGTATTCACAGGATCCATGCGTGCAGCAACTGCGATCAGCGCTGACGGACCAAAAAACCTTTTTGATGCTGTCGTTATTGCGGCAAGCCCTAACAGTAAAGGCAGGGGACCTATTGTAACGTTTTCTGAAAATATTTTTGACGGAAGAGACATTGTAAAAACCAATTCTACGCATATGGAGCCGTACACTGCGCCAAATGCAGGACCGATCGGACAGATATATGATGCAAAAGTTTTTTACTACCAGACATCAACACGCAAGAGTGACAAGGACACTCCTTTTGATATTTCTGGAGTAACTAAAATGCCACGGGTGGAAATCGTTTACATGTATGCTGATGCGAACCCTTCGCTGATTAACCATCTTGTGAGTGAGAAAGTAGACGGTCTTGTGATTGCCGGCGTTGGAAACGGAAACTTTAATAAAGCATTCTATGATGCCATTGATGCTGCAGTAAAAGCGGGAGTAGTTGTTTGTCGTGCTACACGCTGCACCGGCGGCCGTGTTGTGTTGAAAGACGAAGTTGACGATGACAAGCTCGGTACTATCGTAAGCGATGATTTGAATCCACAGAAAGCAAGAATAATGCTGATGGTGGGTCTTACAAAGACCAAGGACAAAAAACAGCTGCAGGATTATTTCTTCCAGTTTTAGTCCTCGCTGTTTTTTTTAAACGAATAATACACACTCAAAATGAAAATCAGTAACCTATTTATAATAGCGGCTATCCTGTGCGGAACACAGAATATATATGCCCAAAAAACCCGCACGGAAAAAGATTTGCTCGGCGAAAAGAAAATTCCTGACTCCGCTTATTATGGTGTTCAGACCATGAGGGCGATAGAGAATTTTCCGATCAGCGGAGTAAAGACTAATTTCTATCCCGACTATGTTCGCGCTTACGCAATGGTGAAGATGGCTGCGGCTCGCGCCAATACGCAGGTTGGAAGAATGAAAAAAGAAAAACTTTACGACATCGAACGCGCATGTCAGGCTGTGATCGACGGTAAATATCATGATCAGTTTGTAACAGACTTATACCAGGGAGGTGCCGGAACTTCTGCAAATATGAATGCGAATGAAGTGCTGGCGAATATTGCGCTGGAGATGGGCGGCCACAAGAAAGGTGAGTACACCATCATCGAGCCGCATGATGACCTGAACATGGGCCAGTCCACCAATGATGTTTATCCTACTACCATACATGTTGCATTGCTGCTGCATAACGATAAGCTGGTGAAAGAAGCGCAACTCCTTGCCGATGCATTCCACAAAAAAGGTGAATCATTTAAAGACCTGGTGAAGATGGGGCGAACGGAAGGACAGGATGCGGTGCCGATGACGTTAGGCCAGGAGTTCCATGCTTTCGGACACCAGTTGGAAGCAGCGATAGAAGTACTACGCCACATGGAAGTTTACCTCTGCGAAATAAATATGGGTGCTACTGCGATTGGTACAGGACTGACAGCGACACCGGGATACGATAAGAAATGTGCAGCGGAGCTTGCACAGATCACCGGCAAGCCGATCGTGCTGACCAAACATTTGATTGCTGCTACAAGCAGCATGCAGGCATTTGTTATGTATTCATCAGCATTGAAAAATCTCGGAGTAACAATTTCAAAGATCAGCCAGGATTTGATCTTCCTTGCTTCAGGTCCGCGCAATGGTATTTTTGAAATCAACCTGCCTGCAATGCAACCGGGTTCTTCCATCATGCCAGGCAAAGTAAATCCTGTAATGCCTGAGCTGATGAACCAGGTTTGTTATAAAGCAATGGGCAACGATGTTACGGTTGCAATGGCATCATCTGACGGACTCCTCCAGTTAAATGCGTATGAACCGGTGGTTGCAGTTGCTGTCTTCGAATCACAAGCACTGTTCTTTAAAACCTTTCCTGTATTCCGTAAAAATTGTATCGATGGAATTACTGCAAATGAAAAGGTTTTAAAACATTACATGGAAACAACCATTGGAATTGTAACCGCTCTTAACCCTGTGCTCGGATATGAAAAAACAACTGAGCTGGCAAAGGAAGCATTGGAATCAGGCAAAGGCGTCCTCGAATTAGTTCGTGAAAAGAAATTGCTTACTGAAGATCAGATCAAAAAATTAATGGACCCAGCTGCCATGACAGGACAAAGTCCGGAATAAATAATAAGTATTAAACATTAAAAGATACCATTATGAAACATACGACTATTAAATTATTCTTCTTGTCATTTCTGATCTTACCCGCGGCATTTGCCCAGGAGCGACAGGTTGGCGATACGACTGTCTATAAGACTTTGATCCCGGAAGAAAAGCAACGACTGCTTTCAAGAATGAGCATGATTGCAAACATGCAGTTCGGGTTGCGAAATGAATTTGTAGATGGAGAGTATGTCGGATCGAGGTTTAAAAATGAGCAGTTCAGATTGGAAATCCGCGGTATGGTTCACGATAAAGTTTATTTCCGTTTCCGCGATCGTTATACAAGAGCTCAAACTTCCGAGTCGATTGATAACCTCAGTCGCTCAGTCGATCTGGCTTATATCCGCGTAGATGCAACGAAGAAATTAAGCATCTCAGCAGGTAAAATGTGCGCGGATTGGGGAGGCTTCGAATTCGATTACAACCCGATTGATATCTATGAATATTCTGACATCATTGAATATGCAGATAACTTCCTGACCGGTGTTGGAGCAAGTTACAAGGTGACTGATAATCACCAGTTCACTGTGCAGGCTTTGGATTCCAGGACGAAGTCGTTCGATGAGTTGTATGGATCACAGCCAAACTTTACAGAGTCAAAAGCGCCGCTGGCATTTGTTGCTAACTGGCGCGGAAGTCTGTTCGGTGATAAGGTAAAAACCATTTGGTCGTACTCTCTTTTCAATGAAGCAGAAAATGCGAACATGAGTTATATAGCACTGGGCACTGAACTGACGCTTGGTAAGTTTGTAGTTGCTTATGACTATCAGTGGAGCGATGAAGAGCTTGACAGAACACATATTGTAAGTGATATCGTTCCTGATTCCATCTATCCGTTTGCGCTTGCAAACACGAATTATGTAGGACATTGGGTGCATCTTCATTACCGTGTAAGCCCGAAAATCAATCTCTCCTTTATTGCTATGTTGGATATAGAAACATGGCAGAACAGTGAGAATGATCCTTTAAATATTGATGGAGAAGAAAATATCCGAAATGCTTATGGTTTTATTCCTGCGATTGAATTCTTTCCTTTCAAAGATTATAACCTGAAGTTCTTCGTAAACTATGTAGGAAGAATGTATGACTATTCGGATTATGCAACAGATCGTTTTAATACTCCGGATTACGATACAGGAAGATTCAATATTGGGTTTATTTCGCCGGTGGGTATATTCTAATAACCGCAGTGCAGCATAGAATAAGAATTAATGCTGCGCATAAGTGGTTAATTGATAAAGGTCAAAGCAGTTGAGTCGAAAAAGTGTTTTGAATTTAAAATTGAGTTGACAATATATACCGCAGGTCTGCAGAGCGTTTAATAAGTTTTAAAACATCTGCGAACCTGCGGTTTTCTATAATTAATAAATGAAACTTAAAAAGATTAACCCGCCTCGCTTAAGTCTGCTTGCAGTTGCACTTATTGTTTTTCCATTTCTGTCCTTTGGCCAGGAAGAAAAAAAAGTTGTTCCTGACGGAACGGATGGTTCTACGCTCACAGTGCCTGAAAAAGATTCAACAACTGGAAAAACAACAAACCTGGAAGAGAATGAAAGGGATGCAAAATTTTCAACTTTTAAAATCGGATTGGGATATATCGGGGACTATGTCACATTTACCGAAAGTGAAACATTCAAGCAACAGATGGATTCCGCGAAATTGGAACTGAAGCCAATGTTTAAAACACGGGATTTTCGGATCTTGGGCAGTGGTAAATTTAATACCAAAAGAACTTTCGCATGGAAATTTGCTTTCATGTACGACGGCGATAAAGATGAATGGCTGGTAAGGGAAACAGGTTTCAACATCGGTGTGCCTGAATTGGCGGGTCATATTTTTATCGGTCGTACCAAGGAAGGATATTCGATGGTGAAAGTGATGAACGGGCACTCGCCCTGGGGTGCAGAGAGACAAATGGCATTGGACGTGATCCCGATCTTAGCCGATGGTATTAAGTATTATGGTTCATTGGAAAAATCGACCATATTCTGGAACGTCGGATATTACAACGATGTGTTGTCGGAAGGTCAGGGATTTTCAACTTTTGAGCAACAGTTTGATGCACGCGTCGGATTTTTGCCAATTCATAATAAAGAAACGCACCGGGTATTGTATGTTGCCGGTAATTACCGTTATGGTAATCCGAACAAAGGAAAGATCACTTTAAAATCACGACCTGAAGCCAATACGATTCCGCAAATAATTAATACTGGTTCTTTTTCGGCTGATAACGCTACCAGCCTCGGTGGGGAAATTTATTATAGTACAGGCCGGTTTTTAGCAGGTACAGAATTTATGACGCATAATTTTCATTCTGATATCTCAGACCATAAATTCATCGGTGGAAATTTAATTTTTACTTATCTCTTTTCAAAAAGTGCAATACGCCCTTACAATACAACCAGCAGTGTATTCGGATTTGTTCAGGTAAAAAATCCGGTCTTTAAAGGTGGATGGGGTGCCTGGGAAGGAGTACTGATGTTTTCTACGCTTGACCTGGACGATAAAGAAATTAAAGGAGGAAAATTCTGGCGTATCACGCCAATGGTTAACTGGTACATGACGCGCGTAATACGGATGGAGTTTATTTACGGTTATGGTATGCTTGATCGATATAATCTACAGGGAGCTGTGCAATTCTATCAGGCGCGCATACAATTTACTCTCTTATAATTTTTTAAGACGTAAAAAAAAATTTGCGGCATTTATAGTTTAATCTAAAGACATGTATTTGTTCAATGCCAGATTTACTCAAGGCCATCACTGTCATTTTTTTAATTAATGCTTCAACGATAAGTGCATTCGGCCAGGCAGTGGATTCTACACAGATGGTTCAAACAATGGATACTTTAAAATCTGTTATTGCTGACACGCTCTTTATGATTAACGGCGACAAAATAACCGGGAATATTTTATCGTATGAAGAAGGACGACTCAGGATTGATGCACAAAGCGCAGGTGTCATTAATGTCAAGTATCAAAAGATTTTCTCTATAAGCGGAGGCAGCAGGTTGTTTCATATAAAGGATGTAAAAGGTACGAGCTTCATCGGCAATATAACTTCATCGTTGGATACAGGTGAAATAATATTGTCGGGACAGCAAGTGACTGAACTGCGTTTCAAGGACATTGCTTCATTCCGTCCGATAAAAAATATTACCGACACAATTCCCCCTGTAGTGGAGAAGGCGCAGAAGTCGACCGGTGGGGAAACGCCTGATACCATTTATTTAAAAAACCGTGAAAAGTATACCGGCGACATTCTTTCGATGGAGCAGGGAAGAATAAAAATTGATGCGCAGGGATCAGGGGTTATAAATATAAAATGGCATAAAATACTTACCATCACCGGAGGCAACAGGCTGTATAAGGTAGAGGACCAGCACGGCGAAATTTATGTGGGAAGGATTGAAGCATCCAAAGACACCGGGGAAATTATTATAGTGGGTGAACATAAATATAACCTCAGGCTGGAAGACATCGCACACCTGTATCCGTTGGAAGATAAATGGTACCGCGGATTTAAGGGAACATTGGGAGGCGGTTTTAATTATACCAAATCCTCTGACGTGCTTAACATTAATTTTGATTACAACATTCACTATGTACAGAAGAAATGGTTGTTTATAAATAACCTGTCTTATATAGAAACATCAACTGAGAATGAAGACGGCACCATAAGGTTATCTATAGACCTCGGTGCGCTTTATACATTGCCGGGAAGATGGGTGCTGTCAGGAATTAATTCTTATAACCGGAATGATGAGCTGGGTATCAAATCAAGAATTTCATTTGGTGTAGGAGGCGGATATAACCTCGTGCTTACCGAAAAACAACGGCTGCTTGCATTGACAGGGATATTACAGAACACAGAAACAAATGTCGGATCAGATATTGCTGTTTCAAATTTTGAAATTCCGCTTACACTGAATCATACAGTTTATAGTTTCATCAGGCCTGACCTAACCTCAACAACTGAAATATCTTATTACGAAGGACTCACAGAAGGCAACCGTTACCGTGTAGATATTTCCACTGACCTCACGTGGGCAGTTCTAAAATGGATGGACCTGAAACTTTCATTCTATTACGACTTTGATAATAAAGATGTTGAAGGAAAGGAAAGCCAGGAAGATTATGGAACTGTACTTTCATTGATGGTAGATCTGAAATAATTAAACCTCAAAACTTACTGCCTTGGTAACCTCCTTACTAATCAAAACAGACGCATGGGTTATTGCCGTAGCCCTTTTTATTGCCATGCTTTCATCCGCTATCATCGGCGCGCGAATAGCCAGCAGAAAAAAAGAGCGGTTCCTGGCTCTAGGGATAGATAAAAAAGCGGCTGAAACTAATTTCCATACCGGGTTATTTTTCTTCCTGCTCGCTTTTACTTTCGGAATGAGCGGTACCAGGTATGACAACCGTAGAAATGTGATCGTTGAAGAAGCCACCATAATAGAAACGGCTCTCCTGCGCGCCGATCTTTACAGTCCTGAAGAGCGCTTGTTGTTCAGAAAAGATTTCCTTGAATATGTTGAAGCGCGCATCGATTATTTCGAAGCACGTGCCGATTTCGAAAAGATTACTGATGCTCAGGAAAGATCGCATGAGGTTTCAAAAAGGCTTTGGATGCGTGCAACGAAATTGTCGCATGACCCCGCTTACCTCCAGGCTACATTGCTGATGTGTTCGTCATTAAACGAAATGATTGACATCACAACAACAAGGCTTGCCGGTGAAAATGCAAGAGTGCCCGAAAGCATTCTCTGGATGCTATTTGCGCTGGCCTGCATCAATTCATTCTTTTCAGGATATTCCAGCACATTGAAAGGTACGCTTGACTGGCTCGTTGAAGCCGGTTTCTGCCTGCTGATTACACTAGTGGTTTTATTCATCCTCGACATCGACAGGCCGCGCAGGGGATTGGTAACCCTGGATTCGGTAAGTCAGAACATCGTTGATTTGCGAAGGAACTTTATTAGTCATTAGGAGTTTCAGGGCAACGAGGATCGGTCTTGTCACACTGTGACATAGATAATGCAGAGAATATATTATGCAAACTTTTGCATCCCGTTAGCTATAGGATGCAGTACAGTTTGAAAAAAATTTAGCTTGCTTCGACAGGCTCAGTAAGCAGCTTTGTGTAACCCAAGCAGCTGACTGAGCGGAGTCGAAGTCAGCGTAATTGAAATGTAAAATGAAACTGACCCACCACTTAGCTGTACGCATGCTTTTTACAAATTACAGAAGTTCAATAACTTTGTGTTGCTTGTTATATATAATCTTAAACAAACCACAACATGAAAAAAAATCTCTACGTAGTATTTCTTCTCATGGCCATGTCGACCTTGGCAATGGGACAACTTCCATCCTATGTTCCAACTGACGGACTTTATGCATGGTATTCTTTCACCGGCAATGCTGATGATGTGAGTGGTAATGCTCATCACGGTACAATCACAGGTGCTGTACCCGGCCTTGATCGCTATGGAAATTCCGATGCGGCATACAGCTTCGATGGTAACGGTAATGTTATCGAGCTCGCAGGTTCGGATACATTTTCAGGTGCTGCAGGATTCACCCTTTCCGCATGGGTTTATTGTCCCCTTAACTTGACTGGAGCAGTAATCACAAAGCATGTGAACGGAACTCAGAATGGATTTACATTGGGCACTTCCAGCAATTTTGCAGTAATGGCGATAAACAACGGAAGTCCGAACACTGTTTTTTCGCCACTTGCATATAACGACACCAGTTGGCATTTTTTTATTGGAAGATATGATGGTGATACAATGGATCTATTTGTAGATACTGCATTGGTGGCCACTTTAACTGGCGTAACACCTCCAAATGGAAATGCAATGAATATTCTCATTGGAAAGGAATCCTTATATTCTCCTTTTACAGGATTGATTGATGAAGCAGGTATCTGGAGCAGGGCATTGAGTGATGAAGAGATCACCCAGTTGTATCATCCTGCATTGATTGGAGTCGAAGAAGTTTCAAAAAATATTTCGCGCATATTTCCCAATCCTGCCACCACGCATATCGTGATTGAGACACCCTCCGCCTCATTGAATAATGAGCTTACACTTACAATAACGAACATGCTCAACCAGGAAATCCATTCACGACCTGTTGATCAGTTGTCAGAAGTCGTTGATATCAATCACCTCGATGCCGGAATTTATTTTGTCCGCATCACCGACAATGCAGGATCTTTTCAGTTTCAAAAAGTGATTGTGGATTAAGGCTCGCAAAGAAAATCCAAAGCAAATAGTCAGAATCTTGCTGTTAACTTGACGCGCGCGGTGTAATAGAGGCAGTTTTGGAATTAATCAGAACAGCCATTTCACGCAAAGGCGCAAATCCCGATAGCTATCGGGACGCAAAGAAAACTTACAGCCATTAATAAAGTGATCTTGCTTTTGCGTTCTTGGCTCCCGATAGCTATCGGGATTGGTGCGACACAGGCTGATTTAGAATTTACTAAACAGCCTTTTTCTAGTTTCACCTGGCACATTTTTACTTTCTGAAATAGTTCAAATCTATTTCAAATGAAAAGTAAAAGTTCAACAAACAAAACAAAATATGCATTGGTGACAGGTGCAACCAGTGGAATCGGCTACGAGCTTGCAAAGCGGGCAGCAGCAGATGGTTACAATTTAATTCTTGTGGCCCGCGATGAAGCCGAGCTCAACAAAGTGAGTAAGCAGTTGAGCAAATTTTCCATCGAAGTGGAAACGATAGCCCAGGATCTTTCTGAAGAAAATGCAGCACAGACTGTATATGATGCTGTCCGCAGACTTGGGGTTTCAGTTGATGTTCTTATCAACGATGCAGGTCAGGGGCAATACGGTAAGTTCGTTGAAACGGATTTGGAGCGCCAGATGGAGATCATCCACCTGAATGTAAATTCCCTGGCAGGGCTCACATATTATTTTCTTAAAGACATGATTGCGCGGGATGAAGGAAAAATTCTGCAGGTCGGATCGGAAGTGAGCAAGGCACCAACACCTTTGTTGGCCGTGTATGCAGCAACCAAAGCTTTCGTGTTATCTTTTACAGAAGCGTTGATCAATGAAATTAAGGATACAAATGTTACCATGACGCTCCTTATGCCTGGTGCAACGGACACAGATTTTTTTGACAAGGCACAAATGGAAGACACAAAAGTTTATCGTGAAGGCAAACTTGATCAACCGGAAGAAGTTGCGAAGATGGCCTTTGAAGCACTTATGAAAGGCGAGAGAAGAGTTGTCGGTCCGGCTGGAAAGAAAAATGTTGCAATGGCAACCTTAACGCCGGATAATATTATCGCAAACAAGAACAGGAAAGTAATGGAACCAAGTGATGAAAGTCCCGCCAAGACCAGGAAAGCGCCGTCGCATCCGCGTTCACGTGCAATAAAGGAAAAGGCGAAAAGCGGAAAGATGGATATTTCCAGCCGGTCGTCAGCGAAGACAAAAACAAAATCTTCCCGTTACTAGAAGCCATCTCAAAAATATTTTCCTTGGTTTGAGATCATCCCTCTCCGACTTCGTTTTAATTTTGGGATAACTTATAAATTGATTTTGGTTGCCCGTTTGTTTCTTCCTTCCTGTCTACTTTTTTATTTTCGCGAGGTCTGCTTTGGCGGACTCGCTATCTCGAGTAGCAAGCTCGCGATTTATTGTCTACTGTTTACTGTTTACTGTCTACTGATTTCGTAAACTCCCTGATCACCTTTTCAAGATTAATCCCTTTTCCCAGCACGGGTTTGAAAATATCTCCTTCGCTTTTAATTCTTTCCAACGCATTATAGATTGTAAAGTCTTTCATCTTTAAACCGTTTTTTACTTCTTCCCAATGCAGCGGCATCGATACTGTCGCTCCGGGTTTTGGACGTAAAGAATAGGGCGCAGAGACGGTGGCCTGTGCGCGATTCTGTAAAAAGTCGATATACATCTTTCCTTTGCGGTCCTTTACAGCGCGCTCAATGCTTGTGAAATCAGGAAGTGCCTCGTGCACCAGGCGCGCGATAACTCTTGCGAATTCTTTCGATTGCTCATAAGAATATTTTGCTCCCAATGGAATGTATATGTGTATGCCGGTGGAACCGCTGGTCTTGGGATAGGAGGGAACATTCATGGAGTCGAGAACATCCTTTGTTACCTGTGCTGCTTCAATCACCTGGTCAAAAGTATTCTTTGCAGGATCCAGATCAATGATGCACCAGTCAGGATAATCTTCGCTCTCCACGCGGCTATGCCAGGGATTCATTTCAATGCAGCCTAGTGAAGCCATATATAAAAGGCTTGCATCATCTTTTGCTACGAGATAATTTCTTTCCCTGTTATCGGCATCACTGGTATATTTAAATGTATCCACCCATTCAGGCGCTTTGCCGGTAACATCCTTGTAATAAAAACTTTCTCCGTTGATTCCGTTAGGATGTCGGTTCATGGACTGCGGCCTGTCCTTCAGGTATGGAAGTATGAATGGTGCTACCTGGTAATAGTAATTCAGCATGTCGCGCTTTGTAATCTTTTCATCCGGCCAGTAGATCTTGCTGAGGTTTGTAAACTTGATTTCATGCCCGTTTACTTTTCGCACCTGTGTTTCGTCGATTGGGTTCAGCAAAGTTTTCCGTTGTGTGCTTTTGCCCGGGGTAACAAGATTTTTTCCGGAGATAGAATATTTTTCTTTCACTGCTTTTGAAACCGGCTTTGCTTTTTCTCTTACAACATCCTTTGCTTTTTTATCTATCCGCATTCCTTCAAACGACGGGTGACGCATCACGCCATCACTTGTCATTTCAGTAAAGTTTACTTCGCAAACGAGCTCCGGCTTCAACCATGTCGCTGTGGCATTGGGAGGATCAGGACGAAAACGGGAAGGCTTATTAACATCAGGCGCTTCGGTAAAAGGTGATTTCTTAATGACCAGAGGTTTGAACTTCCTGAGCATTTCCTTCTGTGTTTTCGTATTAAAGCCTGTTCCGACTTTTCCTGTATAAACAAGCTCACCGTTTTCAAACACGCCTACCAGCAGTGAACTGAATTGTTTGGAAGAGTCATCATTCTTTGTGTAACCGCCGATCACCATTTCCTGCCGCTTGTTGGCTTTTATTTTCAACCAGTCATTTGTTCTGTCGCCTGTATGATAAAGGCTTTCGGCTTTCTTCGCAATGATCCCTTCAAGTCCGATCTTTTTTGCTGCTTCAAAAAATTCAGTCCCCGATGCATCGAAGGCATCACTGATCCTGATGATCCCTTCGTCAGGGACTATGCTTTTCAAAATGGCTTTGCGTTCGGTAAGTGGAAGTCCTGTCAGATCTTTTCCCTCCAGCCAGAGGATATCAAATACATAATAATATATTTCCCCATCGGCTTCGCTGCGCCAGTTCTGCAATGCTCCGAAATTCGAAATTCCGTTTTCGCCGACGACAACAACTTCTCCGTCCACGATGGCATTGATATTCCATTGGGAAATGGCGGCCGTTACCGGGTAAAATTTTTCTTTAAATGATTTGTCATTGCGGGATTTAAGTTCTACCGAACCTTTATTCATCAATGCCACTGCGCGGTAGCCATCCCATTTCACTTCATACAACCAGCCTTCTGAATCAAAAGGCTTATCGACAAGTGTTGCGAGCATTGGCCTGATGGCGCTGTTGAATTTTCCTTTCGGTGCATGATCCAAAAATATTTTCACTTCCCCTTGTTCTTCTTTGTTTATGGCTTTCTTCTTCTTACCGGGTTTGACTTTGGAAGATTTTTTTTTCGCTGCATCTTTTTTATTTTTTTCAGAAGCAGTTCTTACATCTTTTCTTTTGTTCAGCGCAACTTCTTTTTTGCTGGATGATTTTGATTCCTTCACCCGGTCAGAGCCGTAAAAGTTTTTGCTTGTCTTCTCAACCTGTGCAAGTGTCTTTTTCGAGATGACGGATTTGTCTTTTAAGGTAATGTCATCTTTTGATACATATTTATCCTTGACTTTAAAAAGCAGCCAGCCGTTTTCCCCGCGGCCATTTACTTTCACCAATGCAAATTCGCCTTTCAGCTTTTTACCATGGAGATTAAAATGCAGTTTGCCTGCATGGATGCCGGCGCGCAATTCTTTGTCCTGGGCTTTTTTGTCTTTGCTTTCAGAACCTGCAGGTTCGTAAAACCCTTCATCCCAGATAATGACAGTTCCGGCGCCGTATCCGCTGGGAATGATTCCTTCAAAATTCCTGTAGTCAAAAGGATGATCTTCTACCATCATCGCAAGTCTTTTCACAGAAGGATCAGTGGAAGGTCCTTTCGGAACCGCCCAGCTTTTCAATACACCTTCCATCTCCAGGCGAAAATCATAATGCAAACGTGAAGCGTCGTGTTTCTGAATTACAAATCGAAGCCTGTCGCTATCCGATTTTCCTCCCCTAGGTTCAGGAGTTTCTTTAAAATTTCTTTTTTCCTTATATCTTGAAAGACTCATGAAAGAGGCCTCCGGTATTATTTTCCTAGATATTTTTCAAGCGCATTTGCAGAGCATCCTGCAACTGAAGCTGCACGGATTAATTCTTCTGTAGAACAATTGAATTTATTTTTCCAGAAATTAATTTCTGAAGGATTATTCAGGGTAACCCAGTTTTTATTCTGCGGAGGTAATGATTTGAAGTGAGGCATTTTCTAATATTTATATGTGTATTACCCACTTTAAAAAATACATGCCAGGTTATACCCCACTTATTAAAACCGCTGAGAAAAGAGCAAAAAAAAACCGCCCTATTTAAGAGCGGTTTTCCTAATGGTTAAAAATTATTTATGAGGCAAGCTTTACGCTTACTGCATTCATTCCTTTTTTACCCTGTGCTACGGTGAACACAACTTCATCACCTTCGTGAATCGTATCCTGCAATCCGCTGGAATGCACGAAAATGTCTTCACCTGTTTGATGATCTTTAATAAAACCAAAACCTTTGGTCTCATTGAAGAATTTTACTTTACCATTTTTCATTATTATTAATATAAATTATTGCGGCGAAGATACTATTTTCAGCATGGGCTCATGCAATAATGCCAAAAGAATTTTCTTTTCCCATTAATTGGGTGGAATTGACACTTTAAAAGAAGTGAACAGAAGAAACGCTGAGCAAATCAACCGGCTTTGACCTCTACGGCAGCAAGTCCGCGCTCATTTTTTTCTACCTTAAAAGTAACTTTGTCGCCTTCCCTTGGAACCTGTTCAACAGCCGAGATGTGAACGAAATAGCTTTCCTGTGATCCGGATTCCTTGATGAAGCCATAGCCTTTGGCCTCATTAAAAAACGAAACAATTCCGGTGTGAAACCCATCGGCATCTTCGGTTTCTACCTGTCGCGAAGTGCTTACTTCAACATCTTCAGCTTTGAATTCAATTTTTTTTGTGGGATCGGGAGGGCTATTCGATAGCCGGCCATATTCATCAACATAAGCGAACATTTCTTCAAAAGACCTCCCTTTTTTGTTGTTTGCCTTGCGGTCTTCGCGTCTTTCTTCTTTGTCCTTTTTTTCTTTTCTTTTTCTTTTTTCCCTTTCGGACTTATTAAACGTTTGTTTCCCTTTCGCCATTATAGATTTTAATTTATGGGTCTAAAGGTACATTTTAATCAGGACTTGAGCGATTTACACAAGAATACTGCTTGGTAATTCACTCTTATTCTGATTAATTATTTTGGAAGGCATGAAATTTTGTAACAGACACTAAACTTTCAGGATATATGGATTTAGTCAATCGTAGGCAGCCGGTTGATTACCGCGAGGATTTGTTCCCCAAAAAAGCTTCAGATAGAATTAAGAAATTGGTAAAAAGTTCAAAGACTTGTTTCTTTTGCATCAATGCGAAACAAAACAAGCCCTTCGAAATATTACCAATGTCAGTACAGGGTATTGATAAAAAGGGAAACATTTGGTTTTACGGTAATATCGGAAGCCGCAAGAAAAATGTGCTTAGTGATGACACTTATGTTCAATTACTTTTCAATGGAAATGGATTTTCACAATTCCTGTCCCTGTTTGGTAAGGTCACGATTCCGAAAACTAAAAATCAAATCGAAGATTTAGAGAAGCAGTTGAAAAGGAAATTGCTCAAAGAAGATTTGAATGATCGGAGTCTTAGGATCTTAAAGTTTACACCCCTGGAAGGATATTACTGGGATACAAAACTTAAAAAAGTTTCGGCACTTGAAAAGCGAAAAGAAACCATTCGCCGGAAATCGTCTGTTGATTCCTTTGAAGGAAAATTACGTACAGGCTAAACCTCATCAAATTATTTTTCGGTTCTTTGCTGCATGTCTCTTTTTATCGCTTCGCTGAATTCAGGAAGCAGCGGAAATTGTTATTATATCGGAAACGAAAACGAAGCGGTGCTGGTGGATGCCGGCATTTCCTGTCGTGAAATTGAAAAGCGGATGGAGAACCTGGACCTCCGTATTGAAAAAGTAAAGTGCGTTTTCATTTCTCATGAGCATACCGA
>Ga0193738_1000693_pt1 | contig 15642 bp, 16 predicted proteins | sample L2a1metaG_FD_144927 | JGI IMG/M metagenome (GOLD analysis project Ga0193738, IMG submission 144927) | Soil microbial communities from a riparian zone of the East river system, Colorado, United States - L2a1 | ecosystem: Environmental > Terrestrial > Soil > Riparian zone | place: USA: East River...
CTTTGTTACAAAGGAGTGGATTTTCTCAACAACATGAGTCATTTGATCAGCCTGATGACATCCAACCAATACCCAACATCTTTTTGGTTTATCCTCGCCGGCCACTATACAGTTTTTGCTCATATCGCCGGTGGAGCCTGTCTTGCACTCGGAGTATTTACCCGCATGGCTTGTTTGATCCAGATCCCCATATTACTGGGAGCTGTATTTTTTGTAAGTACAAATGAGGAAATGCTCAGACCCTACTCTGAACTTTTTCTTACAATACTAGTGTTGTTATTACTGATCTATTTTTTGATTGCGGGCAATGGTCCATGGTCTATCAAAGTAAACGAGGACAAGAGTAAACCTGGTTGATCGTAACAAAAGTGTTTGATCTGCGAAGGATCGATATCAAAGCATCGTTTCAAGTTGCTTAATGATAGAGTTAAAATCTCTATGAGCATTGTTATTTAAAACAATGATCGTTTTCTTTTTATCAATATACCGCATGATCTGTGTTTTATAGCCGGGATTATCTCCATTATGCCATACAATTTTTCCCAACACGGGATCCGTTCTGACTACCCAGCCAAAGCCATAATTAGAAAAGCTTCCGTTATTTAATTTCATTGGAGTAAAGGCATCTTGCAATGTTGACTGTTTGATCAATTTTTCTGTGTACAATGCTTTATCCCATTTCAACAGATCAGCAGCAGTGGAACTAATGCGGCCGGGGCCTTTGCGATTGCCCAACCAAATAGTATAATCGGAAGATGGAAATGAATCAGCCCGGACCCATTTATTTCTCTCTTCAACATAAATATGCCCGATCGCAAAATTTTTTGTTGCTTTCTTTTCTTCAAGTGTTCTTATATCCGTGCTTTTCATTTTTAATTTCCTGAATATCCATTTGCGGCATAGCTCTATAAAATCTTTTCCACTTGCCTTTTCTGCAATACTGGCAAGCAACAAATAACCGGTATTACTATATTCATATTTTTCTCCGGGTTCAAAATTCTTTGGTGGCGCATACTTATTTAAATACTCAATACAATCAGGATTACCGGCCACTTTTGATTTATCCCAATACTTATCCATAATATCCTGGTAATCGGGAAGGCCACTTGTATGTGTAAGTAAATTGCGGATCGTCATTCCTTTGTATGGTATCTGTAAATATTTACTTACTGAATCATCATAATTAAGCAGTCCTTTTTCCTTCAGCATCATGATGATCATGGCTGTGAATTGTTTGGAAACTGAAGCCAATTCAAAAATGTCTGTTGTTTGCAAAGGAATTTTATTTTCAAATTCACGATAGCCAAATGCCTTTTGATAAACTGTTTTCCCGTCTTCTGCAATTAATACAACGCCGCTAAAATCCTTTTGAGCAATGAATAACGAATCAACCCGATAGCTATCGGATTTCGCCCGTTGAGAAAAAGTATTGACTGAGACAAATAGGAGAAATGCAAGAATGTTTTTCATGTTATTATTTAAAGCGATATTCTTCTTTCAAAATTGTAAGTAATTCAATAGCCAAATTTTTTAATGGCGTCAAATAGTGATCAGACTGGTATTTATATATACCAGATTCAAATTTCAACCACCCGGTATACTGGTTCATTAATCCTGGTTCATTATTGACCGCCAGATCTGTGAGTCGCAAAACAGAATCTCTTGGTCTTATAGTTTTTCCTCTAAGCATCTTTTCCGATATATATATGTCAAAAAGTTTAAAGTGCAGATCTTCCATTTTTGAAAATTCAACTTTTGACAAGCTGTATTCTTTTTCCAGTTCACGGTTTTTTCTATCATACTCACTTATTTTATAAGCCAGCTTATTTCCCATGATCCTTAAGTTCCCTGAGCTCTTGAGCTGTTCGATTGTTGTGTTACTAGACGAAAAATATTCAACATTTGTAACAAACGAGCTATAATAATAAAGCATTCCATTGGTCACGGTTTGTTTATGATCTTCTTTGACTAGAGTACAAAAAGTATCCAGTTTACTTGATACGTTAATAAGATTGCGTGATAAATCATTTAACCGGATAGTATCCTTTTTTAATTCATCATAAAGATTAGCTGAATATATTTTAGCACGTTGGTGTTCTACATAATGTTCCCGCTGATTTTCTACCAGGAAGCCGGCGCTAACAGCAAGAAATAACATAAAGAACTCCCAGAAATAATGTGTCCATTTTTTTCTTGCAGTGTGTGCATGGTGGTGTACTTCCATAAATTTTTACTCAAGGTGATACTCTTTCTTTATGATAGCAAGTAAGTTCGTTGCCTGCTGTAATAAATTTCTTGAATCCCGACGCATCCCCCTCGTGATTATTTTAACTGTGTGAATACCATAGTTTACCTCTGCCAATTCTTTATTGGTAAAAGGCAAAAGAGCAGGATTACCTGGCGGTCGCCGCGAAACATTATTCTCGTCCAGCATGCTGCTTAACACTTTAGCATCAAAAACTTTATGTGCGGCCATTCTGTATTCCTGGGTAACCATTACTTCCTGTTCACCAAGTTTTTCCAGGTTTCTTATACTCACATCATATCTTGTAATACTATCAGCAACAGCCCTGCTCCGGATCAACCTTAGTCCACCGGCGTTTTTAAGTTGTTGCAATGTGCCGTCGTTAGGTGTAAACTTTATGTCCACAAGTCGGCCTGTGTGAATAGCGTTAAAATACAGGCTGCTTCCAAACTCAGTATATCGGGGAGAGTTCAGCAAATTAAATAATGAATCAAGTCTCTCAACTTTTTGATTTCTCCTTTCAATAGTAGTGTTAAGGTGGGCAATATCAGCCTTTATATCATTCACCAGTGAATTTATTAATTGCTTTTCCCTGTCTTTTTCAATTTTATGTTCTAAAGCGTATTCTGCAAGGAAACCGCAGAACACGGCAAGAAACAACATGAGAAACTCCCAAAAATAATGAGTCCATTTTTTTCTTGCTGTATGTGCATGATGATGTACTTCCATAATGATTTTTATTCCAGGTGATATTCTTCATTAATAAAATTTCTGATCTTAATTGCTTTTGCTTTTAGCTCCATCAATCGCAATCTTATTCCCTGGTTAACTCCTTTGATGTTAGTGATGATCAACATGAGGGTATTGAGCGATTCATCATCAGCGGGTTTTAGTTTTAAAATTTCTGTTGGCCTGATCACCCGATTCTGATCATCGATCACTTTGCTGAAATCATTAGCATACAGGATCTGATTAAATTGTGGCCGCAAGCTCCTTTTCATCTCAGTTTGTTCTTCAAAGATCCATTTAATGAAATCCACATCTTTATAATAATTGATCATGCTATCTGAAACAGTTTTGTTTGAAACCAATCGCATTCCTCCGGCGTTTCGCAATTGTATAATTGTCCTGTCATTCACCGTGAAAGGAGCCCCGCGGTGAATGAAACGAAAAAAATAGTAGATATCTCCTGCAAATTTTTCTCTTTCAGGGTGCCCCAATAATAAAACAAGAGAATCTGCTACATTTATTGTTGTCTCGCAAACTTTTATTCGCCTGTTAAACTCAGAAGTGTCAGCTGCAAGATCTTCTGCATAAGATCTTATGTATTGCTTTTCTCTATCCTTTTCTATTTTATGTTCCAATTGATACTCCGCAAGGAAACCGCAGAACACAGCGAGAAACAACATAACAAATTCCCAGAAATAATGGGTCCATTTTTTTCGTGCCGTATGTGCATGGTGATGAACTTCCATTTCAATCATTTTTAAAATACCTGTAAAGAAATGCTGCTGCAAACCCTACAATTATATAAATGATCATCCGGATCATCCGGCCTTTATTTTCGGGACTCATATAAAACTGATTTATTTGTAATATAGTGAAAGAAATAATTTTTTATCGATTAAAACCCGGGCCCTTTAAAGTCGTGCCGCTTTTTATCCCGGTATGTTTTCCATTTTCGATTACCAATTGCCCATTTACTAAAATAAAATGAAACCCGATAGAATATTGGTGTGGTTGTTCAAATGTTGCTTTATCTGTCACTTCATTAGGATCAAAGATCACAATATCCGCAGCCATTCCTTCTTTTAATAAACCACGATCTTTTAGTTGAAATTTTTGAGCAGCCAGTGATGTCATTCTCCTTATCATTTCTTCCAGTGAAACCAATTTTTCATCTCTTACATATTTTCCCAATACTCTTGCATTAGTGCCATAAGCTCTTGGGTGTGGCATGCCTCTGCCGGGTACTGGCACACCTGCATCAGCACCAACCATATTAAAAGGATATTTTATAAAATAACGAACATCATCTTCGTTCATGCTATGATAAACCATTTGTGCGCCGCCCGCCAGCATCATATCTAAAATTGTTTCCGCTTCGTATTTCATTTTTGCTTTTCGCCCCTTCAATTTATTTATCTCAGAAATATTTTTTCCATTGAGTGTTGTGTCAGCACTATGAAAAGCAACAACGGCATAGCTGTAACTTTTATACTTGTATTTATTCTGCATTTCCAGCATTTCTTTGATGATCTGCTTATGCATTTGCTCATCATTGATCCTTTTCTTCAATGAATCCTGTCCTCCTGCCAAAGCCCAATCAGGTAAACGAATACCAAGATTAGTGCTGCTTGCCGAATAAGGATACTGATCAATAGTTACATCATACCCTTCTTTTCTTGCAGCATCTATCAATGGCAATGTTTCTTTGCTTCTTCCCCAGTTAGCAGGACCGCTTACTTTGAAATGCGATATCTGCACAGGAATATTTGCATTTCTGCCAATATTGATCGCTTCATTAATTGCATCCTTTACACCATTCTCTTCATTGCGAATATGCGATGCATAAACTCCATTGTAAGAGGCAGCCGATCTTGCAAGACCGATCACCTCTTCTGTATTGCTATACATTCCTGGTAAATAAATAAGACCGGTTGATAAACCAACAGCTCCATCCTTCATTGCCTGCGCTACTAATTCTTCCATTTTCTTTTGTTCATCTGTTGTTGCCAAACGATTATCCAAACCCATTGCTTGCCTTCTCACCGTATTATGACCGATCAGTGTAGCAATGTTGATAGAAGTTTTCATGCTATCGATGCGCCAGAAAAATCTTTTCAGATCATCTGCAGAGCCACCGCAATTACCGGTGATAACAGTTGTCACTCCATCATATATATAATTGTCAGCGGTTGGATTTTCAAATATGCCGCTTTCAATATGTCCATGCACATCAATAAAACCGGGAGCAACGACCAAGCCTTTTGCATTAATGACTTTTGTTGCCGTTACGTTATTCATTTTACCAACGTATACTATCTTTCCATCTTTTATCGCTACATCGCCATAATACCAGCTATTGCCGGTGCCGTCAATTATTTTTCCATTGGCAATAACTACATCGTATTGCTGTGCAACAACAAATACAGGAAGCACTAAAAAAGCAAGAATGATTCTTTTCATAAATAATATTATTTCAAGTGATATTCTTTTTCAATAAGTCCTATTAGTTCCCTCGCAGCTTCTTTCATTTCGGTTTCCGCTTTTGCAAGGCCCAGTTTTGTGTTCCTTAGGTAAGAAACCATACCAGCGAGGCGTATTAAAATTTTGGGTTCGTATGTTAATAATGCAGGATTGCCCGGAGGCCTGATGACCGTATTATCGGTCATTACAATATCACTAAACAAAATGGGGTGAAAAACATCGATCGCCATTTTCCTGTATTCATCAGCCTCATTAAATGCAATAGCCTGTAGGTAATCGATAAAAACAAGACGATTGTAATATTCAATAACAGCTTTTGAAACTTTCTGATTCCTGATAAGCCGCAAGCCGCCTGAGTTTTTTAATTGCTGAATGGTGGCATCATGTATGGCTAATCGTACACTTCGGGAAGCCCGTCGGCCAAGATAATATAGATCTGAACCATGATCTTTAATATCAGGGCTGTTTAACAACCGAACTAATGTGTCGTTTCTTGTTAAGTGCTCATTAAACTGATCTATGTTATCTGTGAGAACGAGAGTATCCTCTCTCAGGTCTTCCAATATGCTATGTATATATTGCTTCTCCCTGTCTTTTTCAATTTGATGCTCCAACTGATACTCTGCTAAAAATCCACAGAACACAGCAAGGAATAACATTAAAAATTCCCAGAAATAATGTGTCCATTTTTTTCTGGCCGTATGTGAGTGTGCATGTACTTCCATTTTACTTCATTAAAGGTGATATTGATGTTTCAGTAACCCGATCAGCTTTTCTGCTTTTTCTTTTAAGGCCTTTCCTCTATGTGAATTTCCCAGGCTGCTTAATGATAAATATTGTATTTGGAAAGTAACATTATTTATAGCTATCAGGTTGTCAGTTATTAATTGCGGGTTAGTGCTGGGTTTTACAAATTTATAATCCGGGCTGAAGACTTTGTAAAGTTGATCAGCATTAAAAACAGTTCCTCCTATTTCCCGAAAGGTGGTTTTTATTCTTGTATCAGATTCATCCCATTCCCTTAATTCTTTAACTGATGCATCATAATCCAATATGTTGTTGATAACATTTTCATCCTTTATTAATCGCAGGTTACCGGCATTTTTTAATTGCTGCATTGTTCCATCCGTACTTACAAATGGAGGAGCAGTAAAAACATGCCGGGCAAAAAAATAAGTTTCATTCCCAAATTGTTTGTGCTTATCAGTGCTTAACAATAACACTAATGAATCCATCATAACTCTTTTCTCCATCCTTAAATTTATATAGGTTTCAAGATGGGCAGTATCTGTTTTCAGATCTTCTAATAATGATTCAATATATTTTTGTTCCCGCTGGTGTTCTATCACATGCTCTAACTGGTATTCGGCCAAAAATCCGCAGAACACAGCAAAGAACAACATGAGAAACTCCCAGAAATAATGCGTCCATTTTTTTCTTGCGGTGTGTGAGTGTGCATGTACTTCCATAAAGATCTATTTCAGGTGATATTCTTTTTTGATCAGGTCAATTAATCTTTCTGCGTTTTTTTCCAATGCTTCATAGCCTCGTTTATCCTGCCCGGTAGCAACTTTCTGGATAAATAAAAAATTGAGATAGTTGTTCAGTTTCGTCCTGTTGACACTGATACTAAGGCTATCGGTAGTTGCTGGTGATAACGCTGTCAATGTGTTATGATTGCGAAATGCTGGTAAGAGTTCCTGGGCCTCAATGATATTGACAAGATATTCTCTTCCTGTTTCCTGGTTCCTTACATAGGCTTCCAGCCAATATTCTGCCCTTTGCCATTGCAGATCATAAAAAGCAATTGAATCAGCCACATTCTTTTTCCGGATCAAACGCATACCTCCTGCATTTCTTAATTGGTCAATCGTAGTACTGTTCCTTCTATAAGTCCTGTCCCAATTTGTTCTTTGCATCTGGCGGTAAATGGCGCCAGGTATTTTTGTAACCCCCGGGTTCTTTTCAAAATAAAGAAAAACGGAATCAATGGCTTTGATTCGTGCATCCTTTCTTGGAAAACCTTCATTGAGATTGGCTGTATCATTTGTAAGGTCGTATAAAAAGGAATGCATGTATTGGTTCTCCCGCTGATGTTCGATCATGTGTTCCAGTTTATACTCCGCCAGAAAACCACAGAATACGGCAAGGAACAACATCAAAAACTCCCAGAGATAATGTGTCCATTTTTTTCGTGGGGTATGTGAGTGTGCATGTACTTCCATAAAATTTTATTTCAGATCGTATTCTTTTTGAATAAGTGCCAATAGCTTTCCAGCCTCATCTCTTCTTCCTTTTAACTGATCAATATAATAAAGATTGGTGGCCTTGACTGTTACATATAGATTGTATACCTCCTTGATCTGTGCTTTATCCGTTAGCATGAAAGTGAGACTATAATCGTCTGAGTTATCTATTTTGCCGTGGTAACGGTCATTCAAGAAGCGATTGAAATTTGTATTGTCGAAATATTTTTCCCTTAACTGTAGCTGTCGCTTATAGAACTCAAGCACATAATTGGTTTGCCCAAGATAATTGCCATTAATATGACTCTCATAGATGAGGATACTGTCTAATACTTTTTTATTTGATAATAGTCTGAAATTGCCGGAATATTTTAATTGCTGAAGTGTTGGTTCAGCTGGTATATAAGTTGAGGAACTTAATTCAACTTGCTTCCAATATTTGTAAGGCAGCTTATTATTGAATTGTTTGGGGTCATTTAAAAATATAAACAAGCTGTCAAAGAATGGGAATTTTTCTTCAAACTGCCGCACCCTTAAATTGAATTGTGCCGTGTCATATTTCAAATCAGCGATCAAAGAAGAGAGGTATTGTTTTTCCTTCCTATGCTCTACCATATGCTCCCGCTGATTCTCTGCAAGGAAACCGCAGAACACAGCAAGGAACAACATTAAAAATTCCCAGAAATAATGCGTCCATTTTTTTCTTGCAGTATGTGAGTGGTGGTGTACTTCCATGTGGCTCTGATTTTATTATTCGATCTTTTTCAATTCTCCTTTTTGTCCCATATTCAAAAACCAAACTTTGGTCACTTTACCGCTACCATCAATTTCAAACTCTATTTGCCTGTCGGTGCCATCTCCATAAAAAAACTTTGTTGCGGATTCAGGTTTTAATTCAATATCAGGTATGTTGCTACGATGCCTGTAAAGTTTTCCATCTTTTTTTATGAACTCCATGGTAACACCTCCAAAATATTTACCAACATAATTAACAAGTATTGCTGTATCGATCTTCACTTCTGTATGCCCATAAGGCATTACAATTTCTTCATCATCCAGGATGGATTCAACAGCCGCACGGAAAAACGGAAGGTTTGATTCCCCATTGGAAAGTATGATAACCGTTCTTTCGATCTCGGGCCATCTTAATATCATTGTACGATAGCCCGGCCAGCCGCCAGTATGAGAAACTATCTTCCCTTTATCTGACTTTGGTTGTACGCCAACTCCAAAACCATAATAGGAAGTTGAATCAGTTGGAGAAGTTCTAACTAAGGGTGAAAGCATTTCATCAAGCGATGCTTTGCTTACCAGTTTATTTGAATACAAAGCCCTGTCCCATTTAAACAGATCGCCGATCGTAGAATTGACGGTGCCATCGCCAACAATACCATCAAGATAATAAACCATATCTAAGGCAGGCAATTCATCTGGTAAAATGTATTTTTTTAAACTATCGGAGTACACGAACCCTAATGCGTAGTTATCAGGAAACTTGTTTGTAGTGCGGCGACTGTTATATATAAATGTGTGCTTCATGCCTAAAGGCTGAAAAATATTTATCGCCATAAAATCATTATAACTCATGCCCGATACTTTTTCAATGATGGAAGCAAGCAATGCATAACCTGTATTGCTGTATTTCCATTTTGCTCCGGGTTTAAAAAATAATGTATCATGCCGCTGAACCAGCATTTCAATGATATCCTTATTAAAAGCGATCTTTTTTTGGTCCCAGTTCTTTTCAAACTGGTCCTCATAAGATGGAATTCCCGAAGTATGTGTCAATAAATTTCTGATAGTAATATTATCATACGGTAATTGCGGAAAGTATTTTTTGATATTATTCTCATAACTCAACAATTTCCTGTCTTTCAGGATCATAATTCCCATTGCTGTGAATTGTTTTGAAACAGAGGCCAGTTCAAATACAGAACTATCATTCAGCATTCGTTTGCTATTGTAATCAGCATATCCCAATGCCTGCTGGTAAATGGGTTTACCTTTTTCAGCCACAAGGATAGTTCCGTTGAATTGGAAATATTTGTTCTGCCCAGTCATATACTGTTGCAGTAATTGTGCATGATCTTTTTGAGCAGTAACTATAAGCGGTGCAAAAAGAATAAAAAGAAATTTTCTCATGATCAGTTTTGTTTTATGTAGGGAGATACTGTGATCCTGGCTTGCTAACTTACGTATTATTCATGTCACCTGTTGATACCAATTATCAGCGCCAGCATACAAAGTATCGTAATAAATATCAGGAACGGAGTAATAAACTTAAACCATGTTTTCAAACTTATATTTACCATTGCCAGGTTTGGTAATATAAGACCCGTTGGCGCTACAAATGACATAATGCACATTCCATACATATAAGAATTTACAATTTCCCTGCCTGGTATATTTATAATAATGGCCAACGCTCCAATGATAGGCATTGTTAATACTGCCATTCCCGAGCTGGATTGTATAAAAAGTGAAAAAATAATATAGAATAATAATAATGCAAGGATAAAAATTACCGGAGACATTCCCTGTACAAGGTTAGCCGTATAAAAAAGTATTGAGTCACTTATATGTCCTTCATTTAAAATAATAGTAACGCCCCTTGCAATACCAATTATAAATGCAACAGAAAGTAAATTCTCTGCGCCTTTAATAAATTCCCGTATAAAAACTTTTTCATTTATCCGTCCTATTAGGGCAACAAGAATAGAGGATGCAAGGAACAATGCGGACATTTCGGTCATCCACCAATTTAAGAATACAACACCGGCTATCATTCCAAGAAATGTTGCCAGGTAGATCAGCAAGAGCAACTTTGTTTTCAACTCCAGTTTTGGAATAACAACTTCATTACTTTGAGTTACTTCGTAAGGTGATTTAACTACTCCGTCTATTTTATAAACCAATGAAGCAGCAGGATCCTTTTTTATTTTAGCTGCATACCGTAATATATACCATACCAATATTGCGGTAAAAATGGCCCAAAGTATTAATCGTTCTGTTAATCCATCCATCCAATTAATTCCTGCAGCATTGGAGGCAATGATGGTAGAAAATGGATTTGAAAATGCAGAAATAGCACCAAGCGACGTTCCTCCGAAAATTATTGCCATCGGAATCAGCAGATCATAACCTGCCGCTATAAAAAGCGGGACCAATATGGGATAAAAGACCAACGCTTCTTCTGCCATACCATAAGAACCGGCTAAAAAAGAAAACACGATTGTAAGAATAGCAATCAACAATGGCTCTCTGCCTTTCATTGTATAAGAAAGCCATGCAATGCCTTTTGCCATCGCACCCGTTTCATTAAATATAAACATGAACCCGCCGATGATAAGAACAAAGAAAATAATATCGATACTATCATAAACTCCTTTAATAGGCGCTTGTAATATGTTGATGAATCCCTGCGGGTTTTTCTCCAGTGATTTAAATGTGCCCGGTACAGAAACCGGTTTCCTGATATCACCATCAATAAATTTTTGCAATTGAATACTAATACCAAGACTGTCTAAGGTTTTTTGAGTAAGCGGCAGCGTGGTACTTCCGGAATTCGTTGAAATAATAAAATCTTTTCCGTTTGCTTCTAATTTAGAATATTCACCAGCTGGTAATAGCCACGTACAGATGGCAGCAAGAATAATAACGATCATTAAGATCGTAAGTGGACTGGGTAGTGACTTTTTATTTGACATTATTTATTTTTTAGTTGCGCTTACCCAACTATTTTTTTATCCGGTTGTATTTTTTTAAAACATCTATCACTAGCTTATGTGGCAACGCATATGATTTATTTCCATTGATCCCTTCCATAGTTTCCGCTGCTACCATCGCATTAATGATAGCTTCTTCCGTTGCCTGTATGGTTGCTTCGAATAATGGGTCAATAAAATCATTTGGCAACACATCTACTTTTGTAAAACCATTCCTTTGAAATGCCGTTGGATTAGCTGTAGAGAAAGCAATAAAAATATCTCCCGATCCATTTGTTCCTTGTCCCCCGACCAGCCCGATTCCTAAAGAAACCCGTTGCACAACTCTTTTTAACTGGTGTGGCAATAAAGGCGCATCAGTGGCAAGAACTACTATAATGGATCCATCACCGGCCTGGTAAGATGGAGGTGCTTTGAATTCATTATTTAAAGTATCTTTTAATTCTTTACCAACCGGCACACCGGCAATAGTGAGATTTCTTTTTCTGCCGAAATTGGATTGCACAAACACACCGAGTGTATATGTAGAGTCTCTTATTTTTATAACTCTTGATGATGTACCCGATCCACCTTTAAAACCTAAACACATCATACCCGTGCCGCCACCAACATTGCCTTCTTTAATGAAACCGCTCTTTGCACTGTCCAATGCTTCATATGCATTGCTTTCTTTTACATGAAAACCATAAATATCATTTAAGAACCCATCATATGTTTCTGCAACAACAGGGTAAGTGTACCAGAAATCTTCTTTATACCATCCCGTTTTTACATACCATTTTAATACAGCATCTCTTACTGTACCTACGCTATTGGTATTTGTTATCATAACAGGACCTTCTAAAAATCCTGATTCAGTTACCCATGTTGTTCCGGTCATTTCACCATTTCCATTTAGTGTGTACCAGTTTCCATAAACAGGATTATTGTTCTTTCCTCTTGGTAAAATAGCAGTAACACCGGTACGCACCGGGCCTTTCCTCCTTATATTTTTTCCTTCACCGGAAATGATAGTACTATAACCAACTTCAACACCTTTTACATCAGTAATGGCATTGAACTTTCCTGGTGTGCCGTCAAAAGGAATCCCAATATCTCTTGCACGGGGTTTTTGTGAGTAGGTGCAAAGTTGAATTAACAGGATCGAAATAAGAACGGTGAAATTTTTCATGTTTATTTATTTAAATCGCAAAAGAAATTTTTACAAATAACTCAACCACTTCTTTTCTTTATGATCTGTTTTATACCGGTCATACCATTTACATACAGGATATAAAATGATGACTACGGCAAGCCAGATGATGTAAACATATCTTAACTGAAATCCTTCACCCGGCTGAATAAATTTTATAAATGCTGTTGGATTAATTCCTTCTTGAAATGAATGACCACGCATAAAATATGTAACAGCACTAATAAGATGAATGACAAATAAATGAGCTAAAAAATAAAAGAACGGTACACGGCCATACACCGAAACAATTTTTGTAAATCCGTTTTGAATTTCATCCCACCATGCCATCAACAGTAATGCCGGGCCGATCGTCATACACATAAAAAATAATGAAGGAGGATATTTAGTTGAATTGATAAACGAAAGAAAAGTAAAAAATCCATTTGGCTGTGGTGACCATGCAGAAGGATCTCCATATACATTTATAAAACGAAGAATTATAAATAATGCGATGGTGGACATTCCAGCGATGATCAAAAATTTTTTCCGCCAGGTAGCATCATTATTTCGCAAAACCTTTCCAAGACAATAGCCAAGCATCATCAAACCAGCCCATGGCAGAAATGGATAAAGAATCAACAACTGCCGTCCCCACAAAGAATGAAATCCCTGGCGATGAATAAGGTTATATGTTGCACTAAATGGAGGTGTTTGATCTTTTTCATAAAAGTCAAGTGCATTATGTCCCAACACGATCAATGATCCAACTGCCAAAATAATTTCAAATGGTAACCAGATCATCAAGCCCAGTATTACCATACTAATACCAATGGTCCAAATAACTTCGAGAGCAATGAAAGAAAAATTAATATCAAAAGTGAGTAAAAGATTGACAATTGTAACTTCTGCAAGTATTAGCCAAAGACCTCTTGTGATCAAAAAAATACTGAGTTCCTTTTTTGATTTGCGTGCTGATTGAAGAAAGGCTGATGTGCCGGATAAAAAAACAAATACCGGCGCACAAAAATGTGTGATCCATCTTGTGAAAAAAAGAATGGGGGTTGTAGTGCTAAGATCAAGAGGGTTGCCTGTCTGTGCACCAACATGAAAAAAATCCCGTGTATGATCAAGTGCCATAATGATCATAATTGCACCACGAAGCAAGTCAACAGATGTGATTCTTTTTTGATTTTGAAGTAAAGACTGTTGCATAGGTGTTTTTTAATCCAAGTGATACTCTTTCCTTATAAATGTTATCAGCCTTACTGCTTTTGAATTTGCATATTTTATACCTAGTATGTAATTATTTAAAACGAGCAAAGTGAATTGACGCCTGTTTGAATACAATGCCAGTAATTCCGGGTCGCTATTGATAAGTTTTGCTCCGGGTGAAATTGAAATATCTGAAGATACTGGATGCAGCGGGTCTGAAAGTTTAATGTATTTATTATGAAAGATCTGTGCCTGGATGTCGACTGCTTTGCTTCTGAGATCGTCTAATCGTGAGCTGATACTTTCCATTGTTTTAATATCCCCCCAGTAGCTCCTGATGGAATCAGCGACACCTTTATTTCTTATAAGGCGCATATTTCCGCCATTTTTTAATTGGGAAGAAGTTCTGTCTTCAAAGTTTATATTAACTACCCTTCCTACCTGGATATTCAATTTATATAATTGTACAGCACTATCTTTTAAAGTTCCATTATTTATAAATGAGATCAGGTTTTCGAGCCGGGTTTTTACAACCTGTCCCAACAGCATATTATCATTTAAATTAGAGGTATCCGTTTGCAGGTCTTCGATCAGCGATCGCATATATTCCTTTTCTCTCCTATGTTCTATCATATGCTCCCGCTGATTCTCTGCCATAAATCCGCAGAACACCGCTAAGAACAACATAAGAAACTCCCAGAAATAATGGGTCCATTTTTTTCTTGCAGTATGTGTATGTGCATGTACTTCCATATTACTATTTTAAGTCAAATTCTTTTTTTATAAGAGATATAAGAGCAATGGATCTCTCATGCAATGTTTTATAAAGAAATCCCAGATAGTATGAATCCCGTATCGTGATCAGAATATTCCTGAATTCAATCTGATTGACAGTATGAATAAGCATCGGCTTCCTGGTCCACAAACTATCAAAAAACGAACGTTTTCTTACATTGCCTTTCCCTAGATATTGCTTATCGAGATTTCGGTTTATAAAAGGTGTCACTTGCTGATTGTAGAAAGTTGCCAATTCGTTCTGAACTATCTCTACGTTATCCCTGAAATTGATATAATCCTGAATAGCATTGACCAGTTCCTCGTTTTCAAAATTTCTCAAATACCCAGCATATTTTATTTGTTCAAAAGATGCTGAATGAAACTTAGCAACGTAATATTGATCTATATGTAAGCCCCAGAAATATATTTCTTTCCAATTTTCCTCGTTTAATCCCTGAATCAATGAATCAACAGCATTTGTTTTCCCATTCACAAAAGAAATTCCCTCATTAAAGAGTGATGTGTCCATTTCGATCTCAGTAATAAATTGCCTGGCGTAACGAATAGTCCTTTTACGTTCAATTCCATGTTCTCGAATATTTTCGGCCATGAAACCGCAAAACACAGCAAGAAACAACATTAAAAACTCCCAGAAATAATGCGTCCATTTTTTTCTTGGTGTGTGTGAATGTGCATGTACTTCCATATTTGTCTATTTAAAATGATATTCGTCTTTTAGCAATTGCAATACTGCTTCGGCCCGTCGCTTCAAATTATAAAAATGGGACGCTGTTCTGGTCATATAAAACTTTTTAAGGGCACACCAGTTTGCATATTCTTTTATAAGAAGTGGATCGTTTGTCATCAATTGAAAATTGCCGGAAAAAACCGTAGTATCAAGACTTATTTTTTTCAGATCGCTAAAATCACTGCGTGAGACAGCTCTAATGACTGGATCCATTTCCATTACCCTGGCCTGGGCTTTCCGAAATTCAATATTAAAGTTTCCGATATCCTCTCTGAATTCTCTGTACACTTGCATCTCATTATTAT